>TARA_R110002096_G_scaffold189337_1_pt1 | contig 39403 bp, 9 predicted proteins | sample TARA_R110002096 | Tara Oceans TARA_R110002096 (sample SAMEA4397295) | marine metagenome | biome: Polar Biome; feature: [DCM] deep chlorophyll maximum layer (ENVO:01000326); material: water (ENVO:00002006), including particulate matter (ENVO:01000060) such as... | depth 35 m
CGTGCCGAGATGGGAATGATCTGCGGTCGTTCGTCAGCCGTGTTCGGCGGCTCCGCGATCGGCGTATCGTAAGCCTCGATGACCGCATGCGCGTTGGTGCCGCTGAAGCCAAACGAGCTGACGGCAGCGATTCGACGGCTGTCACCTCCGGCCGGCCAGGACAAAGCCCTGGTAGGAATATTGACCGCGGCTTGACCGAGCGAAATATTGGGGCTTATTTTTTCGAAATGCAGGTGCGGCGGAATTTCCTGGTGACGCATTGCCAAGACGACCTTCATCAGTCCGGCAATTCCTGAAGCGGACTCTGCGTGACCAATATTGGTTTTTACCGAACCTACAGAGAGCGTGCTGCTGGCCGCCCGTCCTTTGCAATAAACCTGCGCTATTGCCTCCAGCTCAATCGGGTCACCGAGTTCTGTTCCGGTACCGTGTGCTTCAACGTAGTCGACGTCGCCTGCGTCGACCTGTGCATCCGCCAATGCCGATTTCAAGACGGCAACCTGCGCCGGTCCATTCGGAACGGTAAGTCCGCTGCTGGCGCCATCCTGGTTTACCGCGGTGCCGCGAATAACGCCCAGGATGCGATCCCCGTCCGCTTCCGCATCCTGCAGGCGCTTCAGAACCAGCAATCCGCAGCCTTCCGAGCGCACAAAACCGTCGGCCTTTTCATCAAACGCCTTGCAGCGCCCGTCGGGGGCCATCATGCCCCAGTCGACGAAACAGGCAAACGGTTCCGGCGACAGCAGGATATTGACGCCGCCCGCGAGCGCCAGGTTGCTTTCACGTTGCCGCAGGCTCTTCACTGCCATGTGCAATGCCACCAGGGACGATGAACAGGCGGTGTCAATAGAAGCCGCCGGCCCATTGAATCCATAGGTATACGAAAGCCGGCCGGCCGCGACGTTGAGCGCACCGCCCGTTGCCGCGTAAACGTCCATCGCGTCAGCACCCTGTGACATGACCAGTCGACCGTAGTCGTTCGCGGTCACACCGACAAAAACACCGGTTGCCGAATTCTTTAACGATGCCGGGACGATCCCGGCATCTTCCAGAGCCTCCCAGGAGACCTCCAGCAACACGCGTTGCTGCGGATCCATGCACTTGGCTTCGCGACCGGAGACGCCGAAATGTGCCGGTTCAAACAAGTCGATATCCGGCAGGAATCCGCCAACCACGCCGCTCAATTCGCCGGTATCACCGAGCATCTCGAGGCGTGATTGTGGATACGGCGCGATGACGTCCCGGCCGGCCTGCAACAAGTCCCAGTATTCCGCAATGGATGCGGCACCGGGGAATCGACAGGACATGCCGACGATGGCAACGGGCTCCCCGCTGCCACGCTGTGCCGTCTCCAGGCGAGCCTCGAGGTTTTCAATGGCATCCAGCGCCTGGATGAGCATATCTTTATTGTCGGTTTGCTTCGACATGCGAATCCTTTCGAAAAAGCGTACTGCCAATCAGAATGGTTGCCACCAACAACAGCAACAGGGAGCCCGATATCTGCGTAGCATCGGGAAGCGTCGCCGAGCGCAAAAATTCAATCAGCAGTTCCGATACCACAGCCCCGAACAATAATGGCGCAATCCAGGTTGCAGAGACGTGCTGCAGTGCGCGATCCAGACAATAAAGGGATGCCAGGCCGACAAGTCCGATTGCCACTATGCGCAGTACATCGCCCGGTTGAATTGCCTGCCAGTACAACAACGCAAACGGTAGCATCGCTAACATCGGAACGAGACCGGTATAAATTAGTCCGGTCACTAAAGCCTCATCCCGTAATGAACGCGACAGCACGACGTACGCGGCAAAACTCAGGCCACCCAGCACCGGCAAGAATGTTGATGGCGTGACTCGCATCGGGTCGACACCGAGCACCAGGCACATGGCAATAAACCCGACAATCAACAACGTCCAGACGAAAATCGACTGCCGCTCAGCCAGTGTGAGCCTGGCGAGCAGCGCAACAAATAATGGCATGGTCCAGAACATCGCCCACAAATTAGCGCCGGACTGTACAGTCACGACAACGATAAAACTCATCGGCATGAACCACATACAGATTCCGCGCGACCACTGTGCTGTTGGCCGTGCAGACTGCAGCGGCCTCCGCACGCGATACAGCAGGCAAATGAGCAGTAAGGCCAGCAAATGAACAACGTACCGCATGAAGACGATTTGCGAAAAATGATAAGTCTCTGCGATCCCCATGCCGAGGCGCTCAATAAGACCCCAGAAAGCAGTGAATATGGCGATCCAGAAAACGCCCAGTAATGACTGTTTGCGCCGGGTGATCACGTTCATGTCATCCCCAGGTTTTTGAGTTTGCGTGACAGGCGAGCCTCGATATCATCGTCGTCAGCCGTATCGTGCGGTGCTACCGCATCGTCATCGACACCATCAAATAATTCGCCGAGCATGAACTCCGACAAACTCTCGATTGTCGGGTAATTGAATGTTAGCGTCGTGGGCAAAGACATCCCGAATCGTTTTTCCAGTTTCGTCTTCAATTCCACAGCCATCAACGAGTCGAGGCCCATATCGAAAAAGCCCTTATCTGCAGCGATAACTCCGGTATTGCCCAGGACTGACGTGACAATCTTCACGACAATATCAGTAACCGCTCGCGCCCTATCATCAGCCGACAATGTTGCGAGTCGCGACACGCCGTCGTTCGATGGCTCCGTATTCGTCGAATCACGCACCGGCTCCTGCACTGTCGAACTACCGAGCATAGCCAGCAAAGGCCTTTCGCGTCGCGCCTCGTACACTGCCTTAAGCGTGTCCCAATCGATATTGGCAATCAAACACCGTCCGATACCCGCCGCCATCGCCCGGGACAGGCAGTCCAGACCGGTAGCAACCGGAATCGTATTCAACCCTGCGCCCTCGAACGACGCGCGGTCTGCATCGTCTGCGATGCGCATTTCCGACCACGTGCCCCAATTGATGCTCAGTCCGGGCAGACCAGAACTGCGGCGCATCTCGACCAGGGAATCCATGTACTGGTTTGCCGCGGCATAGTGGCCGAGGCCAGCAACGCCGAGCAGCGCGGTACTCGAGGAGAACATCACAAAATCCCGAACATCAACTTCGCCGCACAGCTCGTGCAGGACACGGGTTCCAGCGACTTTTGCGGACAACATCGAGTCAATCGTCTGCGAATCGAGTTCGACAATCGGGCACGCACTCATGTCCACAGCGCAATGAAATACCGACCTGACCGGGCGCTCGCGCCCGCGACACTCTGCGAACACTTGTGCCATGCGCTCGGCGTCGGCAACGTCAGCCGTAACAATTCTTAATGTACAGCCTGTATTCTCGATCTCCGTGAGGCGCGAGTGAAGATCCGCCAGGCCCGAGTCAGCCATGTTCCATTGCTCGCGCGGCGGCAACGTGCGTCGGGTAAGCAACGAGATGTCTTGCGCACCGTTGTCTGCCGCCCATTCAGCAACATGCAGTCCCAAGCCACCAAGCCCGCCGGTGATGAGGACGCTGTATTCGCCATCGAAATCAAACTCGTATGTACAATCCGGTGCAACTGAACGCGACAGGCGCGGCACGCGAAAAACGCCAGCCCGGTCTGCGATCTGCTCTTCTTCACCAGCCCTCGAAATGGCTTCAATCGCTCGCTTCGCAGCGGTGACGGCCGAACTGTCCGGGTCCGTATCAATCAGATAACAACCTTGCTCCGGCATTTCGAGGGATGCGACCCGGCCGAGCCCCCAGACTGCAGCCTGCGACGGATCTCCCGGTGCCGCATTTGTAAGCTGTAAGGCACCTTGTGTGACTATTGAAAATGGAATCGCGGGATTTTGCGTCGCTTTTTGCCGCAGTAGTTGTGCAACGTCGAGCAGGCGATCTGCAGTCGGATCACAGTCCGGTGCCGCACCATCGGGCGCGACGATATGCACGACTCTGTCCGCCTCTGCGGGAATGCTCGCGGTATCAGTACCCGCCTGCACAACCGTTACACCGCGCATTTTAAGGTCCGCCAGCAAAGACTTCTGCAGTGCGCCGCCAGCGCCACTAACGGCCCAGCATTCACCTTCAATTGCCGCGTCGGACGTAGTCGCCGCCTTCGCTGCAACGAAGACTTCCTGCGATGGTTTGCGCATGGAGGATGCAATAATTGCAACCGAATCAAGGCCCGATTCGGAGTACAAAGCGGCCCAGGCATCCTGTGACATCAGCGGGTGTCCGGAACGCCTGTCCGTATCCGTGAATCGCCACCAACCGTCGGTCAGACCAAAGGTCAGGTCGACCCACAATGTTGGACGCGTGCCCTCGATACTGACGATTGCTCCACCCGGTGCCAATAAGTCATTCAGTCCGGCAATCACTGCGCCGAGGTCTTGCGTTGCATGCAGTACATTTGCAGCCACGATCAGGTCGAAACCGGGCGACAGACCCTGCTCGGCGGCACTTTTTTCGACATCGAACACGGCATAGTCGACAAAGGGTAAATGCTGATAGCGCTCGCGTGCGCGGTCGAGGAATAGCGGCGACACGTCAGTAAACAGGTACTCGGTCGAATCCGGGTCACACACCGCAAGCACACCATCCGTCGTGCCACCGGTACCGGCGCCGACCTCAAGAATTCTGACCGCTCGTGCATCCTTTCGGTTTTCGGTACACCGCGCAACGCACTGGCGAACAACCTCATTGCAGACCTTTGCGTACGGCGCGTCTTTGTACAGCTTTTCGACCTTGTCGAATTTACCACCCGGGAACAACACATTTACAGCATCGGTCTTGCCGGTCAGAATCTCCGCTAGCGCCTGTCCACAAGACTCCAACAACGCCAGCTCTGGTTCGCAGGCTGGCAGCGAACGCTCCGTTAAGCGGTTTGCCGCGCAATCGAGTAACGCCTGCTGCGTCCAGGCGGGTGTGTAGACCGAGTTTTCCTTATGCAAAGCACCGACGGTGCACAGCACTGAGCAGATCCTTTCGACCAGGCGCCGGTGCCGCACTTCGATCCTGTATGTGCTGACAATGTCGTCAACGGTGCCGGAAAATTCGTCGAAGTTGATACCGAGTTGCAACAAGGCATTGCAGGCAAACGACAATGCGATATCTTCAAGTTGCTCAATCTGTTTTTCGTACTCTGCAATCTGGTACTCATCCAGCAATTTGCCTGTCGTTGCGGAAACATCTCCCGGCAGGTTCTCGACCACCAGATCCGTGCGCAGAACACTGTCAGTCGGCAGAACAAAATCCTGCCATTCGACGCCGTACCAGAGGTCTGAATTAGTGCGGCTTTCCGATTGCCGCAATTGCTCTGAACTCGCTCGTCGCAAATGGATACCATCAATAGCTGCACATTGACGACCTTCGTCGTCGTAGAGACTCATGTTCGCTGTCACTGTCTGAGACGCGGCATTAGCGTCAAGACGTGCGTGTACCCACAGCCGATCCGGCAAGCTCGCTAAAGCCCGCAGGCGATCAATTGCGATCAGTAAATAAGGTTGCGCATCGTCATCCGAAAATGAAAGGACGCCGAGCAGATGAAAACACGAATCAAGCAATGCCGGATGGATAAGATGGCGGTCTGCCGCACCCTCGATTGACACCGGCAGCGCGACTTCCGCGAACGCTTCGTTGCCACTGCGCCAACTCCGTCTCAGACACTGGAACTGGTCACCGAAATCAAGGCCGATCGCCGCCAGTTTTTGATACAGTTCCGCGCCGGGCGTTGCGCTGCCGAGTCGCTTCTTCGTGTCGGCAATAGCCAAATCGGTCGCGAATTCCGTATCGGTCAATGCGCTGATTTTTCCGCTGACCAGACCTGCCCAGCCTGCAGTATTCGGATCATTTCGCAGCACCCGAAATGGACTGGCCGCATGCCCTGCCGTGACATCAAGCGACACCACGAACTCCTCGAGGTCGGGTGTTTCGAAGCGCATCGCATCGTGAATCGCGAAATCGCTGATCTCTATACCCTGGTGCATCCCGCCATGGGTCAGTTGACGATACGAATCGACGATCATTTCGATATAAGCCGGTGACGGCAAAATTTGCTGCTCGAATACGATGTGATCCGCCAGGTAAGGTGGATTGTTCGGGCCCACCCTGTAGCGCAGCAATGTCCTGTCGCTCTCAGGTGCGACAAACAATTCACCGTTAAACCCGGTCGGTGATGCAGACTGTCTTGCCGCCAGGCGTTCCCCTGTCCTGCGTTCATCTGGCCAGCTACGCTCGCCCTGGAATGGATACAGCGGCAGCTTGTGCGCACGCTGATATGAATCCGGGTATACCTGTGTCCAGTCGACGCGCTGACCAGCACAATACAGTGCTTGCAGTGCCTTGATAATCGAACTGCGATCGTCTGCGTCCCGCCGCAATGTCGGAATCCAATGGCACTGGTCGGCACCACTCGCTTCAAGGGCCATCGGCAGCAGCACCGGGTGACTGCCGACCTCAAGGCAAATTGCAGGCCGCAATGCAATCAGGCTCTGTACACCGCGTGCGAATTGCACCGGCTTGCGCAGATGGTCGCGCCAATAGGCAGCGCTGGTAATTTCGTCGGCTTTCGCAATATCGCCGCTGACATTCGATATGACGGTCAGGGTTGGTCGCGAGCGCTTCGTCGCGGCAACAATCGCTTCGTATTCATCGAGGATGGGGTCGACAAAGCTGGAATGAAACGCGTTGGCAATGTTGAGCATCCGGGACGCAGTCCCGTTGCCCTCAAATTTCTCAAGCAAGGCTTCGAGAGCCGCTTTGTCCCCGGAAACCACAACATTGGCGGGGCTGTTTATCGCGGCAACCGACAGTGCAGCGCCCGCTTGATCGACCGCCGCAGACACTGTGCTGTAATCTGCAAAAACCGCGGCCATTGCGCCGCTATTTGTGAGGCCGGCCGACAAATCGGCACGAGCTGCGACCAGTTTGATCGCATCCTCAAGCGTAAAGACATTTGCGATACAGGCCGCGACGTACTCGCCAATACTATGCCCAATCACAATACCCGGCGACACGCCCCAGCTTAGCCACATGCGAGCCTGAGCGTACTCAACGCAGAAGATCGCCAATTGAGTTGACTTCGTTTCGTTGAGCCTTGCGGACTTGTCATGCAGCATAATATCGACGATATCGATATCGGCATATTCCCTGACCAGTGCTCCGCATCGATCAAGCGTCTCCCTGAACTGGGCATTCCAGGCGTAGAGCGATTGACACATTCCCGGGTATTGGCTTCCCTGGCCGGGAAACAGAAATGCCAGTTGACCACTCTGATTGCGGATTGTAGCCCCGGTTACCAGTCCATCCGCGTCGTCACCACTCGCGGCCAATTTCAGGTCGCCAAGCAACTGCTCCTTCGACGTTGCAAGAATTGCGATACGCTGGTTGAGATGGGTACGGAGTAACGCTGACTGGCGGCACGACTCCGCTACTCCCGCGTCGTCAATGCGCTCAAAATGATCCGCGTACACAAGGCAGAGATTACGCAATGCAGCGTCATCTTGTGCGGACAGGGTCAACAACTGTGGAAAGTCCGCACGATTCTCTGTCGCCTTCGCGGGCTGGCCGTACGACGAAACAACAATATGGGCGTTCGAGCCGCTAAAGCCGAAAGAACTGACGCCGCCGTGACGATCGCTCACCGGTGCCGTCCATTCTTGCGCATCTTTCGCAACCGACAAAGGCCGATCCTGCCACTCTATGTGCGCGTTCAGCTTATTAAAATGCAAACTGGCCGGAATAAACGCGTGCTTGACCGACAATACCAGTTTAATCAGCCCGGCAATCCCCGCTGCACTTTCTGCATGTCCAATGTTTGTTTTGACCGAACCGACTGCCAGCCCCGCGTTATCGGCGGCGCGATTACCAAACACATTGTCCAGCGCACGCGCCTCGATCGGATCACCCAGCGATGTTCCTGTGCCGTGCGCTTCAATCAGGCCTATCTGGTCAGGGTGCAGCCCGGCAGTCTTCAGCGCACGTTTGATAACATCTTCCTGCGCAGGACCATTTGGGGCCGTTAAGCCGTGACTGCGGCCATCCTGATTCGTGGCACTACCACTGATAAGCGCGAGGATATCGTCGCCGTCTTTTTCTGCATCCGACAGACGCTTGAGTGCGATCATGCCGCAACCTTCAGCTCGAACGAAGCCGTTTGCCGATTGGTCGAATGCCTTGCACCTGCCGTCGGGTGACAGCATGTTTGCCTGGCTCAATGACACGGTAATTTCGGGTAGCAGGATAAGGTTAACGCCACCGGCCAGCACCAGTTTGCTTTCGCCTGAACGCAGGCTCTGGCATGCGAGATGGACGGCAACCAGCGATGACGAGCAGGCCGTGTCCACTGATACGGCTGGACCTTGCAAACCCAGCGCATAAGCCAATCGTCCCGATGCAACACTATGGGCCGTTCCTGTCGACACGTACATATCCAAATCGGCGACATCGTTGGAAGACTGGCGAATAAAAAAATCACTGTTGCAAACACCAACAAATACGCCAGTATCCGAGTCACGCAAGCTACCCGGATCAATGCCCGCATTTTCCAGTGTGTGCCAGGTGACCTCCAGCAATATCCTTTGCTGAGGATCCATGCTGATAGCCTCGCGTTTGGATATGCCGAAAAATTCGTGATCGAAACGCTGCACATTGTCGAGGAATCCGCCGCAACGAGTCAGCATTTTGCCGCGTGCCTGCGGTTCGGCACTGTAATACTCGTCAATATCCCAGCGATCGTTGGGGACCTCGGCAATGGCGTCTGTTTCATCCAGCAGTAGCTGCCAGAATTCGTCAACGTTGTTGGCACCGGGGAATCGGCAGCCCATACCGACGACTGCTATGGGTTCTGCAGTCGCAGGTGCCGCCTTGTCCAGGCGTCCTTTGAGGTCCAGCGCCAACAGGGCCAGCTGCTCTCGCGAAAGGCGGGAGAGACGTTCTTCGAACGCACTGTCCTTGTTATTGCTATTCCCGGTGGTCATGTTCTTCAACTTTTTGTTTAAATGCGGCTGCCGCTTCCGAGTCGGACATTCCCTCGATCGCGCCAAACAGGTCGTCAAGATCGTCGCTGCTCGAATCCGCGTCGTCTGCAACTACGTTGCCGGTGTCAGGGAACAACTCTCCATGAATAAAGTCGGTTACTGCCTGAATCGTCGGATAGTCAAACATCAGGGTCGCCGGCAAACGCTCTTCGACAGCGCGCCCCAGCGCATTGCGCAGCTCAACCGCCAGCAAGGAGTCGAGACCCGCGTCTTTTAACGGCAAGTCGTCTGCCGGACAGGACCCCTTGTCGAGTCCGAGTACCTTGGCCAGCTCTTCCCGAACCAATACGCGGACGTTTTCTTTGCGCGTCTCATCCGGCAGGTTTTCGAGCTCCTGTCGTCGTGACGCCACTGCATCCCTAGACGCTATCGGTACCGCCCGCTTGTCAACGACATTGGCGAAGAATGAGTGTGCCGTCCGACCGGATGATTCGCCGTCCAGGTATCGGGACCAGTCAACCGCCTGCACCATCGTTTGTCCCCGCGCACTCGACATGACACGTAATAAGTGCGATATGCCCTCCGTTGTGGTTATTGGCGCGAGGCCACGCGCATCCGCAACCGTTGCGACATTGCGCTCAACGGCCGCGCCTATTTCGGACCAGACACCCCAATTGATACTTGTCGCAGGTAAGCCGCGCATACGCCGACCGAGTGCCAAGGTGTCCATAAATGTGTTAGCGGCGCAATGATTGGCTTGCCCTGCACTGCCCAACACCGAGGCTATTGATGAGTAACTGACGAAAAAATCGACCGGGCTCGAAAGTGTCTCCTGATGCAAGTACCAGCTGGCGCGAATTTTTGTCGCGAACACCTTCTCGAACTCTGACCATGACTGCTGCAACAAGGGTCCATCCGACAACGATCCGGCGCAATGCAAGATTCCTGCAATCGGCCGGCCGGCCTTTCTGCAGTCGGAAAAGACGTTGGCAACCTGCACGTCATCGGCCAGATCGAAGACATACTCATCGACAACAAATCCTTCAGACCTGAGGCGATCGATTTCCTTGCGAGCATCAGCATCCGCCTGACGTCGGCCAACGAGCACCAACGAACGAGCCCCATGCTCCGCAAGGCAAGTCGCCGATATCCGGCCGAGACTGCCAAATGCGCCAGTGACGAGATAAGACGCATCGGCCTTAATAAGGTCGTCGAGGCGAGCTGGCGCAGTAATCGCAACTTTGCCGATGTGCTGTGCCTGGGCCATGTAGCGAAATGCTGCGATCGTCTCGTCCCGCGAAAACGCGTGCACCGGCAAAGCCTGAATTTCCTCTTTCTCCAGGGCAGTCACAAGGCCGCTTAAAATACCTTGCATTTGATCGCCCGGAGACAGCATATCGGCCGACAGGTCGACTGCTGTGTAATGGACATCGTGCCGCCGCTCTGCCACCTTCGCATCGCTCCAGATCTCCGCGCGACCTATCTCGATAAAGCGGCCATTCGTCGCCAAAGCATCCAGACTTGCCGGAATAAAATCACCGGTCAGCGAGTTCACAACAACATCCACGCCTTGACCATCGGTTTCCTGCATCAGGGCGTCGACAAAATCAGCCGTTCTCGAGCTGAAGGTTGCATGCACTCCCATACTCAAAAGTAACGACCGTTTCTCCGCCGTTCCCGCAGTGGCGAAAACGCGCGCCCCAACGCGCTTTGCAAGCTGAATACATGCCATTCCCACACCACCAGCGCCCGCGTGAATCAGTATGGTTTCGCCTTCTTGCAGACGGGCATATTCAGCAATGCAGTACTCCGCGGTCAGGAACGCAATGGGGAAACACGCCGCCGCATCAAAACTCAAAGACGCCGGTTTGTGCACCACCAACGGACGTTTTGCGATGACCCTGTCTGCGAATGCATGTTCGGCGATTGCGAGCACCGGGTCGCCGACGGAAATACCGCTGACTTTCGCGCCAATCGCCTCCACCGTGCCCGCACATTCAGAACCAAATGGCACGTCGCCGCCTGCATAGTTACCGAGTGCATTCAACACATCTCGAAAGTTCAGGCCGCTGGAACGAACTTTTATCAGGACTTCATTTTCACCCGGCGTCGGCAACTGAGTTTGCGTGTAATGCAAATTGGTCAGTTCGCCGCGCTTTGAGCTGGTTAAGCGATACGTCTCTGTCGCTGACAGTTCCGGCGCTTCCTGGGGTGAAGCCGTATCGAGTCTCGGCACGAAAACGCTGCTCCCGCGAAGGGCCTGTTCGCCTTCCAGATCGACACGGCCGAGCAGACGCGCAAACCGGGCTGCGCTGCCAGCCGCGTCGGCGGGGTCAAGATCGATAGCACAATAGTTGAGTTCCGGGTGCTCCAGTGCGAGTGCCTTGCCGAATCCGAGCAGCGGCGACTGGAATAGCGCCAGGTCACTTGCCTGCGTACGGACCGCACAAGCCCCAACGGTTAGCAGATTCAGTCCCAATGGCAAACGGCAGTTGCCATTGGCCAGCGCCTGTACGACATCCAGCAACAGCTTGCACGCCGGCAATGTCGGTGCTTCATCCGACCAGCTGGACACCACGGACGCGTCGTCACCCAGGCCCGCCAGGAACAAAACACCGTCCAGGTTTTCAAACCGGACCGCATTATCAACTTGCCCTTCCCCGAAACTCGCGTCACTGGGCAACGACTCTATTTCAAATCGAGCCGACAGCTCCTGAGACACGCTGCTGGCAACGGCACAGTCGTCGCCGATCACCAGCAATCGCGGCCGCTCATCACTTGAAGCTGTCGATGCCGACGGCACGTTTCCGTTTCGGCTCAGCAAAATAGCGTTTGCTTCGCCACCATTGCCGGCGGGAGTGATTCGAGAAAAGTCTGAATACCCGTTTTCGGCCATTACGCGCTGCCATTCGGCGACAGACAACAACGGGTAATCAGCTCGCCGGTCGAAATCCTCGAAATGCCACCATCCCGGTGTAAAACCAAAACTGGTGTCAATCCAATTCAGTCGCCGCACTACCTCGGTCATCAGCAGGGAACCATTAGCGACCAGCAAGCTTCGAATGTTGGCAAGCGTCTGATCCAGATTTCGCGTCGCATGAATGACGTTCGCTGCAATGACCAGGTCGAAACTACCGGGCTCAAGCCCCTGTGAAGCAGGGTCATCCTCAACATTAAATGTGGCAAACCTGAAGGCTGGATCGGAACCGAATCGCTGTTCTGCCCGGTCGACGAACAGCGGCCCGATATCAGTAAACGTATATTCGACGCTACCTGAATCAACGCGATCGGCAACAAAGCGCGTGGTCCCGCCGGTGCCACCACCGATTTCGAGAATCTTGAGCCGCCTGCCCTCGGGCAAGCCTGCAACCATTGCCGCCACGGTCTCCGCCACCGTTGCATTAAATGTCCTGGCCAGCGGCGATTGCGTATAAATCGCTGCGCCCGCTTCTGTATCGCCATCCGGAAACAGCAGTTCGAGCGGATCAGCCTGGCCAGACAACATGGCGGCGATGTTGGGTCCGCAGCGTGACAGCAATTCGGACTCCGCCCGAACCTCCGGCCAGTCCTCAACGAAGGACTGCAGATCAATCGTCCTCTTGCTGGCTGCCAAGTCACGAGCGACGACATAGCCATCATCGGCCGCAGTCAAAAATTCACGTTCGGTCAGCATTTGCAAAAAGCGGTTCAGTAGTTTCGCGTGCGCGCTGTCAACGCCCAACTCCGACGATAGCGCATCGGCCTCGACCGTGTCGCCGACTTGCTTGTTCCAGCCTAACGCGGTGAACGCGTTGACAACGTAATCGATCGCGATGCTCTCGAGTTCATTGAGACCCTCGAAGTAGCGTTGCAACTCTTCGCCTTTTGCATGCTCCCGGAAAAACGACTGTACGTTTAGCAACGATTCCGAATCGAGCGACACGGGCTCCGCGGCTGCTGAATCCGCTGGCAGGGTCCGTTCCTGCCACTCAATCTTGTAAAACGGAGTGCTCGAACTCGCCGAAAGATCAGACGACAACGCTCGCTTCAATCCGATGGAGCGCAGTACGAGTAGTACCGTCATATTGTCGTCAAGGACTTCGACATTTCCGCGCAGGATTTCATCTGAACGATCATCGGCGTCGACCGTCGCGCGCACCTGCAATTCGCCGCGCAACGCATTGCCTGACTCGATTGACTCGAATGAAACGGGCATGAATATTTCAGCATCGAGGTCATTCACCGCAAAGCCGGGAACTGCTGCGGCCATCGTCTGCAGGCAGGCGTCGAGGACCGCAGGATGAGTGATAAGATCACCGCCCGATTTGCCCCGATCTTTATTCGACTCAACAACGGAACAGGCAAACCCATCCTGACGCTGCAGCTTCGTCACGCGCCGCAGCGACGCTCCGAAATGCAAGCCGCGCGCATACAACGCATCGTAAAATTCACTGGTGGGGATTGCTTCGAGTGTATTTGGTGTCGTGGCTGACAATGATTTCGGCGTCGCATTTTCTTTCGCCACAAGTTCAGCTTCACAATGCAAACTCCAGTCTTTGGGCCCGACTCGCGAATAAATGCGGAGACATTTTTCACCCGCATCGTTGTCCACAACCGTTTGCAACCTGATATGCCCGTCAGCCGGGACACGTATGGCATCCAGAAGTTGCAGCCGCTTGATAGTCGGCGCTTCCAGCCCGCAGCGAGCCGCAGCAGCCAGGCACATCTCGATAATGGCGGTTGCCGGCAGTACAACTGTCCCATGCACAACGTGATCATCGACGAAATCAAGATCACCCGTAGCAATGTCGTTCTCAAAAAGCGCGGTATGCAACGGCGTCGAAATACGGAAACCCAGCAATGGGTGTTCGCGTGCAAGCCGTTGCCGGCCGGAGTCGCGCGAATCTTCAAACCAGTATCGTGAGCGTTGAAACGGGTACGTCGGCAACGCGTGACTTATCGGTCGACTTTTGCCGTACAGGCGTGCCCAGTCCACGTCGCCGCCTGACGCATAGTAGCGGGCAACCGCTTGCGCCAGCGTATCCATCGGCGCGACACGATGCCTTTGTGTTGGCCGCCGCGACGACCCGATCCAGGCCAGATCCTCTTCGTCCGTGCAAGCCTGACCCATACCGATCAGAACCGGATGCGGGCCGACTTCGATAAAGACTTCGCATCCACGTTGACGCAATGCAGCGATTGAATCTTCAAAACGAACCGGATTGACGATGTGCTGCAGCCAATAATGCTTATCGGCCATTTGCCGGGTCGTCCCCGACTTACCAGTAAGATTTGAAACCAGCGACAGCCGCAAACTGCCGAATTCGGTCTTATCGAGTTCCTGCTCATATGCGGCCAGCATCGGCTCCATTAAGGCCGAGTGGAATGCATGCGAGACATTGAGGCGCGTGCAGTTCACGCCACGCGCTTCAAGCGCATGAGCAACGCGGTCTATGGACGATTCGGCGCCGGACAACACTGTATTCAATGGGCCATTCACCGCAGCAATTGAAATCTTGCCGCCCTCATCTTCGACCAGACCCCGAACTTCGCTTGCAGCAACGTTGGCCGCCAGCATCGCCCCGCCCACTGGCAATGCCTGCATCAGCCTGCCCCGGGCGGCAACCAGTCGACACGCATCATCGAGGGTAAAAAGTCCAGCAACGCAAGCCGCGACATACTCGCCGAGGCTATGACCCACGACGGCCGTTGGCACTACGCCAGCACGCAGCCAGAACCTGGCCATCGCGCATTCGAATGCGAACAGAGCGGGTTGCTGCCACGCGGTGTTTTCCAATAGCGCATCGAGGTCCTGACGCTCGCTTTTATACAGTACTGCTGCGAGTGGCTCGTCAAGATACCGTGCGAAACAGGCATCACATTCATCAAAGGCGTCACGGAACGCTGGCAAGTTCGTATAAAAATCCTTGCCCATTGTTGCAAATTGCGAACCCTGACCGGTGAAAAGCATCGCGACGCGAGGCGCGACAGAGCTTTGCCGGACATTGCTTATTGCGGCAGGAAAAGAATCGCCGCGCCCGAGCGCATCCAGTGCCGAACGGAACTGCGCGACGCTATCGCCATTGATGGCGAGCCGTGCAGAAAAATGCGCACGGCCTGCATTGCAACTGCGGACAAAATCCTCGACCGGGACATTCGGATGTTCGTCCAGGAAAGCCACCAGGTTGTCACATTTCTGCCGCAGGGCCGTGGACGAACGTGCCGACACAGCCAGCATACCGGGCAGTCCCGATTCCTGGTGCTGTTTCGTGCCGGCCTTGCCAATATAATCTGAAACAATCGCGTGTACGTTTGTGCCACTGAATCCGAAGCCGCTGATACCTGCATAGCGGGGCGTCTCATCGCTTAACCATTTCTGTGGCGCGGTCGGAATCTGCACCGGGATGTTTTCCCAGTCAATAAACTGGCTCGGTTCGCTGAAATTAATGTGCGGCGGTATGCAGCCGTGGCGCAGCGACAACAGAACTTTTATCAGGCTCGCCATGCCTGCCGCCGACTCCAGGTGTCCGATATTCGTCTTGACGGAACCTACTCGCAGCGGACTCCTGTCATCGTGTCCGTCGGATAATGCAGCAGCGATTGCGCGCATTTCGATGGGATCACCAAGTGACGTTCCGGTGCCATGTGCCTCGACATAGCCAATATCCGATGCGCTCAGACCGGATTCCTGCAAGGCTTTTCGGATTACGGCCTCCTGCGCTTCACCGTTCGGTGCCGTCAGGCCGCTGCTGGGTCCGTCCTGGTTCATGGCCGCCGCATGGATGACGCCGATGATATTATCGCCCGACTTCTCGGCGTCAGAAAGCCGTTTCAGAATAACAACACCGCACCCTTCACCCTGAACGAAGCCATTGGCTTTCTGATCGAAGGTGAGACACCTGCCGTCCGCAGACATCATTTCTGCCGTGGCGTAGGACAACGTATTCTCGGGGGACAGCATCAAACTCACGCCACCGACCAGCGCGGTATCGCAATCGTGCAATTGTAAACTCTGACAGGCTGAACCCAGCGCCACCAGCGATGACGAACATGCCGTATCAATCGTCAGGCTCGGTCCCTGCAAGCCCAAAAAATACGACAGGCGGCCTGATGCCATGCTGAAGGCACCACCAGCAAGCGGGTACATTCCGTAACCGCCGTCGTCACCCAGTTCACGCTGCATCGCACCGTAGTCGCTTTTGCAAAGACCGATGTAAACGCCGGTTGCAGAACCGTGCAGACTCTGCGGCGGTATCCCGGCGTCTTCAAGCGCTTCCCAGGCGACTTCCATTAGCAAGCGTTGCTGTGGGTCGACGCAGTTCGCTTCGCGCGGCGAAATACCAAAGAACTCCGCATCGAAAGTGTCAATGTCGTCCAGGAAACCACCACGAATTTCGTTGGCGGGATGTCCCTCTGGATAGCGTGATTCAGAAGCCCAGCGTGTTTCAGGGACCGTTGTAATGGCGTCCTTACCCGCCTGCAACATCTGCCAGTAGGCAGCAGGATTCACAGCGCCACCCGGAAACCGGCACCCCATACCGACAATTGCGATCGGCTCGCGACGATTCTGCTGTAGCGCCTCGATCGTGCTGTTCGCCTCTTCCAAAGCAATGAATGCTCTCTTCAGCGGCGACAATTCCTGTTTGTTATCCTGCTTGCTCACGTAATCAGTTGTCCTTGCCGGCTGCGTCGAGTCGCGCCAGCAACGCGGCTTCGACATCGGCTTCGCTCATGCGCTCTATGTCGTCTGCAAGAGCGCCTTCCACACGGTCGCGGACGTCGCCAACATCAGGCTCGTTGTCCTCAGGGCGAGAATCCGCTACCAGGGGCAGCAGAAATTGAGCGACAGCCGAAATATTCGGACAGTCGAAAATCAGCGTTGCGGGTAACGGCGCGTCCAGTCGCAATGCCGTTGCCAATTGCCTGCGAAAGTCGAGTGCCAGCAACGAGTCCATGCCCATATCGAACAACCCGGCATCAGCATCGGGCGTTGACGCCTCGGGCAGCCGTAAGATCCGGCACACCAGTCCGGTTACAAAATCGACCAGCAAATCATGTTGCTCTGTGGCCGGCAGTCCGTCGAGGTCGGCGAGCAGCTCGTCCTGTCGTTGCTCATCAGCCGGGATTCCCGACTCGGCTACCCGCGAATCGCGCCCGGCCGGAACACCGGACGTAGCTGTCGACTCCGGAGCCAGCCCGACGATAACGTTTTGCCCGACAGCAAACGCCGGGGAGTCCTCTCCCGGCACCGCGACTACATCAACAAAGCCGGCATCCCGAAGAGCGTCACCCCAAACCGAAGCACTAAGAATGGGCGAATCATCACGCAAGTCGTCTTCGAACGCCTGCCAGCCTTCAATCAGTCCAGTCGATATGTCGTACCAGTCCAGCTCACGAGTAACCTCACACAAGACCAGAATACCGCCGGAACGGAGCAGGCCGATGACATTGCGCAGTGTCTGCCGCAAGTCGGGCGTTGCATGCAGGACGTTGGTCGCGACAATAACATCCTGCGAATGCGGCAGGAATTTTTGCGGTTCAGGATCCTGACCAATATCGAGCAGCGCATAATCAACAAAGTCGTACCCTGCAAACCTGTCGGCGGCCTGCGTCAGGAAGTAATCAGAAATGTCGGTGAACACATAGCGACCGAAACCGGGCGGCAGCGACGGCAGGATTCGCGAGGTTGTTCCGCCAGTGCCCGCACCGATTTCCAGGATGCTGACAGGGCGATGTTGCGCCGCCACAAAGGACAGGATGCTGTCTGCGGCGATATTACTAATGTAACGTGACGGAGAAAATTCTGTGTACAACAGTTCCGCTGTGGTCGCATCGCCATCGGGGAAAAGCGTTTCCAGCGCAGCAACCTTGCCGCAAATGACATCAGCAAGCATCTCGCCGCACCGCTGCAGATAATCGATCAGGAATTGTTCCGATGCATAGCGTGAACGGAGTGTCGCCAATAGATTGTCGACTGCCATGGACTGCAAGCCGTTCTCACAGACAAACTCCTCGGCACCGGTCTTGTGTTGCAGGACACCCTCATCGACGAGGAGCGCAAACCAGCGCTTGACCAGGTGCTGGTAAGTGCTTTCGATCCGCGCGGATTGCATTGCCGATTCGATTGTTGCCGTCTGCCCGGCTTTTTCAAATAAATTCAGGCTCGCGAGCGCATTGACTATGTAGCACTTACTCAGCTCGCGTAGCATCGACCAGGACTCTTCGAGTTCGTGCGCCCGCAAGTTCATTGGCGCGCTTGCCGCCGCAAGTTGCGTCGCCTGGGTAACGAAGTTCCAGACACTTGCACCGGGAACATCGGCTCGGCCAGCTCGATTGTCCGGCACCCAATAGTGGGCGCTCGCAAACGGATAAGGCGGTAATATCACTGGCCTCGGCCGGCCGCCATCCAGGCGACTCCTGAAGTAGCTGTCAAACTCGACCGCGACTCCGCGCGTATGGAGAGCTGCAATTGCATTTGCAAGCGATTCGAGGCCATCGCTGTCATGCGACAGTGACGGAACCAGTGCACAATCGGCAGTCGTCATAGACGCCAGCATCGGTATCAATGTCGGATGTGCTCCGAGTTCAACAATAATCGTGCCGTCGTCGATGTCCAGTGCCGACGTCGCCGCCGCAAAATTAACGGTCTCCCGGAGTTGTGACACCCAGTACTCGAACGATCCCCCCTCCTCATCGCCGAGGAATTTGCCGCTGACGGTCGACAGATAATCGATGTCCGGTGCACGCAATTCGATCTCACGTAGTAACGCCTGAAACTCGGCAATTATCGGGTCCAGTTCGCGGGAATGAAACGCCTGCGGTATATCGAGTATGCGCACATCCCAGGCCTTTGCTGCGAAGGCTTTGAGGGCAGCCTCTACTTCGGGCACATGACCTGAAATAACGGTATTCTCGGGACTATTAATTGCAGCAACATCGACCGCCAGGCCGTTGCCGCGCAGCAATTCCTCGACGTCGGATGCTGCAGCGAACACCACCGCCATTTGCCCGGGGCGTTCAAGACCCTGTGTCAATCGCACCCGCGCGGCAACCAGCTTGACCGCATCAGCCAGGTCCATCATCCCTGCAGCGACAGCAGCGACATATTCCCCGAGACTATGCCCCAGCACTACTTCGGGACGGACACCCCAGGAGGACCACAAGTTGTATAGCGCATAGCCAAGCGAAAATGTCGCCGGCTGAACGTACTGGCCCGGCTCGCCTACTGTCGCTTCAGTCTCGGTGATGTATGCGAGCAGCGAGTCTAGCGGCATGGCTTGCGCAAACAATGCAACTGCTTCATCCAGGGCATCGCGAAACACCGGAAATGTTCGATAGAGGCTACCGCCCATTCCCTGGCATTGTGCTCCCTGCCCGGTGAAGGCAAACACGACGCGCGGATTGCCCGTTGCAACGCCACTCCAGATTTTCGACTGTGGATCACGGCCTGCCGCGATACTGTCGAGCGCCTCCGCAGCATCGGAGTGCGAATCACAGACCAGCGAACGCCGGAACCTGAAATGCGCACGACCCACATTGCTCGCGTACGCAATCTCCGCGAGTTTGTCCTGCGTATTCCTCAGGTAGTCGGCGAACGTTGCGGTCACCGTATCCAGCATTTCGGGCGTTTCAGCCGATACCGACAGGAGCTGGCTGCTATCGGGCAGCTCCACAGTATTCAGTAGTGGCGGTTTTTCCAATATGACGTGTGCATTGGTTCCGCCGAAACCGAACGAACTGACGCCGGCCCTGGCGGTTGAACCCTGCGGCCATTTCGATGCGCTGTCGGTAACCCGCAAATTCAATTGCCGTAGCGGAATTTCGGGATTGGCAGTGGAAAAGTTTCGTTGGCCGGGTATCTCGTCGAAATAGAGACTCAACGCCGTCTTTACGATTCCGGCAATACCGGCAGCTGCCTCGAGATGGCCTATATTCGTTTTTACCGAACCGACGTACAACGGCGTATTCGTATCCCGGTATTGGCCATAGGCTGCACCGAGAGCCCGCGCCTCAATTGGGTCGCCCAGGGGTGTCCCGGTTCCGTGTAACTCGACGTAGTCAATGTCCGTTGCTGCGAGGCCGGCGTCTTGCAAGGCTCGTCCGATGACCGCTTCCTGCGCAATGCCGTTCGGTGCAGTAATGCCCGCACTTTGTCCATCCTGGTTTACCGCCGATCCGCGCACGACCGCGTAAATGCGATCGCCGTCGGCAATCGCATCGCTCAACCGCTTCGCCACAACAACTGCACTGCCCTCGCCACGGCCATAGCCGTCTGCACTGGCATCGAACGTCTTGCACTGGCCATCCGGTGACAACATTTGCGCCTGGCAGAAGTTAATGTGCATTTCCGGTGTCAATATAAGATTAACACCGCCGACCAAAGCGGCATCGCATTCGTGTTTACGCAAGCTCTGGACTGCAAGATGCAATGCCACCAGCGACGACGAGCAGGCCGTGTCAACCACCATGCTTGGACCCTGCAAGCCGAGCGTATAAGAAATACGCCCCGCTGCCACGCTTGGTTCATTGCCGGTCGCCGCCGATACATCCGGCGATCTCGGGTCGCTGAAGACCAGCCGTGAATAATCGCTGTTGCAAAAGCCGATGAAGACACCGGTGTTGCTGTTCTTAAGCGATGTCGGAGAAATAAGAGCATCTTCAAGCGCACGCCAGCTCAGTTCCAACAGCAAACGGTGCTGCGGGTCCATGCTTTCGGCTTCGCGCGGCGAAATACCGAAAAACGCAGCATCAAATTCGGCAACATTCGCAATGAAGCCGGCGTGCTTTGTATACATGGTCCCAATGCTGTCGCGTGATTCGTTAAAGAATTCGCTCGCATCCCAACGGTCTTCAGGGATCTCGCAGATCCCGTTGCCACCGTCCTGCAAGAAACGCCAGAATTCATCAACACTGTTGACGTTGCCTGGAAAACGCAAACCACAACCAACCAATGCGATTGGCTGCGACAGCCGAGACTCTTTGTCAGTGAGCTCGCCACGCAAGCGGCGAATCTCAAGCAATGCCTGCTTGGCGCTCGACAATTTTTTGTCTGCTGACTCGTTCATTTCTCTTCTACGCTGTCATGACCCGACAACGATTCCAGTTCTTTCAGTAGTTCGTCTTCCGCATCGGCATCGCTAAGCGCCTCGATGCTGTCGCGCAATTCAACCACCGCATCGTCGCGCCCGGGACGTGGCCCGGATTGCTGGCGGCTGTCTGGCGAGATCGTATTCGCGGTTTCTTTCAACAACGACACCAGGTGTGCCGACAATTGCACGACGGTTGGATAGTCAAACATGATGGATGCCGGCAACGGCATATCAATTGCCTTCGACAAACGGTTGCGCATCTCAACTGCCAGCAGTGAGTCCAGTCCTTGTTCATTCAGGGACGTGTCATGGTCCAGCTCATGTGTATTGCCGATACCCAGCACCGTACGTGCCATAGCATCGATATGTTGGCTGACGGCCCTTAGCAATGCGGGGCCTTGCTTACCTGACACCGCGCTGCGCATATCGAGCCGCGGTCCCGCGTCAGCTTGCGCGGTTGCGCGCGACACGTCTGCCGCGTCGATGACGCTCGAATAAAAATGCGGGATGTCCTGATCGTTGAATCGCTGTCTGAACTGGCGCCAGTCTATTGATGCGAGAATTGCCTGAGCAGCGCCGGACTCTGTGCGGGCCATCATTGCATCGACCGCAGAGTGATTGTCCATCGCGCGAATACCGAAACGTGTAAATACATCGCCACTCGCCGCTTTTGTCGCGCCAATCATGCCCCCGGACTGCCACGCACCCCAGTTGATGCTTAACGCAGGCAGGCCGCGCGCGCGACGATAGTGCGCCAACGCATCCATATAGGCATTTGCCGCGGCGTAATTTGCCTGTCCCGGCCAGCCGAGAACCGACGCAACTGACGAAAAGAATATAACGAAGTCCATTTGCCTGTGACTGAATACATCGTGAATATTCCACGACCCCGCAACTTTTGCGCGCAATGTCGCCGCAAAGCTTTCCTTTGTGTGCCGCATAAATGCGGCGTCATTTAATTCCCCCGCACAATGAACAACGGCGCGAATGGTGCGTTCTTCTGTTTCAAAGGTATCGACGATGTCGCCTAACTCCGAGCGGTTGGCCACATCACCGTTGACAATGCTGACTTCAGCACCCGCAGCGCGCATTTTTTCTACTCTGTCCATGACCGGACCGCCCGGCATGCTGCGGCCCATCAACACAATCTGCTTCCAACCCGCCGCAACCATGGCTTCAGCGACATCCAGGCCCAGCGCGCCCAGTCCGCCGCTTATCAGGACGGCGCGTCCACTCACCTCTGCGCCATGTACATTGGCTAAAGTCGAGCCGGTTGTCAGTACAATCTTGCCGCTGTGCAGGCCTTGCGACATTAAGCGAAATGCAGACGGCAGTTTCCGTGCTGGAAAAATTGTGGTCGAAATCGGGCGGATTGTATTTGCTTCGACTCCTGTCGCGATGTCATCGAGGAGCTGATTGATAAGCTCCGGATTCTCGTCCGCCACTTCGCCGATATCGAAACGCACATAACGAACGCCACGCCGGTACTTGTTGACCGTATCCTGTGTCCAATTGTCGCGCTTGCCCAGTTCGAGGAATGTTCCCTGCTCGGCCATACAATCCAGGCTGGCATTTATCAGCTCACCGCTGAGGGAATTCAGTACGACATCCACCCCCTTGCCATCGCTCGCGCGTAGTATTTCATCGCGAAAACCGGCGCTGCGGCTATCAAACACATGTTCAATGCCCATGCGCCGCAACGCGCGACGTTTCTGTCGCGACCCCGCGGTTGCAAAAATCTGTGCACCCGCATTACTTGCTATCTGAATCGCTGCAAGACCGACGCCCCCTGCCGCTGAATGAATCAGGACACGAGAGTTGGCATCGATCGCAGCGAGGTGCCGCAACGCGTAAATTGCCGTGAGGAAGACGACCGGCAGACCCGCGGACTCCGGCAAACTGACATTGCATGGCGCACGAGTGACGCGTGACGCCGGAACATTTACTGTGCTCGCCATACCGCCGAGACAAAACGCCATCACGCGATCGCCAACAACGAAGTCGCTTACCCCTGCGCCTGTCGCCACGACTGTACCTGCCACTTCGGCACCGAGTTGACGGCCAGCCGGCCCTTCGACTTCACCCAGGCAATTGAGCAAATCGCGAAAATTGACGCCAAGTGCCGCAGTGCGAATACTGACTTCACCGGCACCCGGTGCACGTTCACTCAACGCCGCGAATTCAATCGAATCGAGCACGCCGTCGTCTGGTGCCCGAATTTGAAATTCATCACCATCCGCTGACTTGTCAATCGTTGCGGCCCGCTCATGGGTCACGATTTGTGGCAGATGATATTGCCCGTCACGATATGCCAGTCTGTCGACATTACTGTCTCGTCGCCGCAAGACGCTGGCAATTGCATTTGCGTCCGCACGGCCATCGATGCCGGCACCGAGATCAAGCAACGCGCAATGCAATTCAGGATGTTCGACTTGCGCCGCAATACCCAGGCCCCAGATCGCTGCCTGGGAGGCGTTCGTATCCATCCCTGCAGCCAGCGCATTTGCCGAGCCTGTCACGACTACAACGCGCCCGATTTCGATTTCGGGCTGTGCGAGCAGCGACTGCAACAGGTATAGCAAGGTCAGTAGCCCATCACCACTTAAGTCCGCCGCACTGCCGAGCTCTGTCTGCGCCTCATCGCGCCAATCGAATACAATATCTGTCGTCCTCGGCAGCGAAGCGTTCTGTCGCTGCAGGTTAATCTCGGTGAGGGCTTGTCGTACAGAGTCGCGCGAGGCTGGCTTGATAATTTTGCAATCGATGTCTTCAACATCATCTGTGCACATCCCGAACACGGCGGCGTGTGCGCCGGATTCCTTATGCGAATGCGCGATCGATTCCAGCAAGGTGTCGCTGTTAGTGCAGACAAAGAGGTTACTAGCTACGGTATCCCTTTCTTGCTCGAGAGACGGTAGCGACGTCCAGGCTAACTCGAAGTGTTCTATCTCGTCTGCGCGTCCGCCTTGCACAACGGCCAGTCGGACCATCGACTCGGCAGTTGCCTCCATGAACTGTGCGCCCTGGATAGCAAGCAGGCACTCACCACGTTTATCCAGCCCAAATACAGCGCTCTCGACCAACGCAGCGGATTCACCCAGGCTCTCGCGACGATCAATCCGGCTACTCGCAGTGTGGATGGTCAGGCCGCCTCGCTTGCAAACGACAGTGTCAATCGCCGTGGGCAACATCAATGCAGAAAATTCCGCACCGTCCCGCAATGCGAGATCCACAGTTTGCAAGCACGCATCCCAATGAACGGGATGCAGTAAAAATCGTGGGTCATTCTCAACTGCTACCTTTAAGCTGGCCGCTGCCGCAGCGCTACCCTGCCGCAACTCAGCGAGCGATTGAAATGCCGGACCAAACTCGATCCCGTTCGCAGTCCCGGATGCATAGAAATCGCGTTCATTGACAGCCCGGTCACACGCCGCGAGGGAACGATCAAAGCATTCCGTCAATTGCTGCATGCGGTCGGCTTCCACCGGGCGCCAGGTTGCAGTCGCTACTTCTGAGAAAACAGGTGCGCCGGCCGCCTGCGAGTAGAGAGTCAGCTGTAGTGACTCCCCGTTTTGCTCGACCAGCAGCTGCATTTCCACCGGCTGTTCTTCGGTCAGCACGACAGGTGCGGAAATCGAAAAATCAGAGAGCTCCGCCCATTCGCTGTCAACGCAGCCGACCTGCTCGGCTGCGGCCAGCATCATCTCGATCATGGCGGCCGCTGGAAAAATACAATAGCCGGCAATGCGATGATCGAAGAGGTAGCTATGCTGATCAGTGCCGACAAGACTTTCGAACATCGTCCTCGTTGATCCCAGCGACTTGCGAATGCCAAGCAGCGGATGAACATATTGCGATGCGTCGTGCTGCATCGGCCGCGCAGCTGGCGTCTCAAACCAGAGCCGTTCCTTCCGGAACTGGAATGGCGGCAGGCTGACCGGGGCCCCGTGCGGATAAAGCGCTTGCCAATCGATGTTGCAGCCAAGCGAATACAGTTTCGAGAGCGAGTCCGACCAGCAAAGACCTTCCGAATCTGCCTTGCGCATTGACGCTAGTGCAACGACACCAGTTTTTGCAGCGTCAGCAATTTCAGCGATATACGTCGCCAGAACGGGTTGCGGTCCGATTTCGACCAGCACATCGCAACCTTCGTCCAGTGCGCTTTTTATCGCTTCACGGAAACGCACTGGCTTGCGCATGTTGTCCCGCCAGTATGCGGCATTGAATGCATGTGAATCGGCTACTTGCTCGCCAGTGACAGTCGACACGAACGGGATGTCGCAGGCACTTGATGTTAGTCCCTCAAGAGCAGTGAACAATGACTGGGCATGCCCGTCCATCAGTGCACTGTGATAAGCAGAATCGACATTCAGCCGGCGACAAAAAACTCCGCGGCGCTGCAAATCAAGCAACAACTGATCAATCTCTTTCGCATCGCCGGTAATTGTGCAATTCTCCGGACCGTTATCCGCAGCGATTGCAAGATTCCGGTATTGCTGCAGCAGGACTTGCAATTCATCGAGCGGCATCCCGACGGCTGCCATAGCACCGCTACCCGCACTTTCCTGCATCAGGCGGCCTCGAAGCTCGACGATAGACAGCGCATCGCTGATCGATATTGCCCCGGCCACATGCGCGGCCGCGATCTCACCAACGCTATGCCCGCATACCAGTGACGGCACAACACCCGCGTGTTTCCAAAGCGCTGCCAGGCCGACCTGGATAGCAAACAATACCGGTTGGAAATAGCGTGTTTCATCAAGCCGTGCCGCGCCCTTCTCATCGCGTATCAGGTCAACAATTGACCAGTCAGCGATGCGTCGGAACTCAGCGTCGACAGCTTCTACCGAGGCGGAAAATTCTGCGGACTGTGCCAGTAGTGCACGGCCCATTCCGGCCCATTGACACCCTTGGCCCGCAAACACAAAGCCGATTCGCGGTGCCTGGCCAACGGGACCCGGGGAAACGGCACTTGCTTCATGCAAGCGCCGACTCAACGCCTCTCTTGAGTTTGCTGCAACAGCAAATCGATGCGGAAAATGCTGTCGGCGACGAGCTGCCGTATAGCAGATGTTTTCAAGTCGCTCCGGCTTGCCAGTCTCCAGCAAATAGCTCGCGACAGCCGAGGCTGTGGCGTCGAGGCCGTCTGCAAAGTGCGACGACACCGGCAATATGTACGGCATAGTCGATTGCGGACGCGCCGTGCCTGACTGTGGCAATTCCGGTGCCTGTTCAATCACCAGGTGTGCATTGGTACCACTGAATCCAAATGAGCTGACGCCGGCAACACGCAGTTCTTTATCAGCCGTCCAATCGACCAGTTCGGTCGGAACTCGCAGCCGGGAATCGTCCAGTGATATCAATGGATTGAGCTTATGGAAGTGCGGTTGTGGCGGTATTTTTCCATTCTTGATACACAACACCGCCTTGATCACTCCAGCGACACCGGCAGCCGCCTCAAGATGACCGAAATTCGCCTTGATAGCACCCATGTAGCAGGGATTCGTGTTGCGACTGACGGCTCCAACCGTGTCGCGAAGTGCCTCGACTTCTATCGGGTCACCGACCTTGGTACCGGTGCCGTGGGTTTCGACGAATCCGATATCCGCGGCCGATACGCCAGCCTGACCCATTGCGGCGGCAATGACATTGCGCTGCGCTTCGCCATTCGGCGCTGTGAGTACATTCGATCGGCCATCCTGGTTAATCGCAGAGCCGCGGATAACCGCGAGTACCCTGTCCTTGTGTCGCAATGCATCGGACAATCGCTTCATCACGATCAGGCCGCAGCCTTCCGAACGCACGAAACCGTTTGCTTTCTCGTCGAATGTCTTGCAACGCCCGTCCGGAGCCAGCATACCCCACTTGGCCAGCGATATTGTTTCTTCCGGCGTCAGGTTCAGGCTGATGCCGCCGGCAATTGCAAGACTCGAATCGCGGCAGCGGAGGCTCTGTACCGCGCTATGAATTGCCACAAGTGACGACGAGCAGGCAGTGTCGATAACCATGCTCGGTCCGCGCAGATCATAAAGATAAGACAGCCGTCCCGTGGAGATGCTGGGTGCGGTACCGGATAGTGTGTGTGCACTGATTAATTCCGGATGACTTAGCTGCAACCGACCGTAGTCACTGTTGCACAGTCCGAAAAACACACCGGTGCGGGTTCCCTGCAAGTCCTGCAGTGGATACCCGGCGTCAAGAAACGCATCCCATGCAACCTCAAGCAAAATTCGATGCTGAGGGTCAATGTATTTGGCTTCGCGAGGCGCGATGCCGAACAGGTGCGGATCGAACTTGTCGACTTGATCAAGAAAGCCGCCGAATCGGGTATTGATCTTTGCAGGAGTTGCAGCATCGGCATCATAATAGTGACTCGCATCCCAGCGCTCGGCTGGCACTTCACCGATTCCGTCAACACCCGCAGCCAATGCTTTCCACAATGCGTCGGTACTTTGAATGCCGCCCGGCAAGCGGCAAGCCATGCCGATAACTGCGACAGGTTCCGACAGGACTGTTTGCTGCCCGTTCTCGGTTTCCCAAAACGAACTCGACCTGAGCGAGGCCTTGATGGATGACAAGCGTTTTTTCGTTGACTCTGCCAAAACCACTACCGCCTAGGAGTCGCCGACGAGCTGCCGCAGCGCTTCTTCGTCGGAAAGACTGTCCACTTCAGTATCATTCGCAATTCTTGGCGAATCGCGTTGCGCAGGCTCATCCGAGTCACCGCTTGCCATATCGACGCCGACAACTTCGCCGATGTGATTAACCACGGCTCGGACAGTCGGGTAGTTCCAGACCAGCGTTGCGGATAGCACAATGCCGAAACTTGCCTGCATCAATTTCCGAAACTCGAGTCCGAGAAGCGAATCAACACCGAGATCACCCAGAGACTTATCGGCCTGTATTGATGCACGATCGATATCAAGCAATTTCGACAACGACGCAAATACAATGCTCTCCACTTCTGCAGCGGAATAGTCGCGCTTTGCGACAGACTGCAACTGAACGGCCGGGCCAGAGTCAGAACGCGATACACGTTTCTTCTGCTTGCGAGCAGCGCTCACCCTGAGCTCAGCAAGATCCGGATCAATTGCACTGGAATCGAACTGACCGTCCAGAATCAGTGGTATGGCGGCGACCTGCGCATGCTCCGACTCGAGTGCATGACCAACGAGTCGAACGGCGTCCGCGGTGGACAGGCTATCGATACCCAGTAAAGCCAGCTCCTCAATTGCGCGTTGTCCACCTTCCGTTCTGGCCAGACCCGTTCCACGCCAGCCACACCAGTTAATACTTTGAATATTCAATTCGCCCCGGAAGCGTGCCGCAACGGCATCCATGTAAGCATTTGCTGCCGCGTAGCTTGCTTGACCCGGCAAGCCAAGCACAGACCCAATCGACGAATACAACAGGATGTGCCTGGGAGGCGCATCCGAAACCGCGTCAATCAAATTGGTCGTTCCTGTAATCTTCGGGCTGAATACCCGGGCAATTTCTTCGCTGGTTGCCGCCGCAAGCAACTGGTCTGAAATAACCGCTGCTGCCTGAACAAGGACCTCAATCGGCGCGGTTTCGCGCAAGCGCGACACGAGCCCTGCTACCTGGGCGCGATCGGATATGTCGAGAGTTTCAAACTGGACAGTAGCGCCAGCCGCTTTCATTTCGCGCACGAGCCGGATTTTGTCACCAAAAACGGCATCCTCCCGTAGCGCATGCCACTGATCTTCATCAGGGAATACACTGCGACCCGCCAACACGACATGCCTGGCACCGCGCTCGACGAGAAAACGCGCCGTATGCATGCCGAGATCACCGATACCACCGACGATCAATTGAATACTGTCCGGCGAGCATTCGAACTTTTCGGCCGTTGGTATCGTCTGCGCCCACTGCTGGACGAATCGTTGACCGGATCGAAACGCAATGCGGTTTTTTTCGGTCGGGCTGGTCAATTCCTGGTAAAGACACTTGGCATTGAGCGTACTGTCGGCCAGCGGATCGACATCGACCTGCCTGATAGCGAGGTGCTGATATTCCGCCCACGCCACATTTCCCAGGCCAGTTAAAGCCGCCTGCAAAAGGTCGGCATTGGCATCGTCGAGCAACTTTCGGGCACCCATGGTCACAAATGACAAGGATTCAACGCCGGCCGATGTCGTGGCCCTGATGACCTCGATCCAGGATTGACTCGCACCGGCGACTCGATCTGGTGCCGCGGCGCTGCCCGGCTGTTCAGACCCATCAGGTAATGTTGTCAGGCAAATCGTGTGAACCGGGCAATCACGATTAGCTGAAACAAAGCTCGCAATGGCACTTTCGAGACACTGCAAACCGCCGGCCACGTCGAGTAGCTCGTAGCTTGCATTGGCATTTGCAAACTGATCTGCCAGCGTTCTGCCCAGTTCGTGCCCTCGAGTCAGGATCAACCAGGCGCCATCGTCTTGAAGCGATTGCGCATCAACCTGGCGCGGCGGGGATTCCACGTCGGCTTTCTGCCCGAGCACCAATGCCTGCGGGAAGACGTCTCCCGCGACAACTTGCTGCGCCCTGCCGCGTGTTTCCACCGCATCGACGTTCACCAGGCCTTGTGACGCCAGCAGTGACTGCCACTGCGTAGCAGACAACAGCGGGTAATCCGGCCGCAATTGAATATCGTCGAATCGCCACCAGCCCTCGGTCAATCCGAACACCAGGTCGACCCAGCGCGTTTTGCTTGTACCTTCGACAAACAACAAGCGGCCGCCCGGCGCGAGCAAGTCGCAGACGTTTCCGAGGCTCTCACCGAGGTCCCGCGTTGCGTGTATAACATTGGATGCAATAACCAGGTCAAACTGACCGTCCGCCAGTCCCTGCGGAGCGGCTGGTTGTTCGATGTCGAGGAGCTGATAACGAACGAAGGGATAATCGGCAAACGCCTCTGCTGCACGATTCAGGAATAGCTCGGACAAGTCCGAAAATACGTATTCGGTTCTGTCCGCCGGCAATAGCGGCAACAGCCCTTTCGTCGTGCCGCCTGTGCCAGCACCCAGTTCCAGAATACGCAGCGTTTGTCGTGCACTGAGCGACGCAACAATTTCCTGCACGGCTTGTTCAGCCACGGCGTTGCCAAGTCCTGCGAAGGCGGAATTTGTGTACACCTCGACAGCATCATCGAGGCTGCCATCAGGAAATATCAATTCAAGCGGATCAACCTTGCCAACTAGTACCTTGCCCAGTTGCTCACCGCACCTTTGCAACAGGGTCAACTCCGCATTGATACCGGCATGCAACAAGGCATCGGGTGGCGCACCCGGCGCAGCGACGGCTAGCGCCTTTTCGGACACCGTGAAACCGGCATCCGACGCAACCAACATGCCGTCTTCTTCCAAAATTTGCAGCAACCGATGCAGCAGGCGTCGATGGCGTGCATCAATGCCGAAGCTGGCCTCAAGGTCGCGCACCGATAGCGCGTCCCCTACCGAAAACTGAACACCGATATCTTGCAATGCTTTGTGTACCAGTGACGCGCAGTACTGGTTTAATAGTCGTAATGCTTCTTCAGCATCCGCTCCCGTGCGAACCGCCTCAAGTGCATCGCCAACGGCATCTGTATTTAACGCTTCGACGGTTGCATAGCGGCGCAACGAATTACAATGCAGGTGAGAATATGCCGTCCACTGCGGTGTAACGAGGCAATCGGAAAAACCGCTACCCGTTGCGCCTGCAAAGCGATCGTCGAACCAGAAACTCTTGCGTTGCCACGGATACTGCGGCGCTGGCAATCGCTGTTGCACATCGGGCTGGTGATACGCTTGCCAATCGACATCAACGCCGGCCTCATACGCCTGAACCAACATCTCTGCGATCGTCTTGTTGGCACTCTCGCCGCGATACAATGTATTCGCCCAGCGCACGGCACCCGCTTCTGTGCCACCAGTCGAATCTTCCGCTGTCGTCTGCCCCAGGTAGGTCAACACAGGGTGTGGCCCGACCTCAATGACCAGGTCGACGCCCTTTTCCAGCAACGTGTTAATGCTTTGCTCGAATCGAACCGGGCGCCTGATATGCTCGACCCAGTATTGCGTCTGCAGCATTTCGTTGCTGGCAAACTTTCCGGAAACATTGCTGATCAGTTCACAGGTCGGCGGCGCGAATTTAACCCAGCGCGCGACTTCGGAGAATGCCGGCAGGATGGCGTCCATTTGCGCGGAGTGGAATGCATGCGAGACCTGCAAACGAGTCCCGAGCAAACCAGCGGTTTCGAGTCGCGGCAGCAGCTCATCCAGGATGTCGACTGGACCGGCAACAACGGTATTCTGCGGCGAATTGTAAGCCGCAATTTCCAGGCCAGGGAATTCCGGCAGCAAAGCGAGCAGCGTGTCTCGATTACCAGCAATATTCATCATGCCGGCACCAGCCGGCAAACTCCCCATCAGACGACCGCGCGCCGCGATCAATCGCACAGCATCTTCAAGACTCATGACGCCCGCGACACAGGCAGCGACGTACTCGCCAACGCTATGACCGAGCACGACGTCCGGCTCAATACCCCAGCTCGCGAGTGTCCTCGCCAGTGCATACTCAATGGCGAACAAGGCGGGTTGCGTGTTGGCGGTGTTGTCGAGGCGTTTCGAAAGCGCCTCATCCGACAATTTTCCGGCCGGGTAGATCAGTTCAGTCAGCGGACACTCAAGATCCTCTGCCAAAACTTCCTGGCAGCGTCGCAGCGCGTCACGAAATACCGGGTTTGTCTCAGCCAACGCCCGTGCCATTCCCAGGTGCTGTGCACCCTGCCCCGTGAACAGAAATGCAATATTCGGTTTCGCTGCGGGTGCGCCAGCGTAGTCTTTTCTGTCTCGTCTCTCCGCGAGCTGCTGGCATAGTTCGTCAATGCTGCTCGCACTCACGGCACATCGTGCATCCAGCCGGGCACGTCCGGCGTTTACCGTCGCAGATATACCGGGCAGGTCGGCATCGGCGAAACCAGGTAACCAGTCGATATAGCGTGTGATCAATGCATCCAGCGCTGCCTCCGAGCTGGCCGAAATCGCCAGTAAACCCTGGTCAGATACTGTTGCAGTTTGCTTGCCCCGGTACGTCGGCGCCTGTTCCACGATGACATGCGCATTGGTGCCGCTAAAGCCGAACGAACTGACACCGGCGCGCAGCGGTCCGCCGTCTTCGCTGCTCCAGTCGGTCGTTTGCAAGGGAATCCGTGCCGGAATGCGATCAATCTCCAGCAAGGGATTTGGATTTTCAAGATGCAGGTGTTTCGGCAACGACCGATGTCGCATTGCCATAACGATTTTCAGCAAACCGGCAATACCGGCTGCCGCTTCACAATGCCCGATATTCGTTTTTACCGTTCCCAGCCACAGCGGTGCCTTGCGATGAACGTCGTTCGAGAAAACCCGATTGATAGCCGCGACCTCTACCGGGTCACCGAGATTAGTACCGGTACCGTGTGCCTCAATTGCGCTGATATCACTCGGCTTCAGGTTTGCATCATCCAGCGCGCCATGCAGCAATGCCTCTTGTGCATTCATGTTCGGCGCGGTCAACCCGTTGCTCGCACCATCCTGATTTATGCAACTGCCCTTCAGAACTGCAAGGATGTTGTCACCGTCGCGCTGCGCGTCGGCCAGCCGCTTGAGGACGACGGCCCCACACCCTTCACTGCGAACGTAACCGTTCGCTGAACCGTCAAAGGTCTTGCAACGCCCCTCTGGCGAGAGCATTCCTGCCTTGGAAAAAATGATGCTGAGACGTGGCGAAAGAATGAGGCTTGCACCCGATGCAATTGCAACGTCGGCCTGGCCACTGCGCAAACTCTGCATGGCTTCGTGCACGGCAACCAGCGATGAGGAACACGCGGTATCAATGGTCAGTGCCGGCCCACGAGTACCCAGAAAATACGCAAGACGCCCGGCGGCGATCGAAGCCGATACACCGGTTGCATAATAGGCGCCAAGGTCCGCCTCTGAACCAGCTTCAACCTGCAGAATCTCGTAATCGTGAGAATACAGGCCGACGTAAATACCGCACTGCGAATCGCGCAGGCTTGTCGGATCGATGCCGGCATCCTCAAGCGCATTCCAGTGAACTTCCATCAACAGTCGCTGCTGCGGGTCCATCAGTCGCGCTTCGCTGGGCGAGATACCGAAAAATGACGCGTCAAATTTGTCTATTTCTGCGAGGAAGCCGCCGTGCCTGCAGACCATTCGTCCGGGCGCATCAAAGTCTTCGCTGTAATAGTCGTCGATATTCCAGCGTGTAGGTGGCACCTCTGTAATGCCATCGCCGCCGCTTTCAAGCAGATCCCAGAACTCATTAAGATTATCGGCGCCGGGAAACCGGCCTGCAGCCCCGACGATCGCGATATCGCCGCCGTGCGACGCCGGCGCGTCAGCGATCGGACTGGCGGGCGTCGCAGCATCGCCAGGTCCCAGCGACAAGGCCGTGCTGTCGTCAGACGCTTCGACCGTGCCATCGTCCGACTCGAAAAATGTCAGGATTGCCTGCAAATTCGGGTGCGAGAAGAAAAACGTAGGTGATAGTACGCGGCCCGATTGCTGCTGAATCAGTGTACGAAGCTCCAACAAGCCGAGCGAGTCGACGCCGATATCCTTGAAAGAACGCGACCAGGAAAAATTTTGCCGTTTTGAATCGCCGAGAACGGTCAATAGCGCATGCTCGAGCGACTCCTTGAGCGACAGCTCGTTGCCACCATCGACAGTTGCTTGCCGCGCTCGCGATATGTCAGTGCCCGGCCCGCTGAAGTCGTAATACAGCAACACGCCTGCGCCGACGTTTTGCAAATCTTTGGGTCGGTAGTCGTGTACCGCACCGGCGAAGGTCGCACCATGCTCATGATGAAACTGCATGACCGGGTCTAACGGTCTGCCGTCATGCGCACGCTTTGCGATATAACGATCAAACTCGTCTTTATCCTGGCCCGTGAACTCAAGGCAGCGGGTAATTCCGGCGACTTTGCTGACGCCCCCCTGTAAAGCGCTGCGCATCAGTATCAGGTCGAGGAGCTGGTCGCCAAGCCCGAGGCTCTGCATTTCCGGCAACACATTCAATCCCAGCAGTTGCACGACCGGACCATTCCTGTCCTGCAGACCCGGCACATCGTCGAGCGCGACGTTACGCAACGACTCAATATCTGCAATACGCTGGCTGTACACCACACCGACAACCTTGTCGTCCATCTCGACAACCCATTGTCCGCTCGCGTTGGCATCGATGCGGCGCAATATCTCGTCAGCACTCGTTCGCAACCCATCCGGCCAACAGGCCCGTTCCAGTTCCTGCAATTGCTGCAAATCGCCTGGCCTCGCCATTCGCACCCGGTATGGCCGGCGCTCGAACAGGTTAAGCGTAATACGACAGTACGGTAATACCCCGGGGTATTTGCGGAAATAGTCCCGCCGCGGAAACAGGCCTGCTTCGGCCGCCGCCATCAACGCGACATCTGCCTCGATCAGCAGCTGGTGTGAGAAGCCCTCGATTGCATCGAAATACAGGCTTTCGCTTTGATCAATATACTGACGTACGACAAGCGGGTCCTGACAATGAACTTCGAGCAGAATAAAACCATGCTCGTTAACCAGCTCGGACCACCGGTCGAGATGCTCGACCAGGCTTTGCACCGCTTCATGCGGTTTGATTTCTTTGCCCGCGCGATCAACATAAGCGCCGAGATAATGCGCCGCGGCCCTGTGTGTCAGCGCGTCTTTGTCGTCAGGCGGTATGTACGGCCTGTCGTGGTCGAGAAACGATCGAATGTGCAGCACTTCCGAGGATTTGACACCCAGTTTTTGCAGCGAATCCTGCACGCCGGATGGCACACCGATGTCGCCGGTGACGGTAATGTGTTCGATAGCGCCGAGCGTTTTACTGGTTTCATCCAGCGACGCCTGGTTTAAGTCGATACCTATCATCGTCAACGGAAACTGGTCGAGTACCTTGCCGCGCTCTGTCTTGTCGCGAACAGTTTCGTAAATTCGTTTCAGGAAAGTGCCGTCACCACTGCCCATGTCGGCAACATATCGTGGCTGTTTATCAAATGGTTTGCGATCGAATATCGACACGACTATTTCTTCGACTTCCGCGAAAAAGCGATCGTGCATGAAGCCACTGGCGATAACGTTAAGATTGCGATCGACATGCAGTTCGTCGCCGTTGTCGTCCTGGCCGAAGATCCTGGTTGCATCGCCAAACAGTATTTCGTCCAGCGACAAGAGCATTGCGCGATACGACTCGGCGACACCGAGATTCATCGATCGTTCGATCATGAATTCACCGGGCCCGGTCAAATCAATGCCGTTCCCGGACGCAGTGGCCCAATCCAGTTGTTGCAGACAGGTTTGAATTTCCTGCAGAACAGGCTGCGAGAAAACAGTCGACTCAGCCAGCAGCAGCTCGTCGAGTTCATCGTACTTGGCGGGCAACGACAACATCGGCACGACCAGCAGCCCGTCAATGAAATCGGCCATCAGCGCATCATCAATATCCCAGCGCCGTTTTGATCGCAGCAAATAGTCGCCCAACTCCGCCTTCTGGCCGCTGTGCAGGTAAGCATCCATATCCCGGTCGAGCAAATCCCAAAGATCGTCGGGAATCAGGGCTTGCTGCGCCAGCGCGTCCGTGGCCGCGATTTTATCCTGGTCGCATTCGATCCAACCCAGCGATTCGAACATTCTGAGCACGACGCGCAGATGCCCCGAGTTCGCACCGAGGTCCGCGACAAGCTCGTCGAACGAAGTCGGCCCGGATTCGAGCCGCGCTATCAAGCCGCCCCTGCGGCTCGCGAGGACCACGGGTACGACGACGAAGCCGTGTGCATAGCGATTCAATATGTCAAGCATCAGGGATGACCAGGCAGCTTCGTGAACCGATCGATTCCGCCATCACCGGATCGGTGGCAGAATCGCATCGTTGGCTCACGGATTAGAGTTTTGAGCGCGCTTTTTATTGCCATTGTTATTGTAGGCTCAAGATGTCTGAAACTGTAAAGAAAACTGACAAAAATTCCGGTATTTTCAAGTATTTAATAATACATTGTGAAGAACCGCATAATCTGCCAAGCATGCCAAAGATTCACTTCGTATCACAGCCGATTGGTTCATATTTTTAGACATTTTCGGGCTTATTTTTATGACAAATGTTGTACAGGGCAGTCCCTGGCTGGTAGCACCGGCCGGAGCGCCGAAATCCGGCCGGATTCTGGTATGTTTTCCATCGGCGGGCAGCGGCGCGTCAATGTACCGCCAATGGCCGGATCGCCTGTCTGGCGTCGCTGATGTGCTGCGCATCCAGCCGCCCGGACGGGAAACCCGCTTCCGAGAGCCGCTGCTGACACACCTGGACCCCTATCTGGAGCAACTGGTCGACGTATTGGCCCCGTGCCTCGACCGCCCATTCCTGTTTTTCGGTCACAGCATGGGCTCAATCATTGCGTATCGCGTCGCGTTGCGGCTGCGTGAGCAACTCGGCGTGGAGCCCGAGCACCTGCTGGTATCGGCTTTCCGCAGCCCGCAGGCACCACCGATGAAACGGATTCACCACCTGGCCGATGCAGAGTTCGTACGTGAGTTGATCGATACCTACGATGGCGTGCCCGAGCAGCTACTCAATGAACCCGAGGTTCTGGAACTGATGCTGCCGATCGTCCGGGCGGACCTTGCGGTCGTGTCCGACCATCAATATGAAGCCAGCAATGCGTTCTCTTGCCCGATCAGCGCGTTCGGGGGTGTCGATGACCGATGGGTGGATGAAACCCAGCTTGGCCAATGGTGCGTTCATACCCGGAGCACCTTCAGTCTGCAGATGATTGCCGGAAATCACTACTACATTAATTCGAATTCAGACGATCTAATTGATAGGATCAAAACCCTTCTTCGGTAAACGAAAATGTGCAATTTAACAATTTACCTGTCGTCACTCCGCCGCTCATTCCATGGCCGTGGTCGCGCCATTCTTCCATTGCTGCTGACGTCGTTGCTGCTGGGCAATTCGGCAGTGGCACAGGACGTCGATCGTATTGTCATTTTTGGCGACAGCTGGACAGATGTCACGGTTAACAGTCCGCGCGGACCGTCATACGCTTTCGTTATGGCCAATGAGCTCGGTCTGCCTATTACAAACTACGCCGTGAGCGGTGCAACAACCTCCGAGATTAACGATCAGATAGTGCAGTACCTGAGCGACGGCGTTGACCCGAATGCCTTGCATGTTTACTGGGCGCTGGGCAACGATTTCACAGAACCCGGTGCACCCGCCGACCCCAGCGAGATCGTTGAGATTATGGGCGGCAATGCGGCAGTCGGCATTGAGTTATTGCAACAGGATGGCGCATTGTACTTCCTCGTCTTCAATGTGATTGACAATGGCCTGCGGCCACTTGCTATCAATGCCGGAATGACGGCCGAAGCCACCGCCTTGTCGATTGAGTACAACGACCTGATGCAGCAGGTCGCGAATGACAGGAACGTTCCCGATGTCATTTACGATGTCTTTTCGTATTTCAGCGTCATGGTAACCGACCCCCGCTTCACCAATACGACCGAAGGCTGCTACAACATCGCCTGCGGTACTCCCGACGAGTTTGTGTGGTGGGACGATATTCATCCAACACCCGTCGTACAGCAATTGATCGGTGAAGAAGTTGCCAGCTACATCGCCGGAAAAGCCCCGACAATCGTCACCACCGCACCCACCAGCGCAACGGTTGGCGTACAGTATGCATACACGCTTACCGCGCTGGATATAACGCCTGGCGACTCGCTTACCTATAGCCTGGTCAACTCCCCGGCCGGCATGGTGATCGATGCGGCGAGCGGCGGCGTGACCTGGACACCGACATCCACATCTCCGGCAACGGTGAATGTCAGCATAGAGGTACAGGACTCGACTGCGAATGCTGTGCAACAGAATTTCTCGATCTCGGTAACGCAAACACCGGCACCCCCTACACCCACGCCGACAGGTAGTGGCGGTGGCGGCGGCGCCATCACAATTTTGAGCCTGCTGAGCCTTGCCGCATTTGGCTTGCTCAATTACCCGGCAACGCTGCGACGCAAAATATAGGTCGACACGAACAGGCCGTTCGTATGACCAATGCAGCCCGATCCACTCGCGAGCAGGGTGTCGAGTTCGCTATTTTCCGGCGCGTGTCCTGTGAATCGACCGCCGGACTTGTCGCTGCGAATACACACCTCCCTGAAATCCACATATCGCTCCAGGGATGGAAAAATCGCTTTGTATATTGCTTCTTTCGCGCTGAATATCCGCAGCAATTCGCAAATTTGGTCCGCCTCCCTAACGCGGTTGAATGCTGGCAATTCCGACTTGTGGAGTATCAGAGACTTTACGTCCACTGATCGAAACCGGTCGGTTTCTATGTCCACGCCGATACCTGCAACCGTGCCTGCATTTGCCAGTGCGACGACACACCATTCCCTGGTGTGCGAAATGCTTCCGACCAATGGCGCTGGCCACAGCACTTCCCCGTGTGCGCCGCGCTCAAGCTCCTGAACCGGCAATCCGAGTGCCTTTGCTGCTTTGCGTGCCAGATACCTGCCAGTCGAAAACTCCCGCTTGCGCGACGCTACTGCGTTTTCGATCAGCGCGGCCTCCACCGGATACAGCTGGTCGACTTCGTCGCGTACGTCTGACGCTTCGACAGCTATGTCCGAATTCGACAATCCGTTTTCGACCAGCGATTTGAGTTTTTGCAGTTGCACATGCGACATCCGATAAATGCTACCAGATTGCTTGCATTGCAGAGTCAGTTCACATCCAATATGCGCTGGCAACATCTGACCCGCTTGATCTTTGTCAGCTAACAAGGCCGCTCATCGTGCAATCAATATCCTGGTACTACAATCGAATTCGGCGTATGTCGATCCCTGAAGTGTTGTGGCGCGTAACAAGCCTTGCACGCGACCAGGTCGACCGAATTGCGATTCCGGCCGGAATTTGGCCAGGCACTCCTGACTTCGCATCTGAAACGATTCACGACTTTAAACCAGGTTTTGCATGCTCGCGTGACTTTGCCAGCCTGGAGACTGAGGTTGGCCGTGATCAGGCACAAGCCTGGCGCAACGAGCTCATTCGCGTCGCCGATCTCATTCTGCAAAATCGGCTCAGTTACTTCGCCCACGATGCGCTCCATATGGGTGATCCACCCAACTGGCACTTCGACTTCAACCTGCAGCGCGAATCGTCGACGCAAGCCATCCAAGCGGTGGATTACCGCGACGTTGATCGAAATGGCGACTGCAAGGAAGTGTGGGAACCGAATCGGCATCATCAAATGGTTGTTCTCGCGAGAGCCTACGCAATGACGGGCGATACCCGGTATGCAAACAAGGTTGCCGAGCTGATGCAATCGTGGATCGACAGCAATGC
>TARA_R110002096_G_scaffold126982_3_pt1 | contig 39336 bp, 23 predicted proteins | sample TARA_R110002096 | Tara Oceans TARA_R110002096 (sample SAMEA4397295) | marine metagenome | biome: Polar Biome; feature: [DCM] deep chlorophyll maximum layer (ENVO:01000326); material: water (ENVO:00002006), including particulate matter (ENVO:01000060) such as... | depth 35 m
TCCACAATATGGTCTTAGTACTGATGCTAGTTTAACAGCAAATGTTGGTGTTTCCAAATATATATATTTTAAAGAAACTGAAGAAGGAGGAAGGAGATTTCAAGTTGGTGATAAAATGGGTGAAATTAAATATATTAAGGAGAATGATCCAAACTATAGTGTATTAAATAAACATACAGCACAAGAAACTGCTTTGAGATTAGCTGGAGAAGATGCTATAACAACTGGAGATTGGAGTGAATATCAAGAACTTGCTAATGAACTTGGTGTTAATGAAGGTGCTAAAGCATCTATACAAACATTGTCAAATTCATATACACCAGAAAATGTCAATGAAGTAAATAATTATAAAGCTAATTTAGCAGCTCAAATTGAAGGAATTAAAGAAAGTATGCCATACGGAGAAACTAGTTATGGAAGTGCATTTGAATATAATAATGCTGTAGAAGCAGCAGCTAAAAAGAATTTGCATGCCGCTAACTTTAAGAGAACTGAAATATATGCAAGAAATACAACTGGTGATAGTTGGGAAATGCAAAAAGCATCTGGACAATTTACAGATGCAGATTTAGGAAAATTCCAAGCTTGGTTAGAAGGAGTAGATAACTTAGGTTTATCTAGTTTTTTACAAGAAGGTTCTATTACAGTAGAATCTTTTCCAGATAGAAAAGATAAAGAAAATTTAATGGGGCAATCATTTGATAAGGCTGTTAATAATGGAACACTATTAACAGATTTCAGAAAACATAAATTACCAGGTACAACTAATAAAATAGATCCTGTAACTCTTGAAGTACAAGTGGATAGCAATGGTAATCCTGTACAAGTACCAGTATGGGAATATGTAAAAGGTGATGAAATATATCATGTAGCAGAACATGAAGTAATGCTTACAGATGATAGTATCAAAGGTACTAATAACTCTATGAAAAAAGTTGTAAAAAGATGGACTGCTACAAGAATAGATCATGCAACTGGTAAGGTTATAGGAAGAAAAACACTTGATACTTATATGGATGCTGGAGAAGGAGGATTAGTAGGTGCTGATGATACAAAAATAAATGAAATGTTAACTTTGGATGGTACTGCTCAAGTAGATAAAATAGTAAAAAATATTAATGCTACTATTCAACAACAAGAACAATTACTGCGAAGTGCTAATCAAAAAGTAGGAGCAACACAAAATTTAGGGGATGGTCTTCAGATGACAGTTAGCAAAGGAGGAGTTACCCAATTTAAAGTTGGTAATCAAATACTTGATAAAAAACAAGCATCTCTTTATAAATATGAAAAAGAATTGGAAAAAAATACTCCTGTAAAAAATCCAAACACTAATCAAAAATAATTTATATTCATTATGGATGAAAAAGAATTTGAGGCATTAAAACAAAGAACTCAAAAAGCTGAAGAGCAAGGACTTTTTGGTAGAGTTATGCAAGAAAATGAAGGTGGTTTAAATAGAAGTCGTAGAGCACAATATAATAATATGCCTAAGAGCATAAGTGAATATTATAAACAAAAAGCACCTGCAGATTCTACAAGCCCTATTTTTTCTGAACAACCAGCACAAGAACCAGCACAGGGAGCAGTAGAAAATATTCGTAGATTTGGTACTTCTATAATTGCTAATGCTGGTGCTTTTGTATTAGATGTAGCTGGAGCATTAGATGTTGGTGATTGGCATCATATATTACCAGATGAAACAACTCATGCAGCTTTTGGATATGATCCAATAACAGGTTTGTTAAGAGGTATATCTAAATTTGTAGATAATACAATTGGTGATGGAGAAAATAATATAGGAAATCTTTTCACAAGACAAGCAGCTTCTGTTAGAGATTGGAATCAAAGATACAATACAGTAAATACAGGTATTGATTCAAAACTTGATTGGGCATTAAATGGATTTGCTAGTGTATTTGGTAGTTTAGCAGGAAACCTTACTCCAATGGGCCTTAGTGCTAAAGCTGTTAAATATGGAATGTCTAAAAAAATGGCAGGAGCAATATCAGCTGCTACTATGACCAATAGTGTAAGTATGCAAATTGCTCAAGGTGTATACGATAATACTTATGATTCTGTTTTAGAAAAAAACGCAGATTATAAAAGACAAAAAGAAGCAATATATAATCAAGCAAAACAAGAATTTTTACAACAAAATCCTGAAGAATATGCTGATAAATATGGAGATGCTGATAAACATGCTAAAGAACAATCTGATGCTTTTAAGAAAAAATATATAGATAACAATATAGATATAGCTAATGAAGCTGCAAAAGCATCTATAATAGGAGCAGATGTTGCTATTAAAACAAATACCCTTTTCATGTTTATGAATTTTGGTATGGCTAAATTACCATTAAAAGGATTGGGTAAACCAGGTACAAGAAAATTTCAAGGTGGTAAAAAAATAGAACCAAAATGGTATAAAGGAGAAAAAAAAGGAACATATCTTTGGGAAAGTTTTCAGGAAGGTTTAGAGGAAGGTATTACAGAGGCTCTTGCAGAAAAAAGAGGTATTCTTGCAGGTATGGGAGAAGACTATGGTTGGTCAAATGCTTGGAGTCAATTAAAAACAGAAGAAATAATTGATCAAGGCTTTTGGGGTGCTATGGGTGGTAGTATGTCTGTTTTCGGTGGTAATATAGCTAGTTATTCAAATAGAAAAAATCAAGCAGATCTTGCAAATAAAGAAATGGATAAGCAAAATGAATTGCTTGAATTATCTGGTTCTAAAACAATAGCTGATTTACTTAAATTAAATGTATCATCACAAGAACAAACAAATATTGTTAGTAAAGCAAATGCACTTAGACGAAATGGAAAAAAAGAAGAAGCTGATTTGTTATTAAAAAATGTTTTGAGTTTACAATCACTAAATTCTTTTGATACAGGAACTACAAATAATTTAGAAAGAGTATATTCTCAAATAAGAGATGATAAAAAGAATTCAAAAGAAACAAGAGAAAATGCACAAAAGGCATTGTCTGAAATTAAAAATCTTGAAAAAATATACAATGAAACTAATGATTTAGGTCTTAGAAATTCTAAAGATTTATATATGAATAAAGCTACTTTATTTCATGCTGATAAATCATTAAATGATTTAGATACTTTAATAGCAGCTAAAGAAACACAACTTCTTAAAGAAATAAGTATAGCCAAAGAGAATGAAGATTTACCTTCTTTAAAAACTGAAGGTAGTGTAGAAAAAAAATATGGTGATAAGCCAGGTGAAGTTTTAGTTACAGATGAAACTTTGGAATTTGAATTATCAGATTTAGATGGTAAAAGGAAACATGAAAATGAATTAAAAGAAAAACAACATAGAGGATATGTAGATGCAGTAAATGAATTTGAAACTGCTAAACAATTAAAAATATTAAAAGAAGTTAGAAAAGCAGGATTAAAAACTGTTGGTAATTTAAATAAAGAATATAATAAATTAACTTCTAAAAAACATCAAAAAGAACTTGCTAGTTTAGATCATTTAGTAAATCGGTTAAAAAGAGCACAAACTTCAAAATTAAAATCAGCATTAAGAAAATCAATGATTGAAGATTCTTCTGAGAAATTTTCTTCTGTTTTAGATAAATATATTAATCCATATAGAGGTAAAATACCTGCTGATAAATTAGTTGCTATAAAACAACATTATTTAAATCTTCAGAAAAAAGAATCTGAGTTACAAACTCAACAGGATAATGAAGTTGTTGATGACTATAATAATGAAAAAGAAGGAGCAGTAGCTGAAGAAGATGATACTACTATAGAAAAAAGTGAAGGTGAAAAATCTGTTGATGAAAAAGTTACTGATTCTAAAAAAGGTGATACAGAAATAGTAGAATCTTCTGATGAATCAGGAAGTGTAAATGATCAAGGTTTAGGAAATATTTTTGGAGATATTATACAAGGTGATGATTTAGATGAATCTATTGATAAAGATGCAGATTTTGAAAATCAATCAGATGAAGATGGTAATTTAAATAATCCAGATGAAGATGATGGTGTAAGAGATGATGTTAATGAACTTGAAGGATTAGATGAAATTGATGTTGATGACATACTTGATCCAGAAGAATTAAGATCTGATTTATCTCCTGAGAATTTAAATAACTTAGCAAAACAATTAAGATTAACAAAAAGAAAATTAGATAAAGAATTAGAAAAAGATACAACATTTAAAGATTTAATAGAAAATTATATTGAAAATGTTGGAGAACAAAGAGCAAAAGATTTATTTACTCCATTAGCAGATATATGGGAAGTTGCTTTTAATACAAAATTAGATAATTCTGAATTAGATGCATTATATAATGAATTATTTGATCCTATCAAATCTTCTTTTGCACAACTAGATGATTTATTAAAACAATCTACAACACCTATTAGTAATTCCGAAGAACAGAATAAAGCTTTTGAAGAGAATAATGAAGTTCCATTAATAGATGCTAATAATAAAAGTAACTATAGAACAGCTGATAATGAAGCTGTGCCACCAAGTGAGGTATTACAAGATACAGAAGACCCTGCTGTTCCTGAAAATAGAATTCATACTGGTAGAGTAACAAATACTACAAATCCAAAACTTACTTATGTTAGTAGAAGATCACAAGCTATAATACATGAAGATGGTACTAGAGAAAGAGAATATATAGAAGATTTTTTAAATCAAAATGCTCAATTACAAGCATTACATGATTTATTAGATTATGGAAAATATTATCCTGGTACTCCATCTGCCAATTTAACTATTAAAGTAATGGAAAATTATGGTAAACATCTAATAAATGTTTATGATAAAAGTAGTGGTATATTAGATAAATCTATTCCTTTTGAACAATGGGCAGAAGAAAATAAAGAAATTGCTCCTCCTGGATCTGATTTGTGGATAGAAAAATTACCTATGATTATATATAATAATCAAGGAGAATCTGTAGCATTTGTTAATGATACAACATGGATAAATCCAGAAAATACAATAGATGAAACAGGTACTGATAGAATAGATGCAAGGAAAAAAAATAATGCAATTAGAAAAGCAGTTTATGAAAAATTTAAAAAAGAAGGTGATAATGCATCAGTAAAAGCTGTAATAACATCTAAAGGGTTGGGTACATATGATGGTGTAAGATTACCACTTGGACAAGAAGTTTCTGTAAGAGATGGTGCTGGAGAAAGTTTTAAGAAAAACAAAGATGGTAGTTTTGAACTTGATGAAAATAATAAGAAAATAAAGGTTCCACAATCACAAATTGGGATATGGGATTCTAAAGAAAATGCTTTGATGGTTGATGGTAAGAAATTCAACATGAGCGTAATTGACAATCAAAAGAAAGAAGGTAGAAAAACTATATTTCCAATAACTGATAATGCTTATACTTATGATATAAGAAGAACAGGTTCTAGAGTTAATGAAGATGGAACATTAACTCCTACATATACTGCATTTCCTGTAACACATAAACCTTTACTGCAAGAGGATATTAATACTATTCAAGGAGTATTAATGATGTATATATATTCTTTTCAAAAGGATTTGGCTAGTAGTGTAAAACCAACTATAAAAAAAATAAAAGAATTAACTGGAGGTATTGATGTCTTTAAAAATCAAGTTGGAATGACTGACTTTTTAAAACAATATCTTATGCCTTTTAATTCTGGTTTCAAAGATAATAAAGGTATAGCTAGAGCAGCTGCTAACACTTTGACAAAAGGAAAACCATATATTTCTATTGAAAATGATGTTATTTATTGGGGTATTGCAGGTGAAGAAACTCAAGATAAAGATGGAAATCCAATATTAGCTCCTGCTAATTTTTTAAATCCAAAATTAAAAGATGGTAAGGATAAAAATGGAAAGGAGGTCAAAGGTTCTACAAAAGTAAAACTTTTTGCTCAAAAATTAATAAGGGAGGTTGGAGAAAACAAAGGTAATACTTCACACATAAGAAATATATTAACATTACAGAAACAGAATGCTAGTAAAAAAGCATTGGCTAATCCAAAAACAAAAGTGTTTAATGTTGATGGATATAATGGACAAGTAACAGAAACACAAAAATCTTATACAGATCATTTATTAGATAGATTTAAAACAAACCTTCAGAGTTTTAATATAGGAACACGAGAAGATCCCAAATGGATTGCCAGAATACAACCTGTAATAAATTATGAATTAGAAGATAAGAAAACTGAATCTAAAGAGATTACATCAAGAAATTTAAATGAATCTAGTCCAAAGACAAAAGAAGCTATTGATAGAAAAAGATTTGCTGATGGTGAATTAAGTTTATCTGAAGAAGCAAAAGAAAAAGTTGACAAGAACAATGATATAATTGATGAGAAGAAAGATGAAAATAAAGCATTAGAAGAACAAAAAAAGAAACTTGAAGAAACTAAAGCTGAACCTACAACTACTGAAGAGGTAGATTTAGAAGCTCAGAAAGCTAAGATAGAAAAAAGGCTAAATAAACAAAAAGAAACTTTAACATCTAAAGATTCTAATGTAAAACACCATGCGTTTAATAATATAGGTGAAGAATATGAAGAGGGGATGAATGTAACAGTACGGAACTTTAAAGATAATAGTAGTTCTGAAGTAACTGGTGTAGAAGTAATAACACAAGTATATAGTTCTGCGGAAATTGATAAAGATGGTGTTCAAACTAAACCTGCGGAAGTAGAAGTAACTAGATTTAATTCTATAGAAGATGCTAATAAGTATATTAAAGAAGAGTATGATAAGCAAGTAGGACTAATTAAAAAAACAGAGAAAGAACTAGCTGCTTTAGAAACTCAACCTGTAATTACTGAAGATGTAGAAGCTGAAAATATATCATCAAAAGGTTCTGATTTTGCTAAAGATTTGACCAATCCTGGTAATGATTTAAAAATTACTTTAAATGTAAAAGGTAAAGGTGATGTTACTTTTAGAAATGCAGAACATGCTTATCAAACATTAAAATCAGGAGAGTTTGATGAAAAAGCATATAAGAGTAATGCTTTTAAACCTGTTGGTTCAAAACCTGCTAATAAGAATACTAATTATCAAACAATGGTAGATATTCTTACTGCTAAACTTCAACAACACCCTTCTTTAGTAGAAGGTATTAACAAAAGAGGTGGTGTTAATTATATAAAACAATCTACCCATAATGTAACAGGAGATAAGTTTTGGGAATCTAGTGGACAAAATAAATTTATTGAAGCATTAGCAGAAGCTTATGAAAACATATCTCAAAAAACTCAACCTGTAGTTAAAGATTATAATTATAATCCAAGTAATGTATCTGAAGAAAAAAGAAACTCCCATAAAGATTTTGTAATAGAAAATTTAGGAAAACCTATTTCAATAGAATATATAGAAGAAAAAGGAGATACTCTTTATAGATTTACATTTGCAGATGGATCTATAATAGAAACTCCTGCAAAAGGAACAATGTTGAGTTATCCAAAAGGACCTTCACAAAAAATTACAGAATTATCAAAAACCGATTCTAATTATGATATTAAGCTTTTTGTAGGTTTAAATAAATTAGCAGAAGATTCAGCCAAAACTCAACCTGTAGTTGAAGAAACTAAAGATAAAATTGCAGAAGTAGAAGCTAAGATAGACGAGAATAAAAACGAAATTGATAATGCACAAAAAAGAAATGTTAGAATCATTTCTAAAGAAACACCTTTAACTGAAAAAGAATTAGAACAAAATAATAAGATAGATGATGATGTAGAAAAAATAGATGATGAAATTGACAAAACTAAAGATTCAAAAAAAATAGAAGAACTTGAAAAGAGAAAAGATGATTTATTAAATCAATATAATTATCCTACAACAGAAGAAGAAGAGGTAACTTATACAAAAGAAGATATTGATTCTGTAAAAGATGATGCTAAAAAAGATTTGAATTGGCTTGGGGATGATAATACAATATATGATCCAGAAGAAATAAGTGATGATGATGTAGATGAAATGACAAAGGACATGTTGCAAATTCCTGGGTTAGCATCACATCATCAACATCAAATTGTAGATTTTATTTTTAATCAATTGGCTCTTGCTGTTGACTTTGATAAAAATAAAAAATTAAATAAAAAAGAATTATTAGATACTGTTTTCAAAGAATTTGATAAAGTTATAGTAGGACAATTAAATCAATTTATTGATAAAAGAGAAATTTTAGCTACTGCTAAAGATGATTTAGAAGCACAAGAATTGGTTAAAAAATATGATACTGCAATTTCATATATTCAAAATATTATCAATAATAAAAAAATTCTTGGTGAAGATGGTCTTCGTAAAATATATAAGTTTACTGGAATAAAAGAAACAAAATCTGATGATGAACCATTCCATGAGAATAATGAAAAAGAAAAAATTTATTCAAAAACATTTTTAGAAGAAGATAGTAAAGGTAGTGCTAGTTATAAGATAAAAAGATTTTTGGGTGGAATACAAGAATTGGATATTAATGGAAAACCTATTACTGGTTTTTTAAATCTTCCTATATATGCTCCATTTGATACAATGTGGAATACTGTACAAAACATATTGGCTAATAGCTATGCTGATTATGATCAAATGACAAATACTCTTGAAAGCTATGGGAAGCATTTGCCTGTAATACAAAGTCTTGTAGATAAATTACAAGATGATAAACAAACTGATAAACAAACAAGAAATCAATTTGTTTCAGTAATGGCAAAGAAAAACATTGGTATGGAATTTATCATGTATTCTTATGATGCCAAAAATAAAGAATATAGTCTTAAAGTTTATAATACTAATTCTACAACACTAACAAGTAAAATACAAGCTGAATGGTTTAATAATTTTAAAAGTAAAAAATCAGGACTTGTTACAGTTATAAATGGACAATACCATATTAATTCTGATTTTGCAAAAAAATTATTAGAAGAATATGAATCTTTTACTTCTAGTTATAATTATATATATGATAAAGGAATAAATAGAATTCTTCTTGCAAAATTGCCAGATGCTGATAAAGATGGAATTATAACTTTTAAAGAAAAATCACATCCCGTTTTAAAACATTTTAATAGAACTAAAAAACAAGAATATCAAATACTATCAGATGGTACTAATACATATAGGGTAAAAAAATTAGATGGTAATAAAATAAAAATTGAAAAATATTCTCCTTCTCCTGTTGTACAAATGTTTAGTGGAAAATGGAATCAAGAAGGTAATGATATAGTACAAGATTGGCTAAGTAATTTTGGTATTGAATTATCTGAAGGTGCTATTAAAGAACTTGTTGGTAAAGGAATGTATCATAAAAGAAAAATACCTTTTAGAGATATGTTTACTGCAAGTGCAGAAAGAGAACAAGTAGCTGGAATGTTTAGATTATTAGAAATATTCCTGCAAAATAATAGTGACACTAATGTAGAATTTAGCAAAGAAGTTAATAATCCTTTATCAGAAAGTGTATTTAAATCTCTTGCCAGAATAGAGAGTAAATATAATATGTCTATAACTCCACAATCATTTAGAGATGGTGGAAAAACAATACAAGGATTTACAGTATCTAAATTTATTACAGATAGAGCTTATGATTTATCATCTGAATTCAATGGTAAAACATTAAGAAAACATTTATCAGAACTCCCATTTTCTGAATCATCTCTTTGGTTAAAATTACTTAATGAAGATCCTGATAAATTTAGAGAAAAATTTGGTGTAACTCATCTTGGAATAAATGCACTTAAAGAACATGGTAAAAAAATATATGGTACAAATGCTATAGCAAAATTAGCAGATGCTGACCATGAATTAACTAAAATAGGAATGTTCCAGGATGAAAAACTTGGTGAACAAAAAGATTATATTACACCATATGGTATATTTAAAATGAGAATAGCGAAATTATTCTCACCTACTATGTCAGATAAAACCACAATGACTTTGGTTAAGACTGCGGTTTTAGATTTAAATAAAGATAATTTTATAGTAAATCCAGAAACTAAAGAAATAGAAGCTGATAGTGCTCTTGTTAGTTTTATGTATGACCAATTGATAAAACCAGAGTTACTTAGAATAGCTGATTTTTATTCTAAAGGTGGAGCTACTAATATAAAAAATTATGATAAAGGTGCCGGAATGTTTTTGATGTTTCCACAAGCAAATAAATTAACAATAAGTACTCAAGATGGAAAGACAATACCTTTAACAGAAGCTTTAAAAACTAAAAAAATAAGTTTAGATACAATTCTAAAAGATGAAAATGTAACTGGACAAATAAATAATTTGTTACAAGGATATTTACAATCTGAATTAACAAAAAAATTAAAGGTATGGGAAGATTCTGGATTTATAACAAAAAAAACTAATGAGTTTGGTAAGACTGTGACAACAGGACATAGATTCTTTGATAAAGAATATATGAAAAAATTTGAAAATAAAGAACTTACCATAGATGCAAAAATACAATATTCTGCTTTAGATTTTATAATAAATAATCTTATTGGAAATACAAATTCAATGATGACATTTGCTGGAGATCCAGCTATGTATTATAAATCTAAAAGTTCTGATCCTATACAGCAATCAAAAGATACATTTAATAATATTGGAAAAAGATTAGCTAATCAAATTGCACCAGGTAATGTTTTAGCTGATTCAGCCAATAATAAATATCTTCAAATCTTTTTAGAAGATATTTCAACATCTGCTACAAACATTCAATTTTTAGCAAAAGTATTAGAAGGTAAAACTCTTTCAGAAGAAAGATTACAAGAGTGGAAAGATATTTTAAAAGAAAAAAATCCTGAAATACAAAAAAGTAAAAAATCAATCTTCTTAGCTAAACATCCAAAAATAGCTGACTATTTTGAAATAGAAGGTACTGATGCACAAGAATATACTACTTGGCAAGAGCATTTATATATATTAGAAAAACTTGGTAAAACTCCTGATATTATAAATAAAGATGGTAAGGATAAAATTACAATTGAGCAAATAAATAAAGCTAGAGAAATATTTTCTTCTGGTGTAGCTTTTGAATCTTTAAGTGAAAAAAATAAAGTATTGGTTGAACTTGTAATGCAACCTATCAAACCTGTATACACAGGTCAAATATTTGATAAAGCTCAAGGAGTAATGAGAACTGTGTATATTAAATCTTCTAGTTTTCCTTTAATTCCACAAATTACCAATGGTATGGAAATAGACAAGCTAAGACTAGCAATGGAAAAGCTTGAAAATGAAAGCATACCTAAAGATGAAAATGGAAAAAAATTAAATCTTAGACCTACTCAAACTGTAAGAGCATCTTATCAATCTGCTAATAAAATTGGAGGATTATCTGAACCTGTAAAATTATTTGATGATTCTACAGGAGAAATGTTACCCTTTAAAGAAGATGAATTATATACTAAAATAGCAAATACAACTCTTGAATTAAATAGATCTGATTTTAGAATACAGCAAGATGTACCTTTTAAAACAGCTAAAAGATTACAAGATACAGTATCACAAGGTACACAAACTACTAAGCTTTTAATGGGTGATGGTGTTACTGATATGAAAGGTTTTGATTATAATGGTAATCCAAATACAACAGGTAAAAAATTGCTTGATAATTACACAGAACTATTTGATAATTTAGCAAATTTAAAAAAGAATCAAATATATAATGAGCTGGGTATTGATGTTAGAACTGGTAAAGCATTTGATATTAAAAAATCAGCTAAAAAATTACAGAAAATATTAAAAGAAGAAGCTGAAAATAGAGGATATTCTAGACAAGTTATAGAATCTTTAACTGTAGATTTTAAAGAAAAAAATGGTAAAATAATAGATGCTGAATTTAAACTTCCTCTTTGGATTTCTGCTGAATCAAATAGATTTGAATCTTTATTAAATGCTGTAGTAACTAATAGAATTGCTAAAATAAAGATGCCTGGTAATACTTATGTTGCTGCTTCTCAAGAAGGTTTTACGCATTTATCAGATTATGCAGGTGATAAATCTAAAATTATATATACTTCTAACTGGGATGGAAAACAATTAAGAGGAGCTGAATTTGATGAAGATGGTAATCTTAAAAAGACACAAGTATTTTTACCTTCTAAGTTTAGAGATAATAAGGGTAATATATTAGACTTGTTTAAAACAGATAGTGATGGTAATTATATTTATATAAATGATGAGGGAAATAGATTTACTTTAAAAGAAGAAATGTTTGATGCTGAACTCTTATCCAACATCTCTTTTAGAATACCTACATCTTCTCATCAATCTATGGTAGATATTGAAATTGTAGGAATACTTCCTTATGAGACAGGTGATTTAATGATTGTTCCAAGAAATCTTACTGTACAAGTAGGTCTTGATTTTGATATTGATAAACAAACTAATTATCAATTATATCATACAGTAAATGAAGAAACTGGTAAAGTAGAAGTTACAACAGGCAACATTGAAAATTTAAAAAGTAATATTAATAGTGCAAGAAAAAATCTGAGAAATGAAAATTATATTAGAATTGAAGATGAAATTCGTGAAGCTAAACAAAAAATATCAAATGATATTGCAGAAAGAGATTTGAATATTTCTTTTACAAAAGGAAAGAAAGAAAAATACAAAGAACTCCATACAGAACTTGTAGAAAAAGAACAATTATTACAAAACCAAATTGATATTATTGATAATGAAATTTCAAATTTAGCAACTTCTAGAAAAGAAATCAAAGGTGTTAATTTAGAAAAAGCAACTAATGATGAAATATCAACATTAAAAAAAGAAAGAAAAGAAAAAAGAAAAAAGAAGAGGAAAGTATTTTTAGAAATACAACAACTTGAAAGAAAAACAGATATAAAAAGAGCAAAAAAAGCAAGGAATTTAGAGAAAACAAGAAACATTGACAACTTTACAAACAAAATAAAAACCAAGCAAAATAGAATAAAGAAGATTAAAGAAAATGAATTGTTTGTTAAATCTTCAGAAGAACTATATGAGAAATTATTAAAGAATGAAATAATAAAAATACATTCTTCTATACTTTCTAATCCTCAAATGCAAAGTAAAATTAGTAAAGTCTTATCTATGGATAATGCTAGAAAACAAGGTGCAAATATAGATGAATTAAAAAATCCTACTACTGAAGAACATAGTGATGATTATTTCACACCAATGTCTGATGAATATCAGAAAGCAACTATGATGGCTGGTGCTGATGGACAAATAGGAATAGGTGCTTATTCTAATGATGTTGTAACACATTCTCTAGTAAGACAAAATTCAGAACCTATTAGTTTAGTAGAAATTATAATTGATGAAAATGGAAAACAAAAACTTGTCAATAAAGTAATAACATTTGGCAATTTCAAATCAGATGGTAGATTAGGTGGATTTCCAGATGGTAAAACATTAGATGGTAAAAGAGATATATCTGAAGTATTAACAGAAAGGCAAAATATAGCTACTGATAATGCTAAAGAATTGGTGATGAATAAAGTTAATCTAAATTCTGAAACTTTAGATGTAGACAAAGTTCTTGTATTGCTTGGATTTGATAATGATAAAGATGGCATATCTATTCCTTTTTATTTTTTAAGTCAACCAATTATAGTTGACTATGTTAAAATGATGGGTCAAGCAAAAGCAAATATATCTGGATTTATAGAAGATAGAGATGCTCATGTATATGAACAATTAGCTGCAAAATATGGATTTGATCCTGCTGAAGAAAGTGTGAATTTTGATAAACAAATGACAGGTCAAAAATTAAAATCTGAAATTTCTCGTTTTGCTAACAATGAGAGAGTAAATAATCAAGAAGCAATTGCGTTTCAAAGAGCAATATTAAACAAGTTTCTTAATCTTAAAGTATATGGAACACATCTTAGAAAAATACAACAGAATCTAAATATTGATTCAAAAGGTATAGGTAAATCTACTTTTGATACTATTGAAAGAATTAAAAGAATTGAAGATTTAGCAACACAGGAAACTCTTATACATAATGCCAAAGTATTAGTAGGTGATTATGCAAACTCACCAAGCACTATTGATGAAAAAAATAAATTATTAGATCAAGGTTATATAGAGTTAGATAAGTTCTTTATTAAACCTACTACAGTAGCTGGTTCATTAGCAGTAAATACATTAAGTGCAGCAAATGACTTATGGTCAAAATATTTACCATATAATTCACCAGTGATGACTAATTTATTTCATGAAATAATGGAAGCAAGAGGTCTTAGTGATGAATCATCAGTTGAAACAAAACAACAAATTCTTAGAGAAATTAAGAAGTATGTAAACTCAATGGATTTTGATTTATATAATTTTGATCCAGATGCTGAAAGAACAAGGTTGTTTATTGATAGTGATAAAGAAAACAATAAGAATACATCTTTAGCTAGGTATTTAAATGAGTTAAAATATTTAACAGAACATCCAGTTATTAATAGTATTGTTAATAAAAATAAACTTATAGAAAGACTTGAATATGATGTAAATTCAAATGGTCAACCTTCTCTTATACAATTTAATAATGCTGTTGGTGAAAATTTTGATGAAGATGTAATGTATAATGCATTGTTAGTTTTAATGGATAAGAAAATTGATTTACCATCATTTAATGGTAAAGAATATAACACTAGACTATTAGCTCAAGATTTAATAAACTATGCTTTATTAGAAGGTGGTGTTCAAGAAGCTGTTCAATTTACTAAATTTATTCCTATTTCATTTTTAAACAAAACAAATTTTGCAAAAAGACTGAGGGAATTGCAAAATGATCTTTATAGAGAAGATGGTGGTGTATTTGGAATTGTAAATCCAGACTATAAAATTGCTATTAGTAAACCATATTTAACTTCTAAGTTTACAAAACAATATGCTCAGAATAATCCAGAATTAATGCCAAGTATTGATCAGCAACTTATGAAAGATAAAAAAGGAAAGTCAAATAGTCCTGATAGTTTTGTAGCATTACTTCTTGGTGATAAACCAAAACCATTTTTATCTGTATATAATCCAAAAGCAAATAAGAATTTTGATTTATATATATTTGATGGTATTAGATATATAAAAATTCCTACTCGTGGAGCAAAATTCATGAATGAATATAATGCTCAAGCTACAAATACTAATCTTAATAAAAGTATTGTTGAAAATCCTGTTTTTCAACAAAAAAGTAAATCAATAGATTATAAAAAACAAAATGTAGATACAGAGCCTGTTGAATCAAATAAATCTGCTTTTAAAATAGATCAAGGAGATATTGCTACTTCAATAGAAGAAGTTGCTAATTCAAATTATAAAGGTTTATCACAAATGGCAAAAGCTTTATTGCCATTTATAGATCCTACAGTAAAACTTGCTTCTGTAGAAATGAAATATGGTAGAGGAGTATATATAGAAAGTAAGCATGCTATTGGAATGAATTCTAACAAAATGGATGATAATCCTGAAGATATAGCAAGAACTCTTCTTCATGAATATATACATTCTATTACTATAAAAGAATTAAGAAAACATATAACCTTTAAGAAAAATTCACAAGGAGAACTTACTCAAGAAATAGATTATGTAAATGATGGAGCACCACAATTTATAAATGATCTTGTAAGATTATTTAATGATACAAATTCACATTTCAAAAAAGATTTAATTGCTGTTAAAGCAAAAATATCATCACAACAAAAATTATCAAAATATGAAAAAAGAGTTGTATATGGTGGTAAAAATATATTTGAATTTTTAGCATTAGCTAATACTTCTCCTGAGTTCCAGGAATATATGAGTAATACTAAATTCAAACAAACAGGGTTATCTATTTTTGAAAGATTCAGAAAAATAATGGATACTATGTTATCTGAATTAGGACTTAAATTTGAGAATCCTACAATTGCAACAGAAGCTATTAATGCAACATTTGCTTTATTAAAATATGCTAAAGAAACAGATACTAAAGTAGTAAATGAAAAAGTTATTGAAAAAGATAGTGAATTAATAGATAAAACAGATGATTATCTAGAAGCTGCTGATAGAATTCAAAAAGAAATAGATGGGGTTGCTAGTGGAATTACTTCAATGTCAGATATAACTAATCATTCTGGAGGAGCACAAGGTGCTGATACAGTTTGGGAAAATATAGGTCTTGAGTTTGGTGTAAATGAACAAGTTAATTATACTACAAAAGATTATGATAAATTAAACGAAAAAGAAAAATCTGACTTAGAAGACCAATATAAAGCTGCTACTTTGTTTTTAGGTAGAAAAATACTTAGTCCAAATAGTTATGGTGGAAAATTAGTAAGAAGAGATATGTTACAAGCTAATTCAGGTGATTCTATTATTGGAATAACAGAGTTAGTTAAACCAGGTATAGTTGGTAGAAAAGGATATAGTAATAAAACAAAATATTCAGTTCCTGAAGGTGGTACTGGATATGCTGTTGCTAGAGGTATTGCTCTTGGAAAACCTGTTTATATTTTTAATCAATCTGCTGATTATGGAAATGAAATAGGGTGGTATCAATGGGATGAATTAGTAAATGATTTTATGCCAACAGATACTCCTATATTAACTAAAAACTTTACAGGTATAGGTGCTAGTACAATTTATCCAGATGGTATTGTAGCTATAAGAGATGTATATCAAAAAACTGAAGATACAATAAATGGGAAATCAGAACCAACTAGTAAAATATTTACAAACGAAATAGATAGTGATATACCTAAAAATATATCAATATATCAAAATGAAAATGGTTTGTATGATGTTGTATTTGGTGATAATGATTTTCCAATGTTAATAAAAGGGGAAGTTTCTTCATATAAAAAAGCTATTGAGATAGCTAAAAAATATGCTAATATTCCTTATGAAGGAGAAGCATTAGGAAAAGGAAAATATGAATTGTTCCCTGGAGTATATGCAAATAAAGGTCAAGAAGAAGCAATTGATCTTATGTCAGAATTTTTAAAGAGTTCAGAAAGAGTATTTCTTTTAGAAGGTAAAGGTGGTACAGGCAAAACAACTATTGTTAAAAAAGTTATTGAAGATTTACCTCGTGGCACTAGAATAATAGGCATAGCTCCTTCTCATAAAGCTAAAAAAGTTTTGAAAAAATCTTTTTCTGATCAATTAGGTAGAGTTGAAACTATGACATTGGCTTCTGCTCTTGCAATTAGATTAAAAGAAAGTACTGGTAAATTTGAAGCTGATATAAAGAAAAGAAAAAGAGGAGAATTTGCAATGGTAAATCAAGACACAGTATTTATTATAGATGAGACATCAATGGTTTCAGATAAATTATTTGATGAAATTTCTAAATTTTTAGATCCTTCTTCCAAAATAATATTTATGGGAGATAAAGCACAATTACCACCTGTAGGTCAAGATACAGATAGCAAAGTATTTAATATTAAAAAAGGATATGAGCTTATAGAAAAAATGAGACAAGCTAAAGGTTCTCCAATTATAACAATAGGAACTAAAGTTGCAGAAAATGCTGAAAATAATAAAAATAGAGTTGCTAATCCAATACTTCCTTCAGATAGAGTTAGTAAAATAGATCAAGCAAGTGGTTCTTCTATTGAATGGGAAAGTGATGAAAATAAAGTTTTAGATAATTTTATTTCTGATTTAGAACAAGCTGGTGATAATGTTAATCATGTAAAAATAGTAACATTTAATAATCAAAATAATTCAAATCCACAAAGTGTAAAATCTTTAAATGGAAAAATAAGAGAAAAATTATTTGGGGAACGTGCCAAAAAAGAAAGATTTATACCTGGTGAACTTGTAACATCATATGATACATATATGCCAAAAAAAATGGGAGATCCTATTTTTTATAATAGTGATGATTTTTTTATAGAAAGTGTAGAAGAAGTTAAAGGTTATTCTGTAACAGTAGATATTTTTTCAGTAGCAAAAGGATCAAGAAGAAAAACTTTTGTTTTTGATGTTGATATGTTAGAGTTAGTAGATGAAGATGGAAATCTATTACCAGAATCAGTTCCAATAATATCTGAATCAAATAAAAAACAATTTAAAGATGTGCTTTCTAAACTTTGGAAATCTGATGCACAAATGGCATTTGGTTTAACGGGTAAATTTGCAAACTTAGAATATGGATATGCTATTACATCTCATAAAGCACAAGGCTCTACATATGAAAATGTATATGTGATGGAAGATAATATTATGGGGCCTTCTAATGGAGGAACTATTAAATCTAAAAATCAATCTTTATATGTAGCTGTATCTAGACCTTCTAAGAGACTTGTCATGGTATCAAATAAAAACAAGAATGTTAAACCTGTTGAAAAATTAAATATAGAAAGAGAAAATTTTGCACAAGAGCAAGGGTTTTCTGATTGGCAACATGTTATGAATTCTATGAACAAAAGAGCAAGAGAAGAAGGTAACACAGAAAAACCTGTTACAATAAAAGAATTTAATAAATTGAGCAATGATGATATAGTATCTTTTGGTAAAAGAAGTAAATCAGCACAAGACAAAACTCCTTCCACTATTAGACCTCCTAAAATTATTACTGAAAAAATAATTGAAGGTATTGAAGTTAAAAGAAATGCAATTACAGAAGAAGAGCAAATTGAATTATTCAATATTATTAAACCTTATTTAGAAGAACAAGGAGCTGTAACTAATAAAGGTAAAAATGCTAATATAATGATTGGATTAGGTTTAAGATGGGATTACAATTCTAATAATCCAAATCGAAAAGCTTTAGATTTAGGAGAGATAATAAGTCCAGGAAGTAAAGCTAAATATGGTTATTATGAAGTATCAATTAATGGTAAACCTTTAGGGCCTATAAGTTCTAGAATAACAGAGTTAATGACAAAAGCTACTGGTATTGATGCTAGTAATTATGATGGAGCTATTATTAATTTGTATTCAGAAAAAAGTTTTATATCTTCTCATAATGATGTAGATGAAGCACTTGATGCTATAAAATATCCTGTACTTGTTGCTAATATAGGAGGTAGTGGAAATATTGTTTTAGAAAGAGTAGGTCTTAAAAAAGCTACTCTGCTTAATTCAGGTGATTCATATGTATTTGGTTTAGATGGTAAAAATAGAAAAGTATGGCATAGAACAGTTCCTGCTAAAGTAGATGGATTCTTACCTGAGATAACTACAGCAATAGATGGCAAGACTTATCCAGCAGGAAGCTATAGAATATCTATAACTATGAGAAGAATTAAACCAATTAAAGGAACAGGTCTTCCTGTTTCTCCTAAAATTGAAGATAAGCCAATTACTAAACCTCCAATAATAAAAGATGATCCATTTGGTGGAATTATAGATATTGGGGATATAAATCCTAGTGATATAAATTTAGATCCTGAAGAACAATCTGTTTTAGAATTGGAATTAGGATTAAGACATAATAATGGTAGACGTAAAACTTATTTTCAAAAGAACTATACTACTACTTTAAAGAAGGTTATAAAATTAAATAAGGCAAATACAGATAATTCTTTTAACTTTAGGATAATTAAAGTAGATGGTGAAGGAGGTGATAGAAGAGTATATCATGCTATTGCTATTGTTCCTAAAGAAATAAAACCTGTAGATGCTAGTAAATATTTTAAACCAAAACAAACTAGTGAAATAGACAAATTAATTGAAAACTTTGAAAAAACATGTAAATAATGAAGCCTTGTGTTATAAGAAAACCTGCTAAAACAAATATAATTTATACGGGAGCTTTTGTTAATACTAATTTAACTAAAGAATATTCTTCAGATTTGCCAAATAAATTTGGACATCACATGACAGTATCTTTTAAACCTTCTGATTTAAATGTACCTGTTGGTGAAAACACAGATTTGAAAATTATAGGAAGACTTACTACAGATAAAGTAGATGTTTTAATTATAGATAATGAATTGTCTACAAATGAATTTCCACATATAACATTAGCTACAGCAGAAGGTGTAAAACCATTTGCATCTAATACAGAAATTAAAAACAATCAAGATAAAATTGTACCTCTTGATACAACTATAAATGCTACTTATGGTTATTTTGATGGGAAAAATGATGTAACGAAAATACCTACAGGAACAATACAAGTAACAGCTCCTAATGGTAAACCTTCTAAACTATTTAATGACTTAACTAAGTTTTTAGGTGATGAAGAATTGGCATTAAAAGCATGGGCAAGAACTTATACCAAAGAGTTTCAAGAATGGTTTAAGGATTCCAAAGTTGTTGATGAAAATGGAGAACCTAAATTAGTATTTTTAAATGAAAAAAATACTAATTCAAATGTATTTGCTTTTACAGATAAGATGGGGAATTTTCCAATGTTTGTAGATATTAAAAATCCTGAAACAGTAAAGAGTGTTAAACCTACTAAAAAAGGAAAGCAAGTATTAAAAGAAAATGAAGCTTTAAAATCTAAATATTTTCAAGATGGTGATGTACAATCTCATACTACTATATTACAAAGAATAATAGATAATAATCATGCTCTTGCTCCATTAGCTAGAAAATTATTATTAATTTCTAGTGGTGAAATAGAAGTTACTTTAGTTAATGCTCCTTGGATTGAAGTAGATGAATATTCAACAGGAATTGAAGGTCAAACATCAAATAAAGCAGGAGCTACTTATAGTGGTGGTAAAATAAAAATGCCAAGTAAATCTAATTATAGAAATGATGATCCTGTACCAACATTGTTACATGAAATATTACATGGTTATACTGCAGATCAAATAAATAAGAATACACTTGCTACTAGAAAGCTTAAAAAAATATATGAATCTGCTCTTAAACAATCTGATTTTTTTACAGAAGACTATCCTTTAGTTAATCTTAAAGAATTTATTGTAGGTGTATATACTAATCCACAATTTATTATAGAACTACAACAATTACCCTCTATAGGAAATAATGAAAATCTATGGGAAGATTTATTAAAAACATTTAAAAGAATGTTTGGTTTTACTAAAAAACAAGCAAGTTTATTTGATGATGCTTTTTCTATTTCTAATAGAATAATAGCAGATTATGGACAAGACACAAAACAATTCCAAGAAGAAACTTCCCAATGGACAGATTTTTCTGATGCTGAACTTGAACAATTAGCTTTACAACAAGAACAAAGTGAAGAAATATTACCCTCTAAACTTCAAATTCCTATAACTGAACATTTGAGTAATTTAGGAGAAGAATATTCTAAATTAAATGATAAAAAAGATGAAGATAATACCCCATATCAAATTCAATCTATTGAAGCTAAAGATCCAATGTCATATGGTCTTTCACAATTTGATATGGATTTAATAGCAAGTAAAGAAGCAGAATTAGATAAATTAAATAACGATATAAAAGAATCAAAAGATAATATTTCTTCTTTATTAGATAGTAAAGATCTTGATACACAATTAAGTATAATTGAAAACATTGAAATTAGTAATCGAAGAGGGATTGTTGAACAATTTTTACCACCCTGGTATGGTGAAGATTTTTCTAAAGATTCAAGTTTTCCTATAAAAGATGTTGTGGAAGGTTTTTTTATTTCTGAATTTGAAGATTATATAATAAAAACTTCAGATAATAAATATTATAGGGTTGGTAGTTCTATGTTAGAAAACATATCTAAAGATTTTTATGACAAAGCTACTCATGATGAAGATTTATCAAAATCTGCAAATTTAGATGGTCTTGATGATTCAATAATACCTCTTAATTTTAGAAAATTTATTAAATCATTAGATACTGATAATAAATTTTCAGAAGAAGAAATAGATACTTTAGTTGATTTATATGAAAGTTCAGATTCTATTAATAAAACATTAGCTAATAATATTATTAAAAGTAGATTAGAAGAAAAAGTAGAAACACCAACTGAGTATGTTAATCCAAAAGTTCCTAATGATAAGGATGGTGTTATTACAGAAGATGGTGATTATGTGGTAGGAGATCCTGATAAAGCAAAAAGCATACTTGATGAATTTTATGATCATGAAGAAGAAACAGATCAAGAAAGTGAAGAAACACAAAATAATTTTAATCCAGAAGATATAATATCCAATTTTGAAAAAGCTAAAGAATTTAAACAAAGTCAGCTAATTCAAATGAGAAATAGACTCAATAGAATAAAGTCTGTAAAAAAAGAATTGGAAAAAGATTTAGGTAATCCAAAAAAACTTAAACAATTTAAAAAACTTTCAAAACTTCAAATTGAAGTTGAAAATAGAATAGGTTCTAAAGCTCAAAATAAAGGTTTAGTTAGTGAAGTTAGTGAATTACAAAGTAATTCTTCTTTGTATTCAATTCAAGAAATGGCAGCAAATGATTTTAATCGTTTAGAATTTATACTAAATAAAAAAAGATCAAATTTATTAGAACTTGAAGAAGCAAATGGTATTATTTCATTTTATGATAATATGAAACCTGATTCAGATAAAGAACATTCTTTATTTTCACAAGAACAATTATTTGATTCATATGGCAATGAGAATTATAATAAATTGCCGTATGAGGTTTTTGAATATATGAAAGAACTTAGTAATAATGCAAATAAATATAGAAATGTATTAGAAACAAAAAAGAAAAATTTTGTTACTGCTCTTATAAATAGTAATTCTAAAGTTAAAAATTTGCATAATCATTCTAAATTAACTTATGATGATATTATACATAAAAAAGAAGGATTAAAAGATACTCATTGGGTAGATAAGATGGTAATGGATGTAACAATGGGTATATTCAGTGATAATGGTGTTATACCACAAACAGTCTTTTCATTTGTTCAAGAACATGAAGATAAAAAGTTATTAGAATCTAAGAAATTACAAGAAGAATTAGATTTAATGCAACCAAAAGTAGAAAAGGCACTTCAAGATGAAGGTCAAGAAATTGGGTTTTTAAATCAATCTGGTGTTTCTTATGATATGTTTAAGCAAATAAATAGTTTAGGTTTAGAAACAGGAAAAATAGTTCATAGGTATTCAACTGATTTTTTTGAATCAAAACAAGCAATGCATAATACTTTTGAAGTAAAATTAAATCTTGCTAAAAAACAAAAAAATCCAAACAAGAAAAAACAACTTTTTGAACAAGCATTTGCTTATAATAGATACTGGCATAGAAAAAATACTATACAATTAAATTTAGGACAACTCCCTGAAATAATTGGAAATAAAGAATTTGCTGAATTTTCTACATATTTTGATGAAAATGGTTCAAAAGAACATGTTAAATCATTAAAAAATACAATATCAAAAACAGGATATGATGAAGAAGTTGCAAAACAAATAAAAATATTGAGAAGATATGTAACTCAACGTAAAACATATCAAGAGATGGTGGAGAGTAAGAGTTTGAGTGAACAAGATTTTATAAAATGGAAAAAAATGAATAATCCATTTATAGCAAACTCTTATTATTATACAGATAATAAATTTGAAATTGATAGTGAATTTATAGTTCCAACTATGGAATATAATATATCTATTCCAAGAAAAAAAGAAGTTACAATAGATGTTGATGATAATACTAACAAAATATCATTTGCAGAATCAAAAAAAGATCTTGGGTTTTATGATGAAAAATTTAAAATAATAGAACAAAATAAAGATTTATATGAGTATCAGAAATTGCTTACCAAAGCATTAAAACAGATTAGAAAAGGATTTCCTGCTGAAATACAAAACAATATTAGTATAAATTCTATTATAGGAGTTGAGCAATCAGTAACAGAAATGTTAATGAGATCAGAATCTTTTGGAGATAAATTTTCTAAGATAAGATCTAGATGGTGGCAAAAATTCAAAGATATTTTTAGTATTAAACCACAAAGTAGATTTAGTAAAGCAGAAATAAATCCTGCTACTGGTAAGGCTAATTATACTGTAAATGCTGAATTTATAAAAGAAAACCAATCTAAAATTCAATCAATTTCTTATATAGCTCAAATAGAATTGAGTAAAGCATTAGGTATTGATGAAATAACTAAGTTTACAAAAATAAAACAGAATACTAAAGAAGTTCAAAAAACTGTTACTTTTTTAAATAACAAAAGAAACAAATTAAAAAAAGCATTAAAAACCGCAGATGCTTTTGATAAAGAAATTATTTCTGAAGAAATATCTGGAATTGATAAATCATTAAGTAAAATAATAACTTATGAAAAACTTGCTAAAAATGAAAAAGCTATAAGAATTATTGCTGAACAATTAGGGATAAGTCCAAATATTAATGCTATTAAGAAAAGATTAAAAGGCAAAGATATAAATCTTCTTCAATTTTTAAATGATACTGCAACTCATCAAGTTGTACAATCACATTCTTTTGATTTGCCAAAAGTAATGAAAATGTATCTTGATTTGTCTGCTAAATATCAAGCAAAGGAAGAAGTTAAACCAATGGTTGATTTATTAAAAGATTCTTATGAAAAAATACAAACTCCTAATACTCAAAATACAGGAGATAATATAGTAAATGCAGATGGCAATTCACAACAAAATGGTTTAAGAACAGGTGGTATTGATCAAATGGATAGTTATTATAGAAGAAATATTTTAATGAATCAAGGTGGAGAACATTTTGGAAAATTTGAGGATTTAGAATATAAGTATGAGGAAAATTCTATAAAAAGAGCTTTGAAAACTATTATTGGGATATTTTCTGGACAATCATCTAAAAATTTAACAACAGAAGAAAAAGAACAATATATTAAAATAGATAAACTTTTAAAAACAGAGACAGATCCTGAAATAATAGAAAGATTAACCAAAATGAAAAATAGTTTGGGTAGAGTTTATACAACTGAAGGTTTAGTAAATGGAATATTAACTTTTACAAGATTAAGACAACTTGGTTATTCTTTATCTTCTGCTACAACAAATTTAATGGAAGGTGAGTTATCTAATCTAATGATGGTATCATTAGGTTTTGTTAAACCAGATAATTATTGGAGAGCTAACAAAATAGCAAGAGGTAGTTTTGTTAAAAATTTAAGTTCGGGAAAATTTAAAACAAAAGAAGCTCAAAAACTTTCTGTTTTAATGGGGAAATTGGATATAGTTCAAGATTCAACTAATGAATTACAAAAAAGTTCTGCTAAGAGTAGTATTAGTAAATGGGGGCAAAAATTAAGTCCATATGAATTAAATAAAAGAACAGAGTTTTTAATACAATCAAAAATTGTTTCAGCCAGACTAATGGATCAAGAAATTTTTGATATTAATAATAATAAAAGTAATGTATGGGATGCTTTAGATGTTAATGGAAAATTACAATCTAGATTTAGAACTCCAGAAAATATACAGAATTGGGAAGACATGACAGGAAAAACATTTCTTGGTTGGTCTGGAAAAACAGAAGGTATTATTAACCTGGCTCATGGTAACTATAGTGAAAGAAGGGGTATGTTAGCTAAAGAAAATGCTTTTGGAAAAACAATATTATTATTTAAAACATGGTTGCCAATGGCAATAGCTAGTAGATATGCTATAGAACAAAATAATTATATATTAGGAGTTAAGAATTTCAAAGGTAGGTATAGAAGTTTTACTACTGTTGGAGCAGGGGTTTCTGGTGCAGTAGCAGGATTTGCTTTATTATCTGCATTTACAAATCCATTATTTGGAATTCTTTTTGGAGCTGGAAGTGCTATGGCAGCAGCCTCACATTTCAATAGAGAAGCTTATAATGTATCAAAAGTAAAAACTGATATGGGTATTTTTGAAGAATTATATTTTTCTACTAAAATGCTAACATTTAAAGCAATTGGGATGCCTATAAATAGATTATTTGGTAAAGAAGTTGAATGGGTAAAAAAATTATCAGGAGATTATTCAAATAAAGTTGATGCTTCAAATCCTAATTTTACAGAACAAGATGCTAGAAACATGAATGCTAATATAACAGAAATGGCATTGATGGTGCAAAGACTTATGTTAATGGTATTAATAAAAGCAGCATTGTGGGATGATGATGATGAAGAAGAAGATAGACCTGCATATAATGTAATGATGAATAAATTACAACAAATGAACCAAAATTTATTATCGTTTACTTTTTCTAAAGACGCATATAAAAACCTTACTACATCAGGTGCAATGAAAACATTAGATGATGCAAGAAAAGTTTTTAAAGCTGGAACAGATATGATAACATTAATTCCTGGAGCAAAAGGAGATGTAAAATTAGATGGTCCAAATAGAGGTCCAGATAGTGTTTTTTGGGGAGAAGTTAAAAAAATGTTTTTACCAGGTGTATTTAAAGATATAGATATTTCAAAACCTTATGCTGGTTTAAATACTGCTGGTTTAGGTACTCAAATGGAAAGACAATTTCAGCCAGATCCTTTTGAAATATTTTTTGATCCTGAAATGAAATCACAAAGAAGAGATGTTAGAAGAAGAAAATTGCTTTATGAAATGGAATTGCGTAAGCAAGGATTTAATGAATATGTTGCTAAAAGGAAAGCAAATGCAAAATTTGCAAAAGAAATGAAAAAAACTAGAGATAGGAAAAAAACATTACAAAAAAGAAAAAAGAAAATGACTACATATTTTGATAAGTATGGTAATGAAATAAAAGATTAATAATGGTTATATAAAAAAGTAGGGAAGCCATTGCTGACTTCCCTCTTTGACATCTATTAATATACTTAAAAACTCGAAAATGGATTTATAAATATAAAACTAAATATTTAAATTTCAAAATTTATAAACCATTTCCTGTACTTCCATAACCTCCAACTCCTCTATTAGTCTCTTCTAATAGAGAGCTATCTTGGAAGTTAACTTTCTGATACTCAGCAACTACTCCCTGAGCAATGTATTCTCCTAAATTGATTTCTGCTAGGTAGGGTGTAGAGTTATAAACAATAATTCCCACCTCTCCTCTATAATCAGAATCAATTGTTCCTGGTGCATTAAATACTTTAAGTCCTCTTTTCAAAGAAATTCCACTTTTGTCTCTGATTTGCATTTCATATCCTTGTGGAATAGTAAATGACAATCCAGTTCCAAACAATGCTCTTTCTCCTGGTCTTAAAGTTATAATACCTCTTTCTATAGACCTGTTCATTTTTTCAGTAAGGTCTACTTTCTTAGTACCTTGATATAAAGCCATAATTCTCATAGCCTTTAGGTCAAATCCTGCACTACCTTCAGTAGCATAGGAAGGTAATTGTACATCAGGAATCACCTTTTTAACTAGTATATTCATTTGTAATAGTTTTTAAAAAATTCAATTGTAATTTCTTTATGAGAATACTTTGATAATTCTTCAATTAGATTGTCAAGATCCTCTTCTTTTTTCTCATATTGATAGATTTCTTCTTCTTCAATTTGATTGCATTGGATATTTTCCTCTTCCTTTTTCTTCTTCGGTTTAATTTTTTCATTTCTGGTTAAACAAGGTTCTTTCCATTTATTAAAATTCTCCAGAATAAACTTTCTAGCTTCTCTTTTTACTTCTTCTACAGTATTATCTTCACATAATAGGGTGCGTAATTCAACACCTCTTTCTTTTATATTCTGTGGAGTATTTAATCTACTTATTATTCTTGAAATTTCACCTACCATATTAGAAAACTTTAATTAGTTTAGCAATTACTTTCTTATCATTTGTGGTAGAAACATTTTTCCAACCTATAGGAAATTTGGTTAACCTTATTTCATAGTATCCTGAATCTATAACAGAATCAGTTTGTTTATTATAAAAAGATTTTGTAGAATAAAATTCCATTATCATGTTATAGATTTTATCTTCAACATAGAGCTTAAATGTTAATGTATAGGAATCTGGCAAATCATATTCATAAACAATTTCTGCTTTTGATCTTATCCTATATAGTTTTATATAATCATTAATCAAAAAAGTCTTTAATAATTTTTCTAAATCTTTGGAATTCAATTGGCTCATTCTTATTACGACTTCATGTAATTTATTTTCACGTAGTGCAGTTATTATACCATTAATCATCTTGTTTTAGGATAAATTAGAAAAAAGTAAACTCCCTAAAATAGGAGTCTACTTATAAAAATACATTCAAAAAAACAAACCTAATAGATAAGATAACATTTTTTATTTCTTATCAAAAACATCGAGGTTGTAATTTTTAATTAAATTGTTTAATTTATCAACATAACACACTCCTTTATAGCAACTAGTAGCATAAACCATTCCACCAGCCTTAACAAATTTCTTACTTTCTTCAATAGTATTTCCACCACAAAGTGCTGAAAGCCATTTGTTTAGAGTAGGTGTACCTTTAATTCTTCTAAAATATTTCTTCATTAGAAGACCTTTAGTATGTGCTCTTAGACTAAACCAGGTAGATTTATACTTAGTAAACTTATCTGTAGGAGAATCATCATGTGCTACAAGGAATTTGTTTGCATCTTTTCCTCGATATTTATGCCCAAAATAATTATTCCCATCTATAGCCAACCTTGATAAACCAAAATTAGACTCCAGAATAGCTTGGGCAACAATTAAAGAAGGAGGTATTTGTTTATGTACCTTACATTCTTCAACTGCTGCTTTGAGCATCTCCTGGATAAAAGATTCTATGTGATTTCCTTTCCACATTTTAAATCTATTTAAGAGCAATCTCTTTTCAGTATTGTTAATGTTCATTTTCCTAATATGCTTACCTTTCCATTCAGAAGAAGTAAGCCAGTATCTATCTTTAGGTAAACCCAAAGAATTGTATTCAGAAGCAGATTCATCATGTCTACCAGCATAGATATATTCATCTTCTACTATAGTAGTGGATTTTGTAATTGCTTCTTTATAAACTATTTTAGTTGGCTGTTCTTTAGTAACAATAAAAGCTGTTACAAAGATTATTACACTTAATATTATGATTTTCATATTTTCAGTTTCCATAATTTTAGTTTTAGTTTACATTAATCCTTCATCAGCAAAAGACATATAGCCATCAGAAGTTATTATTAAATGATCCAATATTTGAATTTGTAAAAATTTACCTGCTTTTTGTATATTCTTTGTAATATCTTTATCAGCTTCAGAAGGAGTTAAACTCCCTGAAGGATGATTATGTGCCAGAATGATAGCAGATGCAGGAAGTGATAATGCTATAGCAAATATTAATTTATTGTCAACTACAGTACCATTTACTCCTCCTGAAGAAACAGTGTAGTACCCAATGATTTTGTTGTTTCTGCTTAAATATAGGGCAATAAATCTTTCTCTTAAACCAATGTCATTATCCCAGATTTTAGATAATTCTCTATAGCTATCTTTACTTGAAGTAACAACAATCTTAGGTTTTTCTTTTCTATTAAGAGTAAGTTTTATCTCTTGTATTAAATGTGTAGAAGATTTTTCTTCTTCTATAGCATAAGCCATTGCTTGTTCTTTGATTTTCATATTTTCAGTTTTTCAGTTTTAATTAATCTACTATTCCACCTTGATAAAATTCTCCCATTGTTTGAGAACGTTTTATCTTAGTTTTAGTACAATACATATTTCTACCATATTTACCAGTACCAACCTGTACCCAATTATACTTTTCAGCATTGTCTATGTTAGGTATATCTTCTATTTCTGTAAAAGGTAGTTTCTTAATTTCATCCGTTAGTGGATATTCTGTTTGTTTTTTAAAATTATATATGCTCATATTTTCAGTTTTACATTTTTACATTAATCCTTCATCTTTCATTATACTAATGTCAGAATCAGCTTTTTCTTCTAAAGAATTTTCATATTCTTTTTCAATAAATTCTACTACTTGATTGTACACTTCTGAAATATCATTATGTATTGGTATATTCCAGATAAATCTATACTTATCCATCATTTCTTCATTTGCATAGCTATCTATTTTTTTAATAACAGGTATTAACCAATCCCAAGAGGAATGGTACTTTAATTCAGATAAATGAGGTACATATTTCACTTGCATACTAGAAATAGATGTTGTACTTCTTTCATGGAAATCATCACCCATAAATTTTGCTATTAGTTTATTATTTTCTATTGTTTTCATTTTTTCAGTTTTTAAATATTGGTTAAATTTTCAATTTTGAATATTATATTTTCAAATGTTTTTATTGCAACTCTAACTTGTGTTCTAATAGATTTATCTATTACAGGAGAAACTAATTGTTTCCCAATTGAATTAAAGTCTTCTAGTTTTTTAATTTCTTCTTTTAATGTTTTTATAAGAACTATGTTCTCATCAGAAGTAAATCCTATTGTTTTCATTTTTTCAGTTTTACAATTTTTAAATTTAATTTTTTTGAAACGTAATTAAGAGGTTCTGAAATATCTTTTGACAATCTTACAAGTAATGTCAAATTCCCAAACCTTATTGTTGCTATATGTCTATCATCTACATATACTTTGTCAAATTTAATTTTTAGATTTTCTACCATTGGGTGATTATTTATAGGTTAATTATCCATTACTGCTATAAGACTCATAAAAGGTTGCCTGTCTTAATATATCAAGCTGTGCAGAATAGTATAGTACTTCTCCCTTACTGCCTTTTACAGCAGGAATCCATACTTCTATCCAATCTTTAACATCCTGAATATTATTTTTTAATCTCTTGCAATCTTCTTTAGACAAGTCTTTCATGGTTTTTTTCAGTAACATAAGCAAAATCAAAAGCATTTGTTTTTCTAAAAGTTGTAACAAATTCATTTTTGTTTTCAACAGATATTTCTACTAATGCTGTTTCAGAATCATAATAGATTTCTTTACTAATAATATCACCCCCAGAGGAGGTGATATCATCAATATAATTGTTCAAGTCTCCAGGATGCTCACATTCATGGAATAATATTTCAATTGTCATTTTAAAAGTGTTTTAAGTTATTTAATAGTTGTTTAATCTTTATAGTTAAAAATTTCATTCTTTTTTATAGGAGGAATATCTAATTCTCTGTTTCCTACTTCTTCCATCTTCAATTTTGTTCCAAATTCTGCTTGTACTTCTTTGATAAACTTAGGTTTATGATTCTTATTCTTGATGATTACATCAAATACTTGTTCATCTATTAAAAAGTCACAAGCATCCTCAAAATAATACATTTTTGAATATTTTCCTAACAAAAAAGTATCAATAATGTCTTCTGGTAATTTGAATATTATCATTTGCATCCTGCCTGTCAACAAGTTATCATAAGAATAATCATCTTCATAATATGACTTGTCTTCAACATAGTAGATCAGCTCATTAAATATTCTTGAATTTACCTTAGAATCTATTAATACAAATACGTGTTGATTATGCTCCTCCTCTATTAGAAAATCTCCAATTCCTACTGCCAATATTCCTACTGAATTTAAAAGAGCTACTAAGGTATCATCATAATACTTTTTTAACATTGGCAGTACATACCTTAGTGTTTTGTTTTTAAATACTTTTCCTATTTTAATTTTCATTTCACAATACCTTCTAGAGTTAATAATAAGTTTCCTTCATTTTCGACAACTACTTTGTCTTGTTCAAATCCATTTTCCAGATGCCATTTATATAGCTTTATACCATGGATAAATCCTTCTCTACCTCTAAGGACATGTCCTTCTATTTTCTTAGAAGGAACACCATACTTACCTCTATCTAAAATTTCATCTGTGCAAGTATATACTAATGGATTTCCTTGTTCAACTGTAGACTCTACAATGAATTTGAAAGGTAATACATTATACTTTGAATATTCAATGAATCTATTTGAACGAATTACTGCTTCAGTATAAAATGCTGCCTGGATGTCATATCTTCTTCTGAAGAAGGCTATGGGAAAGTTCATAGTATAATCTCCCATTGTTTTAATATCAATAGGTTGTATAGTCTTATCTCTATGATTTATAATAACCATATCCAGCAATGCTTTACAGTCAATATCATATTTGAAGTGTAGTGGAATTTGATAATAAATATCTACATCTTTACTATCTTCAAAATACTTTGCAGTATAAGGACTGAAAAATATACTTGCTGTAATGTTTACTATTGTTTCATATTGCTCTAAACTAAGAATTTGTCTACCTTTAGAAGCTATTAAATCATTCCAATAATCCTGACCTTGTTCAATTATCTTATTGTACTTAGTCTCTGGTTTCCAATTCTTTTGGAATTCTTGTTTTCCAGAAACTTCTAAAATAACTTCTTTTCCTCTTTCATCAGAAAAATCCAAAGGACTTAAATGAGGCATTTTTTCAGATTCAATATCATAAACTTCTTGAACTATTGACATTATTGATGCTGAAGGTTTATTTTCCAATGTAGAAACATAATATTCCTTTTTGAAAACCTCTTTTCCCATTGTGATAATGGTATCTACACCATTTCCCAAAATGAAATGTTGCTTTTCAGAATAATACTTCTCTTCAGGTTCAGTGTTATTGTATAATCCTACACCTCCCATAATTAATTTTAATCTACTTTGAGAAGCATCTTCAGCATTTCTATATGCTTTTTCTACTTCTCTATTTGATCTGTGTATCATTTTTAATTAAGTTTATAATTTTTATAAAATCCTCAATAGTCATCATAACTGTATCATGATATTGAGTTCTCTTTTTACCTTTGCCTGGATCTTTTCTTTCAATGAGCAATTTAGGCATATTATGCTCAAGGGATTCTTGTGGAAAGTTTTCATTTACCTTATCTTCTATGTATTGCAGTGTATCAGCTCTCTTTAAGCCTCTTTGTTTACCTGCTTTAATCTGTACAAGAAATGGTAAGAACATTAAATCTATTCCACAATCATCATGTAATCTACTTGCTTGTCTTGCTGTCTTGCAAAATTTATAGCCAAGCTCTCTAAAAAAAGAAGCATAATACCTTTCAGCATTATGCCCTTTAGTCCTATTTGTTTTTCCTATATTCCGTTTCTTAGGCATAATTCATTGTTTACGTTATTTAAATATCCATTCATCTGCTCTAGGTTTCCAAACTTTGGTATAAGTTTAGGAATGTTAAAGCAGTATTTATTAGGATCATTAGTATAAATAGTATCCAAATTCTCAAGTGGGTTAATTACATCTTTATAGAATCTTCTATACAACAATTTATGTTTAATGGAATCAAACTTTTTATTTATAACCATTACCATATCATTGTAATTAGGATTTTGTTTATCTATAAGTTGTAATTTATTTTTTACAAAACAAATTGAACATAAGATTTCAAAATTCTTAGTATATACCATTCCTTTTCTGACATAATATTCTCCACTTTTATTTTTCCATAATATTGGTGAGGTGAATGTTTTAAAAGCTCTATATAAGTCATCATATTTATTACCAATAGAATAATTTCCACCTAAAGGATATTTATGATGCCAGATTATATTCATCTCATTATTAATTTTGGAAAAATCACTATCGCTATTTTTATAAACAGCAAATATTGGTATATATGGTGTTGAGAAAGAACATCCATAAATAGATGTCCTTTCCAAATAACCACTTCCAGTATTATAATTACTATTAAGATTTATCATATGTGCTGAGTATTTGTTAAATTCATTGGTAAGAAATAACTATGAAAGAAAGGAACTTCTCTCACTTCTTCTTTCTCTGCAATGTTGGTTAAGAAATTAGTAAAGAAAGCTGTCATTTGTCCAGCAATTATACCAGCCATGTGAGTAGTTTGTTTAAGACTACAAGGAGCATCTTCCACTTCATCATCAGAGAATAGATATTCTTTCTCATACTTATCTTGAGCAACTGGATCATTACCTGTAATGCAAAGTATTTCATAGCTTTCAGCCATAAGCCTACCATCTATGAATATTGCATCTGTTGTTTCACCATATTGTTTTTGCCAAGATTCAAACATCACTCTTCTAGCTTCCATATTATCAAAAGCAGAAAAGCAATAGTTATGAGTCATACTATTTTTATCAATTTTCTCTTCAAACAAATGATATTTCTCTTCACCTGTAAATTGTGTTATTGTATTTCCAATAGAAGAGACTTTTGTCTTACCCACATCAGCAGGTTTCAGAAGTTGCCCTCCAATATTATGCTCTTCTATTGTATCAAAATCATATATTGCAGGAGTAAATCCTGCCCTTGCCAGAAACATTGATAGCCAACTTCCTATACCTCCACAGCCTCCAACTAACACCATAGGGTGATTAGAAGGAAACCATAGAGCATCAGAGAACCTATCATATCTGGATTTTAAATCTATTGTGCCCATTTTCTATTTATTTTTAATTTTAAGAAATTTATTAAATCACTAAGTTTTTTATCATCTGCAACAGCATTTAAATCTTCTATTATACCTTTGACTATTATTAATTCAAATGAACTCCCCAATTCTATTATTCCTGAATAAAATTCATTAAGTCTTGTATTATAAAAACTTTTTACATCCTCCAGGTGAAATTTTAATTCAGAAGCAGGAAGTTCTTCTAAAGCATCAACAGCATCCATTAAATCAAAATTGTCATTTATATGTACTCCTGTCAACATATATACACCAAATGGTTCTACACTTGCTTCAAGATCATCTAAATCAGTAGGAAAATTATACTGATCATCTGAAACATCCCAATTAATAGTATCTCCTACATTAAGAGGGTCAGTCCAATCATAGCCAGTAACACTAGTTTTAACCTTTGGTTTAGGAGTCTTGATTTTCTTTACCCTTTTAGCAAAATCAGCAGAAACTTTTAGAGGAACTTCAGGAGCTTCTATATCACAATCATGAATTATCAATAACTGTTCAGCCATTTTTATTTCTTTGATATAGGTGTTACCCCATTCATCTGTGGCTGTATAAGAAAATCCTTTTGTGTCTGCTCTGTATGCAACTTTTGCAACCATATCCATAAAATTATTTACTATCAGAGACAAGTAATAATTATGAAATTCAGAGTTATCATTTAGTTCTGACATATCTGTTCCAGAGAAATAAGTTCTCATGGTGTTATGACTATGAATATGACCTATTTTCCAGTCAAATCTTTCATCATCTTCTTCAATGTAATCTGCTATATCCTGGTCAAATTCATACTCTGTGTATGCAGAAGTACCCATATCCATAGGTAGAATATCAGTAATTATACATTCAAAAGTTTCAGGCTTTGTAATAGAGCCTTTAACTTTATAAAATAATACTCCTGACCATTCTACTTTAGGAATTTCTCTACACAAATACTTAATTTTGTTTAATATCTGCTTGCTGATTTTCAACGGTATTGTTACTTTTTTGTTGATTATTTTCAAATTTGGCTTTAATACAGTTTTTGATGTAGTGTATGTTTGCCCTTGATTCCAAGTGTTTTTTAACATAGTTTTTTGTTTTTGGATGAATATAAAATTTATCATTTCTTAATGCAGCACCTTCTGCTATAGCAAAATGGTACTCTTTATCTTTAAATTTGTATGCCCATGAAATAGAATTTAATGTTTCAGAAACTTCTTCTGCATATTCACCAGTAGTAAATTGATAATAATTTCCTGAACTGTCTTTACATACAATGTTACTTCTATCATATAAGTTAGAATCATTACCATATATAAGGCAATGTTTTTCCAATTTATAATCATCAATTATCTCAAATATTCCTGAGTTTATTCTCCAATTTACTGGAGAATATTCAATAGGAGAAAGTCCTCCACTTTTGTGTCCTCTTTCATAATCAGTTGTATATGTATAATTTCTAACATATATTTCGGATAATTCACTATCTAAACTTATAGTCTCTAATTTAATATGAGGTTTGCCTGCTAAACTTTCAGTTTGTGCTACAGTAGTTAAATTCATAGCAAACATATAGAAAGTATCATAATCAAGCTCTCCACCAATAGATAAACTTTGTGCTAGAGTTCTAAACTCTGTAGAGCTACCTAGACAAAATTGTTTTATACTGTTGTCAAGTGATAAATAATAACAACTAGATATATGAGAATGTGCATATTTTCTAACATACTGTTGCATAGTAGGATTTACAGTTAAAGTAGATAACTTAGAAAGAGGATAAATTTTATTATCACTAATCATCAAATGTATAAATTGAAAATGATTTTTGATTACCATCTCACCTCCTTTTTCATTCATTATCTTTACTTTTGGATAATGAACAATTAGTTTTAATTGAAAAAAGTAAAGAGCATTTAAATCTACTGATGTCATTAATTCTAACTCTAAATGAAATCTATCTTTGTAGAGTTCTTTCATTATTTCAGTAACAACTTCAATTTTGTTTATTTCTGTTAAAGTAAAATTCCCTCTTGTTTGGAATTTCTTTAAGACATCTTGGTTATAATACCATTCTGTCCTATTAATATTATCAACTGCCTTTAACAACAGGTCATAATTTTTATTAGTTATGTCCATCTTTTTAGTTTTAAATTAAAAAAAGGGATCTGGCCTAAACCAAATCCCTAATTAGATATATTAAGAAAGCAATTTCAATATCCAAAGTCATTGTCTGAATCTTCTTCATATGAATCTTCTTCATGGTATTCCTCCTCTTGAGGCATACTATTGATAAGATTCTGGTATTCTACTTCTTCTGTAGACCAATCATCAGTAGCTTGTTTAAGCATTTGAATTACTTGCAAAACTACATTAGCAATATGGTCTTTATCAGTTTGAAAATTCTCTAATTGTTCAATTACAAAAGTCAAAAAACCTTTTTCTATAGGTTCTGTAATTGTAGCAGTAATAAAATCTTGAGAAATTTTTCCATTTAAAGAACCATTATCAGAAGGAGAAACAAGTTCTCCCTCTTCTTCACTAGATTCCATAAAAAACCAATCAGTTAATAAAGTCTGAAGAGCATCTTTTTTTTTATGGGTGTAATGAATTTCACCATTAAAATGATTATCAGCATTTTCACCATCAACCATAACCAAATTTCTAACTGCATCTCTGAGTTCATCATAAGACATGTCTTCAATGTCTTCTTTGGTATATCCTCCACTTTTAGTTTTAGTGGGCATAAGATATAGAGTAAATGGCTCTGCTGGCAATTCTGCTTGTGGATGTTCCAACATCAATTTGCTTTTGCCTATTGCAACTTTCATGTTTTCAAATCTGACACCCTCTTTTCTCAAGTGTGTCTGTAGTTCTCCCCAAGTAGAGGCATCAGTATCAAGTTTTTTTCTTGTAAGCGTTGAGAATATTTTTATTTCTCGTACCATAATAAATTTGTTTTTAAGAATTGTTTAAAAAATAGATTATCTCTGCTAATACAATCAGCAGGGTCTTTAATTTTATGTTTGAGACAGCTCACTGGTAAGTGAACTCTCCTAACATCATTGTGGAATGTCATCACTTGACAAAGTTTATTAGATGCTTTCATTCCTGCATCATCATTATCAAACCATATATATACAGTATTAAAAGTCATACATATATCTTCAAGTTTTTCTTTGTCAGGAAACATTCCCTCATTTTGAAACCATATACAAGATAATCCCTGGTTAGTTAATACTCTCCAATCCTTATAAGACTTGGTGATTATCAAACTATTTCCTGAGAATGGGAGTTTATCAGTACCTCCTACATGGTTTTTAGTGCAATTGGTTATCCATTTCCCTTTGCCCTTGTGTTTAGCTCTACAAATTTTAATAGCATCATCCCATTGACTAATGCTATAAGTAACATCACTTGCTTGTGGCCTAATTATTATCCAATCTTGTCTTTTGCTTGACCAGAATCTATACCATATTGTAGGATAGATATTGTCAGAAAGCAACTGTTTTTTGGTAATTTGATATTTGGTCCAATAAATTCTGTGGTGTTTGTCAAAGCTTTTTGCCCTATATGTTATATGATTTCTAGGCTTTTCCTGTTTTATAGGCATACCTATATCTATAGCTACAGGAGTAATAATCTCACCTTCAGCTAATCCCAATTTAAAGTGTTGGTTAATATATTCTAACACTTCATAGAAGTTAAGACTATAGTAATCCTTTATTAGTTCAAAACAGTCTCTTGAGACTTTACTATCAGCAAAGTCACAAAACCACAATATTCCATTATACCAATTAAAATAACAGCCTGGAGCTGAATCTTCTCTTAAAGGGTTAGTGTAATAATTGTTGGTATCAACTGTTTTAAAAACTATTAGGAAAATATCTTCTTGACTTACTCTTTTTAGGACTTGCTCTTTAGTAAGAGAAATTAATCCATCTAATCCACCAAATAACATAGTTTATAATTTTGAAAATGGGATAAAAAAGTGAGTAAGAATAAATCCCTACTCACTTTAATTAATTTTACCAAGCAGAAAGATTGTCTTCTGCTCCATCATCTGACTGTCCCCAGCCATTTTCCATAAACCATGTTCCTCTACTGAAAGGGTGTAAAGTATTGTCATCATTAAGATACACTAATGCTGTATCTTTCTTTGGAAGTACTATAACAGTATCTTCAACAGTTAGTTTTTTACCACTAACTTCTCCAAACTGAATACCTTCTGCATAAGCAATTCCATCATTAACTTTTACCTCACAGAATTGTCCTTCTATATGAGGAACAAGAAATGCTCCCTGAGAAGTTTTCTTTGGAATTTCAAGATACTTTCTTTCAGCTCCTTCTTTTAGTTGCCATTGATATTGCATAAAGAGATCTAACTCTTTCTCTTGCCATCCTTTTTCAAAAGTTCCAACAATAGAGTTCACAAAATCTCCAAAATTCTTAGGAATAGCTACTGCTTTTATTAAATCCTCTTCAGAAGAAAAACATTTGGCAATATGAAACAACCTTTGTTTTAAGATTGTTACACCTTTTCTAAAAGCAGGGTGTGCAGTATCAGTAACTTCATTACCATCTACATATACTTTTGTAGTTGGGTAAATATTCATTTTCAAATCTAATCCACTTTCCAATTTGATTTCAGCTTCAATACCTTCTCCGGTATCTCCACTTTTAAATTCAATTGCTGGATTATATTCAAACTTTGTAAGTTTAGCTTTTTGATTTAAGCCAAATTTGATTGATGTGGAATTTGTAGTTTCATCAGAAACAAATCCACTAAACATCATGTCTTTACTCATAACTTTTAATTTTTAAGTTTTTTAATTTATTAATAGATTAATCCCACCCCTTATCTATTGAGGTTTCTTCATTTGTTATTGTAGCATCATGTATATCATTAAATGCTTCTTCCATTTCTTGAGGTTTTACATCTTTATATTCTTCAACAGGTGTTACAATTACATTTGCAGTTTCATCTACAGTGTCATTAGCAAGAATATTTACTAAGTTTTCTGTATCATCTTCAAGAGTAAATGATATAGTTCTTACACTCTTAGTTTTCTTTCCTTTTAACTTAGGGTGTTTAAATAACATATCCAAGTCATATGAAGTCAAGTCATATTTGTTTTGAATACATCCAATATCAGCATTGTAA
>TARA_R110002096_G_scaffold431563_1_pt1 | contig 39279 bp, 46 predicted proteins | sample TARA_R110002096 | Tara Oceans TARA_R110002096 (sample SAMEA4397295) | marine metagenome | biome: Polar Biome; feature: [DCM] deep chlorophyll maximum layer (ENVO:01000326); material: water (ENVO:00002006), including particulate matter (ENVO:01000060) such as... | depth 35 m
ACTTCAAAGACTTTTAGTATCCATTTTTGGTTGAGTACAGCCAAAAAAAAGAATGATATAGCCCCTGTTTATGCCCGTGTTACGGTTAACGGAAAACGTGCCGAAATTAGTTTGAAGCGTTACCTATCGGTTACCTCTTGGGACCCCAAAACAAAGCGGGCAAAACCAAGAACCCCCAATGCAACAGCATTAAATGCTTACTTAGATCAGGTGTACGCTGACTTACTAGCCTGTCAGAAGGAACTACTTTCTGAGTTTAAAATGATCACTTCACAAGCCATAAAAGCAAGGTATTTAGGGGAGGACGACGATCAAAAAACACTGCTGGATTTGATAGACTACCATAATAGTACCATGAAAAGTGTTCTAAAATTTGGCACATTAAAGAACTATTATACCACAGAAAAATACTTAAAAAAGTTCCTAACAGCTAAAATCAAGTCCAGTAATATCTTTTTAAAACAATTGTCCTATAGTTTTATCATTGATTTTGAGCAGTATCTTAGAAAATGTCAGCCACTACACACATCACAGCCTTTGAACAACAATGGTGTCATGAAGCATTTGGAACGGTTAAAGAAACTAATGAACTTGGCACTGCAATTGGAATGGATAGAAAAAGACCCTTTTGTACGTTTTAAACTGAAATTCGTTAAATACCGACGGGATTATTTATCGGAATCAGAACTTGAAGATTTTGAACAGGGGCAATTACAAGAAGAACATCTTAGAAAGACAAGGGATATTTTTGTCTTTTCCTGCTACACGGGACTGTCCTATATCGATGTGAGATTACTAACCCACAATCATATCGTTAGGGGTATAGATGGCGATTATTGGATATTCGCTCAACGCAAGAAAACGGAGCAACCTATTAAAATACCACTACTCGATAAAGCATTGGACATTATCAAAAAGTATAATAATGATTCAGAAAGCAATTCAAAATTACTGCCTGTTTATAGCAACCAAAAAATAAATACCTATTTAAAGGAAATAACAGCCTTGTTTGACATAACCAAGAACATAACCTTTCATTCCGCTAGACATACCTTTGCAACAACGGTAACTCTATCAAATGGTGTGCCTATAGAAACGGTATCAAAACTATTAGGGCATTCTAAATTGTCAACGACACAAGTTTATGCTAGGGTCATCGAAGAGAAGGTAAGTGTTGATATGAAATCATTAAGGAAGATATTAAACTATAACATAAACAAAAGTGTTGGTAAAACTACAGTTAATTTTAATTCACATTAGGGATTAGGCAAGAAAAAATCTAAAATTTTTCAAATGCAGGTGTGGTGGAATTGGTAGACACGATAGACTTAGGATCTAATGCAGCAATGTGTGGGAGTTCGAGTCTCCCCACTTGTACTTTTTTATTCACAGATTCGCGGCAAAAAGTTTCTCAATTTGAGGAGCATTTTTTTGTTTAGGTACAACATAGGTACAACATTTTGTAATTTTTATTGACTTAATTTAGAATAATGAGATTTAAATACATTTAATATCAAAAACTATTTTTTTGTTCAACTATTAATGTTTTTTTGTTTATAAGTGATTTGAAGGTTCTGTCGCGTTAATTAGAAAGGGCTTTATTTTTAAAAGAGAATCTGAATTCAAGAAGTTAGAGTTCAGAAAGTTTTAAACGTTAAAGATTTAGGTTTCAAGATTTGATTCTTTCTAATCATATTTATTATTTCTATTACTGCTATTTTTCTTTGAGCTGCTTCAAATTCTTTAAACCCTGTTGAAATAGCTATTCTTCTTTTGGTTAGATTGAGTAGATTTTTTATTTCAAAAGTAAGTAGATAAATAAAAAGAAGGAATTAATGCGACAGAACTGAAATACTTTCTATAATTGTTTTATCTAAATACTTTTAGTAAGATTGCTACAATTTTCTAATGAAAAGCTCTACATAATTTTTGGACAACTATTAGTTTAACTTTAGAGCTAAATAAACACTAAGATTACTGTTTTTTCCATCAGGAAATGTATAGTTGTTGTTGCCAAAGCTTCTCTCTTTTCCAACAGTTGTAAGCCCATAATTGTAACGAGCTCCAATTCCAGTAGATTCAAAATCAAAACCAATACCAACAGAAATACCAGCATCAAATTTGTTAAAATCATCATTATTAAGATTGTCTTCAAAATCGAATGTGCTGTTACTAGTCTCATTGGTAATTTGCGCATCAATTAAATAGCCAACATAGGGGCCTGCATGAATATTTAAATTTGGCGTTATATTCGCTTTTAATAAAACAGGCACTTCTAGATAGTTCAATTTAAATTTAGCTTTTCCAGTTGCTAAGGCATTGTCATAAGTTAATTCAGAACCTTTTCTGCTAAATAAAAACTCAGGTTGAATCGCCAAAAAATCGGTAACTGGCATGTTTACAAATAAACCTGCATTAAAACTTGTTAATACATTGTTATCATCTACATCTTCAGTGTACATATTTGAAAAGTTAACCCCACCTTTAATACCAAATTTAGCATTGGATGAAGCACTTGTTTGAGCTTGGGAACTTGTAATTGTTGTTCCAAAAGTTAAAAGTAGAACTGCGATTAATTGAATTTTATTTTTCATAATAATTAAATTTTTAATTGTTTGATTTTTACATTACAAATGTGCAACACATAGAATGGATCTTTATTATAAAATATTTTAGATATTTTACAGAATTCCCATTTTATAAATAAAAACTACCATACTATAAAACAAAAGATTCCTTGAGAAAGAATTTGTATTATAACACTATTGACCTATTTTTAAATTTATAAGCACTTAATTTTCGTGATTGAAAAAATATTTAGCTTTCTATACACCATTGTAAGTATTCTTAAAATTTCATTTATGTCAATCAAAATTCTAATACGGCACATTCAATTATCATCCTATTGTTTCTCTTTTATAAGATCATAATTGATAAGACTGAAAATTAAAATTTTTGGTCATGAGTATAAAAAACAAAACAATAGTCATATTAGCTGCAGACGGATTTTAAAAATCTGAATTATTTGAACCTTTTAATGCCTTTAAAACTTTTATTAATCTGATTTTTTTTGTTTAGGAAGATATTTAGTGGTTAAAAGCAGTTCCGTTTTACTGGTAAAATAATAGTTTTTTACAAATATAAACTGAAAACTATTTACTACAGATCCTTCTAATTGAACGTGCAAATCTTTCCAAGTTCCAAGGTCGGATAATGATCAGCAAAGGGGAAAACAAGAATTGTAAATACCCAACTTAAAGATTTTGTTGGCCATGGGATATGTTTGATAAGGTTATATAGAGCCCAAAAGGTTACTATTAGGATATAAAATGATGAGTATATTATACCTTATACCTTATACCTTGAAAGATAAAATTGAACCAGTGTATTTCAAAAGGTTTCTTTTCTTTGAGTTATTTTAATATCCGATTGGATTAATTTTTCGAAAAGTTATGTTTTTTCTTTGAAGAAAATAGGAAATAATGTATAAATATGGGCATGATAACAAGAAATAACAACGAAATTAGAATATATTTCAGTTCAGAAACTTCTATTGGAAAACAGGCTTATGCCTATGTAAATGCATCAGAGAAAAAAGTGCTAGGGGTTGATGTCTCAAAAACCAAAGTACCAGGTAGCCATTGGGCAGAAATTGCAGATGGTCTTAATATAAAAATACGGGAATTAGTTAATACAAAGCACCCCGATTTTATAAAAGAGTATGGAGATAAAAAAATTGATTTAGACCAACACGATTGGCTTCGTATTTTAGAAAAACATCCAGAAACTTTAGCATTTCCTGTGGTTATAATGGAAAACAAAACTATGGCAATACATACGCCTTCCGATTTTGTAAAGTACATGGACCCAGATACAACAAATCAAGAAAATCCAGATTAATAAAAGTTTTATGAGTAGTATTGGTAATAAGAAAAAAATCATGATATTACTGTCCCTGCTGTTTTTCTTAGCATTTGGCTTTTTATTATTACAATTGTGGGCTGAAAATTATATAGAAGATTTACTAACTGAAAAAATACCAGCTCACTATATGTTAACCTATTCAGGTTTTTACATCAATATTCTCTACGGAAATATCATCCTACATCGCCCCTATTTAAAAGTAAAAAACAACGAAGAACCACTTCAAAATCATTCTAATTTAAAATTGGAAACCCTTAAATTAAATGGTATGACCTATTTGGATTTGTTTTTTAATGAAACACTCTCAATAAAAAATATCTTTTTAAAACGCCCTCAGCTTCATTATTATACCTACAAGAATAAGGCTTCAAAAAAGTTGGAAACTAAAACGTACAAAAAACTGATCTAAATATTGGTTTTGACATGAACAATATTGTGCACTGTTAAAAATAGCTGGTTTAATACTTAAAAAAAACACTGTTCATATTGATGTAGGTTTTTATGATTCCAAAAATTTTGCTTACAAAGAGTAAAAAAACTTAGAAAATAATAATAAACTATTCCGAATTAAATAAATGAAAATTACTAGATATACAAAAAGAGCCGTATTAGGAGGTGTTATCTCTTTATTTATAATCCTTTTGGGAACTTTGCTTTTAGGTGAGTTGAGTGGCTATGAAGCAAAAGTGCTTATTACAAAATCTTTATCGGGCATTAACACCCTTTGCAACACTATTGCCCTTGCTTCTGCTACTATTTTAGCTTTATTGTTAACTGTGTTGAGCTTAAGTTCTAATTCTAAATCTAAACTTAAAAAAGACCACTATTTACATGTTCTTCAAATAGCTAAATTAGATACTGTAGTGTTTATTGCTTCTGTAGTGTCTTTTTTATTATTAAATCTTCCAATTACCGAGTCTGACACTGTGCCCAACAATTGGTTTAATTTTATCTATTATATTTCTTTGGCCATATCTAGTATTTTAACATCAGGATTAATAGTTGTGGTATTGATGTTGTACAATACTATAGTTAACATTATAAAAATAATTGGTTTAGGAATGAACGATCATCCGCTAGCCGATGTAGATGAGGAAAAAGAATAAAATTTGTATTAAATTAATTACTACATGTTTTAGTGATATTTAACATATAAATAACTGCCTATGCAAATATATTATAATATCCAATTTTCTCTTTTAAGTTTAATCAAAAACAAACTGATAACTCATTTAAGTTAAAAAAGTAGACTTATAAAACGAATAATAGCCTTAAGGATAAAAGTGAGACTTCGTGAAATAGAATGACAACAATTACTGAATAATCCTGAAATTTTAATTTCTATATACAAACTCATATATATGTATGAAGAAGATGTCCCTACAATTAGAAAAACGGGGGCAAAGACATCACCACATACCTTATAATAGTTAACCTATTAAAAAAAGACACATTTTATAATTTATGCTGAAAAAGCTAACGTATTTTGATGGTTTTTATAATATTTTGGACTGCAATTGTATTTTTGCTTAAAAATTTTAGAGAAGTAACTTCTACTGGTGAGACCTACAGTATAGACAATTTCTGAAATATTGAGTTCTGTGGTTCTTATTAAATTTTCCGCCAATTCTACTCTAACATTTCTAATATAGTCTGTAACGGTTCGATTGTGCATTGTTTTAAAACCCTCTTGCAATTTAAAAGGAGAGAGACCAGATTTTTTACTTAAATATTTTAAACTGTATTGATTTTCAGGATAGTTTCTTATGAGTTCAGATACATCCTTTATAACTTCCATATCTGTTTGTGAAAGTGAACTATAACCATTTTCAGCATTGATTAAATCATATTTATGCTGTTCAATTTCCAAAGCCAAAATTAAATATACTATACTATTTATTAATAAATTTCTAACCAAGCCTTTTTGGCTAATCGCGTTAAGATGTTCTATTTTTTCAATAATTTTTAAGTTGAAAGAGCCGATATAAGAAAACTCATTATTTTCTTGTTTTGTAATAAAGGTATGCTGTAATTGATCTTTTAATTGTTTGTCTGAAACCAATAAAACATCTACAGTAACTATAGAAAATTTTACATCTTCATTTTTTCTAAAACATATAAAAGTGCTTTTTTTAGATGAATTTGAAAAAATTCCTGTTTGAAATTGCGCAAGCCTACTTTTTCTCCCATATTCACCTAAACTCTGAGTAAGTTGTCCCTTAGAGCAGTATCCAAAATGAATTGAATCTGTATCGTTATGTTTATATATGAGAGAAACATCTTCTTTAAAAACAATATCATATTCCATATACGAAATTGCATGTTCTACAGAAAATCCTGAGATAATTCCCTTGGCTATATCATTGTCTATTTCCAATTGATATTCCTTAGATTTTATTTCGAGCTCACCACCCAATTGGGATTGTATTTGTTCAAAAATGGTGGGCATATAATTTGATGTTATCGATATTGTTTTCATAATCATATTATTTTAATTTATTGTACAGATAGCTCTCGGTTTCTTGATAAATTAAGAAGTTTAATGATTGTATAACAACCATCTATTTATTACGATTGCGAATTGCTTTGTAAACCTTTAATTTAAGTATTGAGGGAACTAATTTGTAATGAACTCTTCAAGATTTATAGTTCGTTTTATGATCGCATTTTGTTCAGTTTTAAAGCTTGAATTAATCACCATTATGTACGTTTTAATTATTTAATTATCGTTTAATACAAAGTTGCAACAAGAGTATGAGCGTTTTGTTACAAAATTTCTTCATTGTTTTATATAATTTTAATAATCGTACTCTTTCTTAAGAAAACATTAAGAATTAATAGAGTAAAAGAGTGATTAAAATAGGAGTGTTTAATTAAAAGCAGGCTTACCAAACATTTAGGCAAAAATCAATAACGCTAATTCTTTACGTGATTAGGTTAAATATATTAGAAAAGCTAAAATCCTCTCCAACATTTAAAGCATATTTTTTGATTAAGCTAAAAATAGTTTGTAAATGAGTTAAACCAAGCTGTTAATTAGGTTTATTTTTATGGTATCATGCTTCAGTTAATTATTGAAATTAACAAGAGGTTTGAATAAAATAACTAAATATTAACCCTTAAACTTTATATTATGAGAAGTATTATTTGGCTAATTGCCGTTGTTCTTATTATCATCTGGATTTTAGGATTCTTTGGAATTGTAGCAGGAATTGCAACAGGAAATTTAATTCACATTCTTCTAGTATTAGCTGTTATAGCTATTCTATACAATATCATTTCTGGAAGAAGACCCTTAGATTAAACCAGAGATTGTAATGAGACTTGGTAAATTATAACTAAAAACACGAAAAATGAAAAGACATACCACCGCTGTTTGGAGTGGCACCGTGAAAAAAGGAAATGGATATTTAATATCAGAAAGTAAGGCACTTGACAATATGCAATATTCTTACAGCAGCCGATTTGAAAAAGGTACAGGTACCAACCCCGAAGAATTAATGGCGGCGGCTCATGCTGGTTGTTTCACTATGCAATTTAGTGCTGACTTAACCAAAGCGGGATTTACTCCTGAAGTTCTAGAAACAAAATGTTTTATAACCTTCGAGGATGGTGCTATTACAAAATCAGAATTAACAGTTAAAGCTAAAATCTCTGGCATCAATAATGAAAAATTTCAAGCGATTGCCGAGGATGCAAAACAAAACTGTCCTGTGAGCAAAGCTTATAAGAATTTAAAAATAAACCTTGATGCTAGTTTGGAAAACAACATGAGTTAATTTTTTTTCGTACAAACCCATATTCAATAAAATTATGTTACAAAAAACACTCTTAGTATATCTGGCAGATGACGATAAAGAAGATCGTATGTTTTTTAAAGAAGCCTTAGACGAGATAGATATAGATGTTTGCATTGAAGATTTTGATAATGGTGTAACCCTTATGGATCATCTTTTAAAAACTGAAAACTTGCCAGATGCCATTTATTTAGATTTGAATATGCCATTAATGAATGGTGAGGAATGCTTAAATGACATTAGAAACGAACCAAAACTTTCTCACATTACCATAATTATATATTCTACCTATGTGGATGAATCTATCATAGATAGGTTACACAAAAATGGTGCTAATTGGTATTTAATGAAACCTAACTCTTTTGAGCAACTTAAAAATTTATTATGTAAAAGTTTAGAGTATGTTTATGCCTATGCAGATTCTAAAAAAAAGCTCCCCTTTCAGAATTTATAATAATCTAATTCCATTTGTTAGTTGGGTAATATTATTTGTGTAGTTTGTAAGTCTTGTTCAAAATTTATAAATATCATCTCAAATTCTCATAAATTTTATTAGACCCTTACCATTACTAGAAAAATAACTAATGCTTCAAAACTCTAGTTTTTCAAATAATGTTGGATAGTCTATCAAAAATTTCAGAAAAACCAATATGGGCATATAATTTAAAAACTAATTATCCCGCCATTAATGAGTAATAAGCCGAGTAACTTAAGAGAATATTATTAATTTTTTGCTACACGATATTGAACTAAAAGAGCTTACTGAAAGCATAACAGTAAGATTAATAAGTTTAAATAAAAATTGGAGAATGACTCCAATGAAAAAATAGAATAAAACATATTGTTGTATATCTTCTATTTATCCGTTTAATTGCTTTTTGGGAATCTTTTTTTGAAATACTTAAATCTATATTAGGGTCAGTAATTGCACAAAAGCAACCTTTCCATCGTGTACAAAAATTATTAATGGCTATTGGTACAATACCCGTTAATGCTTTCCAATCATTCACATTTGGTGTTTGTCCTTTTTTTTTTGATCTTCAAAACATAAATAACCTCTGGACCTGTCATGATAATTTTACTTACGATTTCACCTTTAAAAAGGAATTACCATTCAATAGAAATATCATTTTTAGGAAAATTCAAAAATGGTATTTGAGTTTCGGCATTCGTTTTATTTAAATGCATACCATTTATAAAGTAAGCACCTCTATATAAAGCAATCTCAACACCCTGAACTTGTCCGTAATATCCAGGAATATCGGCCAACACTTTATTTATGATGTTTTCACCAGCGTTGGTAAATACAACCTAAAAGTAACAAGTACATCAATAATGATGATTGGTAAAGTGTAGCGTTTCTTTTTGTAGACTTTACGTTTCTTTATTGGGAACACAATAAGTTTTAGTTAATGAATATTGAATTCTATTTATTTAGTTTTATACTTGTACAAAAGGCAGCTCTGGAGCTGCCTTTTTAATCTGTAAATATTTTTTTATTCAACAGCATCATCAATCTCATCGGCAGCGTCTTCAATGGCATCGCCGGCGTCATCTACTGCATCTTCAATACCATCACCAACTTCTTCAATGCCATCTTCAATTTTTTCGCCTGCTGTTTTTTGGTCTCTACAACTTGTGAAAATGGTTCCTAGTGAGAATAATAATATAAATATATATGCTAATTTTTTCATCTTAAATAAAATTTTAGTTAATAATTTTTAATGTTTTATTATTTATCTTTTGACATTACCTTTTATCAGTGATAGAATAAATAATATGATAAATATGAAGAATAGAATTTTAGCTATTCCTGCTGATGCTCCAGCAATGCCGCCAAAGCCTAAAACTCCTGCAATTATTGCTATAATAATAAATGTTATTGTCCATCGTAACATATTTTTGATTTTTAAGTTAATATTTATCTTCCGTTTTCTTTATTTAAAAGAAAGGTGCATGTCATAATTTGTCGCTATTAACGATTTCTTTTTCGTGCTAATTTTATTAAAATTGGTATCTTATTCCTAGTGCAATATCAAAATCTACATCATCACTATAAGCATCGTTAAACCCCAATTCTGGTCTAAAATCTAATGATAGCATTAATGGAATATCAAAATTGTATTCTATCCCGATATCTCCTGCCACTACGGCAAAAGTGCCATCATCTCCTTTGGATTCAAAAGCTCCAAGACCTGCTCCGGCTCCAACATACCAATTAAAACCACCATCGATAGGCATTACCCATTGGTACAATCCAATTAATTTAAAGGCGTCTACATTTTTGGAATCTCTCCAACCTAGGTCAAATTCTAAACGATTGTTTTCTTTTAGATAGTGTTGGTAAGAGATTTCACCCCCAAAGCCATCATTATCTCCTATTCTAAGTCCTATGGCATTATTTGAAATACCTTGGGCATTAATTGATAGAAAAGATGTTAGTGCAATTACTGCTGTTATTATTAAAGTTCTCATATTTTGACTAATTTTAAACTGTTATTCTATGCTTTTTGAAATCACTTTTGTTGAAAGATATTGAATGGTATATCCGAATAAACTCTTAAACATACTATTTGATTTACCCACTATTAATCTTTTTGAAAAATAGCCACCAGCTACACTTATTAAAACCTCGAATAGATTTTTTTTGGCTTTAGGTGTTTCTTTGATGTCTTCTATTGCTCTGCTCAATAATTTAGATGGCTTTAACTGTAAGTAGGCATGGTTGAGCTCAGTTTTCAAAACTGAAAATTGAACTTTTTGCTTATTTTCTAAAGCCATTATTCTAGCCTCTAATTCTTGATTTTTACTTTTGTAAACTGTCATTTGTATTATTTTTTGCTTTTTTACTTTTCAATAATTTCTCAATTACTAAATTGGTGATAGGTGTTTTTATTAACGTGTCATTAAAAAAATAAATAAGCAACGCTATAATTAGATAGAATACAGAAACTATTAAAAAACCCATATAATAATTCCCAATCTCATTTCCAATGAAAAGACTTATTGCAATGTTTACAAAAAGTGTAAATATGGAAATAACCAATATCAAGGCAAATCTTAGAACTAATGATGATACTACATCAGCAATAGTGTCAATGGTGTTAAGCTTAAATAACTCAATACTTGTTTCAGTATAATCTTTAGCTTTTTCATAAACAGATTCAAAATGCTTCGATAGGGTTTCCATATTTTTAATTAGGCTTTTTCGGTTTCTTTAATAATGGTATCTTTTAAATCTTCCTTTTTTGATTTTAAAAGATCTTCACCTTCTTGTTTAATTGTGTTATATTTTTCTGATGCGGTTTCAATAAATTCATCAAAACTCTCTTTTAATTTATCTTTTGCTTCCTGTGATTTATCAGCAATTTTTTTTCTGGTTTTTTCACCCTTGTCTGGGGCAAATAATATACCTAAAGTGGCTCCTAATGCTACTCCTGCTACTACTCCTAAAAAACTATTTGTTTTCATAATGTTCTTAATTTTTAAATTGTTATTAATTTATTTTAAACGGATTTTCCGCCTATTAATCTTAGTAGAATTGCTACAACTGCAATAACTAATAAAATATGGATTAAACTTCCTAAGCTGTATACAAAGAACCCCAATGCCCAACCTATTACAAGGATCACAGCTATGATGTATAATAAACTTCTCATCTTGTTGTGGATTTTTAAGGTTACTATTAATTTACTTCATTAATGTTTTTGATTCGATAATATTTGATTCCAAAACTTTTTTTACTCCAAATGAATTTATCATGTTTTTGGCTTCATCTAAACTTGGTGATGCCCCGATAGCATAACCACTTTTTGTAATAACTGTCCAAGTATAAGTTTTTTCACCTTTAACAAACTTGCCTAATGATATGGGCGTGATGTTTTTGGTGATAACTTTGTCATTCTTGGTCAATTGCTTTATTTCATCATTTATTTCATCAATACTTTCACAGACTCCTGTAAAAATTCCAGATTCGGTTTCAATACGCCATTGATATAGTTGGTTTAAATCAGTATCAGCCATTTCAGTATTATTTTTGAAAATGGTTTTACCTATATTTGGGTTAATTGCATTCACGTTTGCATAAAGTATACTAGATGCCGCTACTGCTGATATAATTGACTTTTTCATGATATTTTATTTGTTTTTAACTTGTTCAATATGTCTTCTGTTTTAACAAGTTTTGATTTTAAAATTGAATTCGCTTTTTTAGAAAGGTCTCTAAACTCTTTATTATTTGTAGTTTCAGACAGTTTATTTAGCAATTCAATTTGTTTATTTATTTTTTCTGTGATAAGCTCTAAATTTTCTTCAATGAACTCGCCATTTATATTTTTGTTTAATGTGTTGTTAACAATTTCAGTATCAATATTTGAATGATGCGGAATTGAAATCAGTTTTTCTTGAGCTAATTCTTTATAATCATTAAATATTTTTACATGTGTTTTTTTTAACTCGTTGGCCAAGTATTTAATATCATTTTTAGTTTCTGTATCTTTAATAAATTGGCATAATTTAATGACATCTAAATTGCTTTGTGAAGCCAAAACCAATAATTTTGCTTCATCTTTATTTATGTTTATTCTAGTTTGATTGACTCCAATTTTACTTTTATCTTTCTTGCTTATTATCCAGTCACATGACACTAAAGAAACTAAAATGAAAGACAATACAAGAGTCGTAGTCAAAACTGCTTTAATATTATTTGTAGATTTCATTTTCACTTGTATTATTTTTTGATAATCTTGTATATTACAAAGATGCAATGGTTTAAATTGTGTTTCATTACATCATTTTTTTCATTACTAATAGAATTCACATGTTATAGAATTCACATGCTTATTTTTTAAGCGTTCATAATTAATAAGTACAAGACAAAGTTCCGCAAACAGACAAGGTTTCCTGTTACATTATTTTTGGTAATGATTATAAGATTTCAATATAAATGCTATTAAAGGCTCATTATGAATAACTATACTAGTTCGATATTTAAATTCATTTTTTGAAGAATCATACCTGATTTTAGATATGAAGAGATTGATCTAATTTGAATGGAAAACTATTGAAAATGTAGTATGGTTTACTATTTTGTTGGAAGATAGATTGTAAATGTGGCACCAATACCAGGACTTCCTTTTGCTGTGATAAAACCTTTATGGTTTTCCACAATTTTTTTACAAATTGACAAACCAATACCTGTTCCGGTATACTCATCTTTGTTATGCAACCTATTAAAAAGGACAAATATTTTTTCGGCATATTTATTATCGAATCCAATACCATTATCAATAAAGGTTATTTTATGATAAGCTCCTTTTTTCTTTTTGAGGTTAATATCTTCTAAAGCTTTTATTTTATTATAGGTAATAGATATTTCCAGAGGTCTTTCTAAAGATTTATATTTAATAGAGTTGCTAATTAAATTGGAGAACAATTGCTGGATTTGGAAAGGGATAACTTTTATAACAGGAAATTTATCAGCTTTAATAATAGCTTTTTCCTTGGAAATGGCTTCTGCCAAATCTTGTTTTGCTCCTTCTAAAAGTAAATTCAGATTAGATCTTTCTAAAACTTTATCTGCCCTATTGGTTCTTGAAAACTGTAATAAATCGTCAATTAATAAACGCATTCTTGTTGCAGCGGTATTAATTCTATCAATATAAGTTAAGCTTGATTCTGATAGCTTTTCGGATTCTTTATCCTCTAAACGAGATAAGAATGTTTGTATTTTTCTAAGAGGTTCTTGTAAATCATGACTTGCTACATAATTAAATGCTTGCAATTCTTTATTGTTACGTTCTAGTTCTAGGTTCCTGTCTTCTAATAGCCTATAGCTTTCCACCTCTTCAGTAATGTCTGTTGTGGCCCCTATTAATTGTTTATTTCCTTCGTTATCAATTATTGTTTTTCCGAAAGCTTTCAAATGTTTAATAGTCCCATCTTTATGAACAACCCGATATCGGACAAATGGCAAATCATTTATAGTCATCATTTTTTCAAAAGCCTTACTCAATTTTTTGCTGTCTTGTGGATGAACATATCGCATAAAATTATCAATAGTAGCTTCAAAAGATTGTGGTTCTTCCCCTAATAAACGATAAAAATTATCAGAAAAGATAAACTTGTTAATATCAATGTACCATACCCAATTACCATGATTACTTACAATTTCTGATAAAGTTGCAGACTCCTTAAATATTGTTAACTGTTCATTTGATTTCTTTAACTTTTTTAAGTTTGATGATATTTTTGCATATGCACCATACATTATCAACAAGGACATTAATAAAACCAAGTATAAAAAAATGGGTGTAACTTTTAAGTTTTCTTGGAGCTTATCTTGTTGTTCCTTTAATAATTTATTCTCAAAAGCAATCATCTCCTTGATCTTGTTTCGAACGGCATCCATGGCTTTTTTGCCAGCTAGAAAATTCTCTTTAAAAATTGGATTTGTTAAATCCGTAACTGCAGAAAATCTGAAAGATTTTTGAAAACTAGCCATTCTGACATCTATTAACTTATTAAGTTCTTTTAGGTTTTCAATTTGTGCTGGATTGTTTTTTGTAAGTTCCCTTAATTCAACAAAGCTATTATTTATGTTGTCTCTTCCTGAATAATAAGGATCGAGATACATTGGGTCATTAGTAATGATAGAACCTCTTTGCCCTGTCTCAGCATCTTTTAAATAGGATAAAATCTGCTCTAATTGTACGTTAATTTTATAGGTATGTGTTACTAAATCCGAGGTTTGTGATAAATCACTGATATTTCTGTAGGTCATGCCTCCAACAAGTAATATAACAAATGTACAAGTGTAAAAAACACTTTTTACAAACCAAGGTTTTTTGTAAATTCTATAAGGCATAATACTATAATCTTAATAAAAAATTGTCTTTATTTAGTCCATTGGTATGATATTGCCAATTAGTGGTTACTACTTCAGAAAGCACCTTTTTAAGGATTTTAAAACTACTGGGTTTTTTTATATATATATTGGCACCTTGGACAAAGGTTTTTTCAATATCCTCTTCTGAAGCAGAAGTGGAATAGATTGCAATGACAATGTCATTGAATTTGGTATTTGATTTTATTTCGTTTAAACACTCCAAACCAGACTTCCGTGGCATATTTAAATCCAGAAATAATATATGAGGCAATTCGCAGCCGTCTGAATTTAGATAATCCATCAAATAAACCCCATCGTTAAAGGTTTTTACTTTAGTGCCTATTTTTAATTCTTCAAAAGCATCAGTAAAAAACAGTCGGTCATCTTCATCATCGTCTGCTAATATTATATGAATGAAATCTTTTTGCATGAGTGGTTATCTTTGTTGGTTTAGTTTACGTCTTTTACTGATAATTCTTTGAAATGCTGAAGGCGTAATGCCCGTTGTGTTTTTGAATTGAGTACTTAAATGCGCTACACTGGAATAGTTAAGCTTGAAAGCTATTTCGGTTAAACTCAAATTATCATTAATAATAAGTTGTTTAGTGTACTCTATTTTTTGAAGAATTATAAAATTTTCAATGGAGGTATAAGTAACTTCTGAAAACAAATTAGATAAATAACCATAACTGTGACCTAAAGTCTCAGATAAATATGCTGAGGTTTTTACATTAATTTCTGTTTCTTCATTAAAAACCATATCAATAATAGTGTCTTTTATTTTTTGGACTAAAATACTTTTTTGGTTTTCAACAATTATAATATTATAGTTTTGTAATGATTCAGAAAGTATTTGTGTTTTCTCGGAGCTTAGCTTTTCCAAGAGTTCAACTTCCCCAAAACCAACCATGTTATATTTTATATCAAGGGATTGCAAAGTGTCTTCTAGAACTTTTTTGCAAGTGGCATGAAAATCGAATTTTAGATATAATGTCATGAAATCTTTATTGTTCTCGTAAATTTAGAATAATAATCTTATTTATTTCTTATTTTTTCCCAACGTTTTAATCTGGTTCGAGCATTGCTTTGAAGATGCCTATCAACAGGTTCTCCAATTATAAATCCGTAAGCTTCAAAACCTGGAGTATGGTCAAAAATTATTTTTAAAGAAGCCATAATGGGAAGTGCTACTACCATGCCTGAAATACCCCACAGCATTGAGAATATAATAAGCGATAAGATAGCTGCAAAGGCATTCATATTAACCTTTGATCCAGTGATTTTTGGTGTTATAAAATTACCTTCAAGAAATTGAATAAATCCGAAAATTGCTATAACTCCAAAAGCATACCAAACACTATCTTTTGTTGCGAGAGCAATAACCGCAGGGATTAATGAGCCAATAATAATACCTATATAGGGTATTAATAATAATAAGGCCGCAAAAAAACCAAAGAAAATGGCGTTTTCAATACCTAGTATAAGTAATCCTATTGAATTTAAAATACCCACAATCACAATAACTTTAAGTAAACCTAAAAGATAGTTTCTCTGAACATTGTATATTTTTTTTATCATGTAATTTAAAAAGCTTTTCTGTTTATTTTTAAATAACTTATAAACGAATACTCTTAAAAAACGTCTGTAGTACAAGTAGAAGAAAAGATAAATGGGAATTAAAACTAAGTTACTAAAAAGTGATCCTGATTGGGTAATAAATTCACCAATTTTATCAAAATTTCCTTGTATAATGTTCTCGATTTTTAAATCTTTATTGGTTATAGAGTTTCTTTTGCTAACCCTTAAAGTGTCTTCTAAGTATCCAATAGCTGTGTAATATAACTCAGTGATTTTAGTTGTGTAATCTTCACCACTATTACTGATATTGTTTAATTGAAAATAAACGATGGATAATATGAATGCAGTTATTACTATAACAATTGTAATTGATGATAACGTAGCAAATAAACGACTACATTTTAACTTTTTCTCAAAGAATTTTTGGATAGGGAAAACCATTACTGCTAAAATCATAGCCAGAAGCAAGGGCATTATAATTGGTTTTAAAACATATAAAATAAACACAATGGCAATAAAGCCAACTATGTTTAAAGCATTGTAAGGTATGCTCTTGTTGTTTTTCATTGCTATTGCGTATGTGAATTTTTTAAAAAAAAGCCCTAATTACCAATCTATCAACAAACTAACCAACCAAAATATTTATGTTGATGATTAGCTTTCAGGCAATTTTTATATTATAAATTTGAAATTACATCACGTAATTCCTCTTTGGATTTACCTAATTTTTGTTGAATTTTTCCAATTGTTTCATCTTCTTTTCCTTCAACCAATATTAAATCATCGTCTGTTAAAGTGGCGTATTTTTGTTTTAATTTACCCTTTAATTCTTTCCAGTTTCCTTTAATTTCTGTTGTGTTCATAATTTTAATTTTTTTTATTTAATTCTTAAGAAATATACTTTCTTATCATCCAAGATTGAGTTTCATGAGACTGCATTATTGCAGTTAAGAAATCTACTGTTCCAAAGTCTTCTGAATCTTCTTCCATGTTGCTAATCATTTTCCTAATACTTGAAATTATAGCTTCAAAATCGTTCAACAATTCAGATAACATATTCTCTTGAGATTCATATTTGGTACATTCTTTTATAGTGGCATGTTCTATAAATTCCTGCATTGTTCCTATAGTTTTACTCCCAAGTTTACTGATTCGTTCTGCGACTTTGTCTATGGTCTGCTCTATGTCGTTGTATTGTTCTTCAAAAAGTTTATGCAACTCCATAAAGCTATTTCCAGATACGTTCCAGTGAAATTTTCTAAGTTTAACATATAAAATCATTTCATTTGATAATACAACTGTTAAGTTGTTTATGCTTTTGTCTAAATGTTTTTTTGATAGTCCTATTTTAACGGTCATTTTATTTGTGCTTTTTTGTTTATTCAAAGATATGCTTATGCTGAGCCTAATCTCTTACACAATTTTTAGTGTTTATTATAGAATTTCTACAGTTTGATTATGTAGAAGAAAACAGAAATATGAAAGATTATGAAATCAGTAAATCTTCACTGGGCAATGATTTCAAAAAAGCTCGTAATTTATTTTATGATTGGTATCAAATTCATGAATTTTTATGGGAATGAGACCCAATATGATATATTCATGAGCATGAAATATTGCCTGATCAATTCATGATATTCTCTAATTAAAAAATCGACATCAATGCCTATATACGACTTAATATCTGCCAAAAATATTAATACATCAGGCAAATAATTTCCTGCAATCTAAATGAATGATTATTTATAATAGTTTAGTGCAGTTTAAATGAGCATACAATTTGATTGAAAAATGGACTATTACCAGTTAAATGGGTTAATGAAAACTTTGAATGCGTTAATCAGGCAGTTCTTCTTAAGTTAATTTTGCTTAAACACTATTAAATGAAATAAGTATGAACACATTTAAAATTTTTAGTATACTATTTATAGTTTTTATATTGCCTGTTAATGCTCAAATAAATACAGAAGATGCTTTGGGTTTAAGAGTTGGCGATAATGATGGTTTAGCATTTGAATTGTCTTATCAACGTTATTTAACTGAAGTTAAAAATCAACGTTTAGAATTTGGATTGGGTTTGAAAGACTCTCATGGTTTAGAATATATCAAATTGGTAGGGCTTTACGAGCTTGTATCAAAACTAGCAGGAGATTACAGGTGGTATGTCGGAGCAGGAGGAGGAATAGGGGCTTTTAAAACGGATTTGGTTAGCGATAACTTAGGATTGGTGGCAGGTGTTATAGGTATAGAACATAGTACTCCAACTGTTCCAATACTATTTTCGCTAGATTTCCGACCAGAATATGGATTTAATGATGATTATTCTGATGGAATTGATTTTAATATAGGGTTATCAATGCGAATTCAGTTTTAATTTGTTCTATTATACGGTTTATATTTAATTCAATTGTTGTGTTTTCTTTTCAAATTCATTTTACTGAGATAGAGATTTAAATTACCCAACATTTTCCATATTAATCATCTTTGCGATTTTAATTAATAATCTTTCCAGAAGCTCTAAATTCTACATCTTTATTTTTGCCTTTTTGCTTAAATTCAACATCATAAAATGTTCCTTTTTTAGCGGACTCTACCTTTTCAATCTCGGTAATCTTTTCATTACTGTAATTCTTTTTTATTTTATCTTTAATAGCTTTAGGTAAATCTTTAAAATCAATACTAGTCTCAGTTTCAATCCAAGAACCATCTGGTGAAAAATCTGCGCGGTATTTTACACCATCTATTTTAAAATGAGATTCATAATTTCCATTGGAGTCCTTATGCCAATCTGGATCATTTTCGCCAGGGTATTTTAATTTAAAAGTAGTTTTTACGGACTCAGGAGCTTGAGCATTAGTCATATTTTGACATGCTAATAATAATATTAAATATAAAGTTAAGATAATATTGGTGTAAAGTTTCATATGTTTTAAGTTTAATTATAGTTTAAAAATTTAGTCCAAATCCAAAGGAAAAACGAAGTCCTTCATCACTATTAAAGAAATTAAAAGTTCCTTGAATAGATTCTGCAGCAGAGACCCAAAAGCCACCACCATAATCATTATGCCATTTTTTAGAAGTATTATTTTTAAGCCAAACCCTACCCGCGTCACTACCAACAAATAGACCGAATTGTAAAGGTAAAGTATTTGTTTTGAAAGAATTGAAAGCGTACCTTAAATCGGCACTTCCTACCAAGGCATGTTGTCCAGTAAAACGCTCGGTTCTAAAACCTCTTAACCCATTGCGTCCTCCTATATTTGCAGCTTGATAAAAAACAAGGTCATCACCAAATCTAAATTGTGATCTTAGATCCGTTTTTAAAACTAGTTTTTTGTTATTCGATATGGCATTATAAAACCCTAAATCTATATTTAAATGTGCATAAGTATTTTTAGTTTCACTTGGTTCCGTTTTTACTCCAGTTGATGCTTTTAATGTCATGGCACGAGTTGGTATAATCTTATCATCAAAACTCTCATAACTGAAATTGGCTTCTGTTCCAACAAAATATCGTCTTTCATAAAAACTGTTATCTGTATTAGAAGAGACAAATGTTTCAATAAAACGGTCTGCTGTTTTTGCTATTTTAATACCTTCTGCTAGAAGTTTAAAATCAAAATCACTTCCAAAGTCTCCTTTTTTTGAAAGCCCAACACTTACTGCATAAATACTCGTTTTAACACGGTTAAAATCTAAATCTAAAATATCGTCATTATTAATGGTTTCGTTTCCGTAACCAAAGAAATTATTAGAGAAATTTTCTGTTGTTAGTTTTCCAGAGGTTTGAAGGTTCCAATCTCCAAATAAATTAGCAAACTCACCTTTGTAATCAAAACTAAATCCTCCTGTTGCAAAATAATAACCAGCGTTAATTTTATGTTGTGTTGTAAATGGATTGCGATGAAATCCTTTTTTAGTTGATATTTTACTAATTCCTAAAAGAAATCCATCATCTGGATTGTATCCAATTGTAGGAGTGATGGATCCATTTTTGATGATGTTTTTATTAAAATCGAATATATTATTGTTATAAGTGTCTGAGAAATCTTCTTTAGCACCATTGTTTTCTTCAATAGTGTTTTTCTTTGATTTGTGGTCGTAAATTCTAATACGTCTGCCATTCTTAATGCGGTAGGTATCATTATTTTGACCTCCAACTATTCTTATGTAGATAGGATTATTTGCTTTTCCTGTGGCTTCAAAAATATCATCATCATCCAAACCATAAATCCAAAGTTCTTTTGTTATTTTTTTACTAAAGGTTTTATCTAGAATAACCTCTCCCTTTTCTCCATCTTTAATTCTCGAAATTTTTACATTGGTTTCATTATCTCCAATTCTAGTGATTTCAATAAAGTCATCTTTATCTGTACCAGTTAATATCACTAGCTCATTTAAGTAATTATAATAACGTTCTGCAATGTCTTTAATATTAGCTCTTCGCCCTTTTAAATGTTCTTGAATTTCTGACAGTGAAGTACCTTTAACTTCGTCTGGAATTTTAGAAAATGCTTTGGTAATAACATCGTCTGTAACATGATCTTGGAGATATTGTGCTTGTTTTAGCCATGCATCTTTACCTGATTGTTGTATAAGGACTTTATCCAGTTTTATTCCTGCACTATTCATCCATTTAATATCTTTCAATTCGGCATCATAAACTTGTAATTGTTTTGTAGAACCTGAAAGTGTTCTCATAAGATCCAATAATGCACCATCAAAATTCGAGAATACTTGATCACGATCTCTTGGAATAGGTTTAAATAGTTTATCACCATTTTCTTGATTAAACTGTGCCCATCTCCATTGGTCTTGATGTCTGTCCCAATCGCCTAGCAACATATCAAAAAGTCTTGCACGTATATATGAGTTTTCGTCAATCTTATATTTTTCGTCTTCTCTTATTTTAGCAATAATGTCGTGAGTGCTTTCTAAATCGTCAGCATATCCAAAGTTTCTTTCATCAGAATAATTTTCTTCGGGACGTTCTTCTATCATATACAATTCGTTTCCATAATCGGTGTTATAATTACCCAAAAATTTGTGTTTAGGAATATAAAACAATCTTGGATTGGTATGATAAACACCAGCGGCATGTGATAAATCTGGAACTACAAAAAAAGCATAGGGGTGGGCAGCAGTATAAAAATCTAAAATAAGGTCTTCTATATATGTTTTATCAAAAGCATTATCTACATAAGTTTCTTTAAATAAAACGGTTTGTAAATATTGAGTTGCACTTTTACGAAGTGCTCGCATATTCAGCTCTCGACCATCTTTTAATTTTAATCGTAAGGATTTTGTTTGGTGTCCGCCACCAGCTCTTACAATTTCAAGTCCACCATATAAAGTATCAAGGGTAGCAACGGGTACTTTTACTTTTGTACTGTATAAATCGCGATAACGATTACCTAATAAAACTTCATGAAAACCAGATTTATCTGTTTCTTCTTTGGTGTAAATGGATGCTTCAATAGTTTTGGGAAAGGTATCTGGAAGTGCATCTGTATTAAAGACTTCTCTTGTTTTTGATAACACTTCTTTTGTATAAAGTAGCTTCGGGTTTCCGTTTTCTTCACCATAAAAACTTACCCAAGTACTACCATCTTTGTAAATAGTTAATTGTGCAAAGCCCTGTTTTCCATAAGCAAATAAACCATTATTACTTAAAGCAACAACTGCTTCTTTTGCGCCAGAACCAGATACAATTTGTTTAATGGAATTGTTTTCTATGTATTGTAAATTGTGTTCATGACCAGATGTGAATACAATATTATTGTATTCTAATGCTAAGGTTTCTAATCGCTTCATTAATTCGTTGTAACGCTCGTTATATCTATCTTGAATAGATACACCACCTTGAGTTCTAATTTGTGTAGCAAGTGAGCCTAGGATAGGCAAGGGGATTTTAGATTGCGTAGGGTAGAGGTGTTTTTTTGCCGAATAAAATCCACCATGTAAACCATTAGTATACATAGGATGATGCATTGCAAAAATAACTTTTTTGTCTTGTGCTTTTTTCAATTCGCCTTCTAATTCTTCTAAAAAGCGTTCCCTAGTTTTTATCTCACAATCGTCATTAATAGTTGGGTTTTTATTCCAATTTTCAATATACCATTGTGTATCAATAATGATAAGCTGTACTTTGTCACTCACATCTATGCTTTCTAACGGGCATCCGTTTTCTGGTTTAAAAGTATTTTTCCCTAAGGCATCTTCAATATATTTTTCTTGACGTTTAACGCCTTTTAAACCATCTGCATACCAATCGTGGTTTCCAGGTAAGAAAATGGTTTTCCCTTTAAAATCTCCAACAGATTTTATTTGAGCATCTAAATGATTTTCTGCATAGTCTCTACCTTTTTCATCCTTATCAGGAAGTCCTGAAGGATAAATGTTATCGCCTAGAAATAATGCGTAATCTTCTTTAGTACTTTTTTTAGAAATATGTTTCTGAAATATTTTTAGACCGATGGATAAGTCATTTATAGGTGACTTACCAGCATCTCCAATAAGATAGAAAGTGCGATGAATTTCTTTTGACGGTAATTGAGTTATAGCATTAGCTTCGTTTTTATACTGAAGCTTATGAGATGCGCAATTTGTGAAAAGAGCACATATAAAAATGATTAGAGTTAGTGTATTCTTATGCATATTATATCTTGTGAAATATTATTAATTCATTAAAAAATCATGTTTATGTCTAAAATAATTGAAACTACAGATCAATTTGTATTTGATTTATTCTCAGAAAATTTACCAAATACATTTACGTACCATAATTACGAACATACAAAACGTGTATGGAAAAGTACAAAAGAAATTATTGAAAATTTAGGGGTTGAAGCGAATGAGTCAGGGATTAGTTCGAATGAGTCAGAGATTTTACTTTTGGCGGCATTATTACATGATATTGGCTATATTAAAACTAGAAAAGGACACGAAGCTGAGAGTGTTAAACTCGCTACTGAATTTCTTAAAAAACAAAATGTAAAGCAAGAAACTATAGAAGCTGTTAATGCATGTATTATGGCTACTAAATTAGGTGTTGAACCTAAAAACAAACTTGAAGAAATTATAAAAGATGCAGATTCATCACATTTTGGAAAAAAGTACTTTAAAGAAGTTAGCGAGCTATTAAGAACGGAATTAGAGTTGCAAGACGTTAAAGTATATTCTGCTAAAGCATGGCGTAAAGAAAACGTGAAAATGTTAAGTGAAAATCATAGGTACTATACAGATTATGCTAAAAGAACCTGGAGTAAAGTAAAAAAGAAGAACTTAGCTAAATTAATGAAATCTAAGCTTAAGCAGCAGTCTAAAGACAGAAAGGAAGAATTAAAAGCTAAGTATAAAGTAAAATATAAGAGTGAAAGTTCAGAACGAGGTGTGCAAACACTTTTTAGAGTAGCGTTACGAAATCATATAAAGTTGAGCGATATAGCAGATACAAAAGCGAATATACTACTATCTGTAAATGCTATTATTATTTCTTTAGTGCTATCTAATTTAATTTCTAAGTTAGATAATCCATCAAATGATTATATGATTATTCCAACCATTATTTTTACGATTTTTAGTGTTGCATCGGTTATATTGTCAATCATTGCTACAAGGCCAAATGTGACTAGTGGTGAATTCACTAGAGAAGATGTAAAGAGCAAGAAAGTAAACCTTTTGTTTTTTGGTAATTTCCATAAAATGAAACTTGGAGAATTTGAATGGGCAATAGGGGAAATGCTAAAAGACAAAGATTATATTTATAGTAGCCTTAGTAAAGATCTTTATTTTTTAGGTGTAGTACTAAATAAGAAATATAGAATACTGAGAATTACATATACCATTTTTATGGTAGGCATCCTTATTTCAGTTTTAGCCTTTGCAATTTCCTTTAAAATGCAAGGGTAATTTAAAACAGATATTACAACAAATAATGGATAGGTATTAATTTAGAGGCAAAAAGACCAATACACTGAGTGTTATTACAACTATACTGGAATGGCAATTTTTGTTCTTTTTGCCATTAGATATTCACTAGGGCTTATATTATATTTTTCCTTAAATATTTTAGAAAAATAACTTCTACTGCTAAACCCTACACTGTAAACTATTTGAGAAACATTAAGTTCTGTGTTGTTTATATAATCTCTAGCAGCTTCTAGTCTCACATGTCTTATATATTCGGTAACTGTTCTGGTATATAAAATTTTAAAGCCCTCTTGAAGTTTTGCTTGTGTTAATCCTGATTCTTCAGATAATTGATCTAAGTTGTAATCATAAGACACATCTTTTAGAATCTTTTCAGCTACTTCTCGAACAATTTTAAGTTCGCTTTTAAGCAAATTTGTTTCTACTTTCTTCCCTTTTATATCTAAATCATGTTGTTGTATATGCAGAGAAAGAATTTGATAAACCATACCTTCTATTTGAAGAATTCGTATCATTCCCTTTTGTTTTATTTTACGAAGTTTGCCAATAATATCTGCTATTTTTAAATTATAGCTACCAAAATAAGCAAATACATTTTCATGATCTTTATCTAAGAATACTTCGTACAATTTCTTGTTTAGTTGAGAAACATTATTAAGACGTTTTTTAAGATATAATTGTCGTGCTATTTGAATAACATTAATTTCAAGTTTAACATTTTTAGGTAAATACTTGTAATTGTGTACTCCACCTTTACTAGAAAGAATTACCGACTGAAACTGTTCAATTGTTCTGATTTCTTTTTGAAAACCAAATTTATGACCACACTTACCATTTAAACAATATACAAAATGAATAGGGTTGTAGTTTGATGCATCCATGATGAGCGTTATGTCATCAAAGAAAGTAATATCATATTCTAATAGGTTTACGCCCCAGTCGAATGTGATAAATCTAATATTTCCTTTGGCTAAATCACTATCTACTATTAAAATATATTCTCCCCACCGTTCCTCAATATCTCCACCTATAACATCACGAATTTGTTTAACAGTACCTTCTGTACTTTTAGCAGTTATATTTATTTCAATCATAAAACCAAAGATATTCTATTACTGCACACCATTTTCTTTTATTTTTAACTTTAATGCATAAAAAAAGACCTCTTCTGAGGTCTTTTTTTATTTAGCTACATTTGCTTACTAGATATTGTCAAATTCATCAACTACAAAGTAATCATTATCTTTATTATCTATGGTGTAAGTACCTTCACCAATTAGATATTCCAAAGTTGTATTATCAACAAGAACAGCAAAACCTTTTTTTGTTTCTACAAGTTTAAAACTGTCACTTGGTGTTTTTTTATAGCGTAATACAATATAACGGTCATAGGCTTTATCAGAGTCATTATCAATACTTATTAATTTTGTAACGTGCTCTAAATTGGGGTCTACTGTGTTACTACCCATAGTTGCAGATTTACGCTTTTCAATGACCTTTACTTTGTAAGTAATCATTTTTTCACTTGTTTCATATTGAAATGTCTTTACAGTGGTTGTTTGCATTTTATCTGCTATTTCTTGTCCAAAAGAAAAGAATGATGTCATTATAGTAAATGTAAGTAAGATTGATTTTAAATTTTTCATTGTTTATAATTTAAGTTAAAAAATTATTTGAAGTATCATTTTGATACTGTATTAAATAACTAGTAAAAAGTTGCTATTACAAAGATATATGTTTAGTTAAGTTGGGCTTTGCTCATATGAAATTTATCTTAACGCAATATCTCTAATAAGTATAGACTTTCATTGGGTTTTCTTAATTATAAGTTAAAAATTATATGAGTTAAAAATTATATTAAATGAACAAATTGACGCTTTAATTGTTACTTAGATTTGTGCTAAACAAAAGTAAAAATGATGTTAAGTAACAATGCATCATTTAAAATAGTTATAGTTGTTACTAATTTAAAAAGAGAAATATGAATACTTACACAGAAGAAGTAGGAGAAAAATTAAATGATTTACTAGAGAAAACTTATGATGCTGAGAAAGGATATAAAAAAGCAGCGGAAAATGTTGAGCACAACGCATTAAAAAATTTCTTTAAAAGAAAAGCTACAGAACGTTATAATTTTGGGCATGAATTGAAAACAGAAATTAAGTCATTTGGACAAGATGTCGATAAAGGAGGCAGCCTTGCAGGAAAAGCGCATCGTGCCTGGATGGATGTTAAAGCGTTTGTTTCAAATGACAATGCAGAATCTATGTTAGAAGAAGCAATAAGAGGAGAAAAGTCTTCACTTGATGAATACTGTGATGTACTAAAAGAGACTAGTCTGCCATTAACAACTAAAGACATCTTGAACAGACAAAAAAATGCGATTCAAAATGATTTATCAACAATTAATGGATTAGAAGATTTGGCTTAACCTTATAAGTTTGGCAGTTAGTTAGTGTTAAAAAGGATGTCTCTCGGCATCCTTTTTTGTTTTTCACTTATTTATGAAGTGACTTATTTCAAAACCCCTGTTGATTTAGCCTTTTTTTTATATTGTTTTGGGCTACAACCATATTCGGTTTTAAATATTTTGCAAAAATAACTTCTGCTAGTAAAGCCAATTGAATATACTATTTCTGAGATGTTTAAATCTGTTGTTTTAATTAGGTTTTCAGCTTTTCTTAATCTGATATAACGAATATAATCGGATACCGTACGATTGTTTAATGCTTTAAACCCTTCTTGTAATTTGGCAGGAGATAACCTTGTTATTCCACAAAGCATATCAATTGTATAAGGTTCTTGTGGGCTAGTTTTTATGACTTCACTAACAGAAGAAATACTCTTTAGTTCCGTGCCAGTAAGTGTCGTGTGGTTGGTAGATTGTAAGGATTCTTCATAAAGTTGTTCAATATGACTAGCTAATATGAAATAACTAATCCCTTCAAACCGAATTAATTCGGTAAATTTTTCTTCTGCATTAATATTAAGGAGTGATTTTACATATTCACCAATTTTCAAGTTATAGGTACCAAAGTAAACTGGTTTATCTTTAAAGTTTAAAACATTTAATAAGTCTAAAAATTTTGTTTTTGGAAGATAGGACGTGTTAGGTTTATTTTCAAAATAGATGGTTTTGTCAATACAAATAGTATTGATTACTGTTCTAATATTTGGTCTTATATGGATTACGTTTTTTGTATAAACATTACTTTCAGAAATGGCTGTTTGAAATTCATCAAGTCTTCTAATTGCATTTGAATTTTCAAATGAATGAGAACAAATACCTTCTAAACAAAAAATAAAATGTAGTGTTTCAATATTTGAATTGCATAAAGGAAAAGTAAAGTTCTTTAAAAGTGATAAGTCTGCATTAATAGTTACCAGTCCATCACCGAAAGATAAATAACGAATTCTACCCTTTCCATTTGAATTGTTGAAATTAAGTGTGGGAATACCGTTAATTATTTTAATATCACCGCCTAAATAGGATTGAAACATGTCAAGATCAAATAATATCGTTTTATCTTTATTCTTAAGTAGCATATCGGAGAATATTCTAAAATTTATAACATGATAAATGTAGGCAGTCCAATTCGTCGTACTTGCCGTTTTAGAGAATTTGTATAACACAATCGGGTATTTTGATGCTTATTATCATATGCGTTATCATTTAATTGTTTACAGGTAAAAAGGACTCTATTTATTTAGGAATTTTACATAAAAAGAAAAATGTGTTATAAGATATCTAATACTGCTAGTAGAGCAACAATTGAGGAAGCATTTAATGCGTCCTTTAAGTTTCCAAAGCTTCATAAAGAGGCTCCAGTTATAGATGGTTTAATTGAGTCATCTGTTTCTATAATAACAATGACGAACAAACAGCAAGTATCCTTAGCTATTTGGGGTATTTTACCAGAATTGTATCAAGACGATTGGCAGTATTTTCAAAATGTACAGAATACGTTAAATGTAAATTTGGATACAATTAACGATGATGTTAAATATAAAGATGCTTTAAAAAGTAGACGTTGTTTAATCCTAGTTACAGGGTTTTTTACTTATTATCTCCATAACGGCGATTTGTATCCTTATTATGTGCATTTAGAATCTCATGAGCCTTTTGCTATTGCTGGAGTTTTTAATCAACTGGATGATGGTTTTATGACCTGTTCTATAATAGTTTCTAAAGCAAATTCTTTTATAAAAAAAATACACAACTCTGATACTTTGATGCCTGTAGTACTAGGTAAATTAAACCAAGAAAAATGGCTAGATTCTAAAACTGATAATAAAAAAATTATTGAAATTATTAATACAGTATCTCAGTTAAGGTTTAAAGCGTATCCCATAGCAAAAGAATTTCATAAATTAGGTGTAGATTTTGATTCGGTTTTAGATCCGGTGAGTTATAAGAATATACCAAATGCTATATAGTTTTTAGCTTTTTTTTATTGTTATTTCTATAATCTTTAGGTAAAATGTTATAACGCTCAAAAAATATTTTACTAAAATAACTTCTACTATTAAAGCCTATTGTATATACAATTTCTGAAATAGTTAGGTCTGAGTGTTTTAATTGATCTCTTGATACTTCAAGTTTTATATCCCTTATATATTCATTTACAGATTTGGAGTATAATACCTTAAAGCCCATTTGTAGTTTTTTAGGTCCTAATCCTGATAATTTGGAAAGGTAATCTATGGATAAGGGTTCAGAAATGTTATCGCTTATATAGGTTGAAAGCTCTTGAATTTTTTTTATATGTTCTTTTGATAATGAATCTTGCAATGCTTCTTTAATTTGAGAGTTTTGGTGTTCAAGCATTTGCATTGCCATAATTAGGTTTAATTGCCCTTCGATGCATAGTGTTCTAATAATACCAGTGTTAGGGGTATTATCTAACTGCTTAATTATGTCAGCTATTTTGAGATTATAATTACCAAGATGATGATACGAAGCAGTCTCGTTTTGACTTTCGAAGACTGTATGTAATGTCTTGTCTAAAGAGCTTAAATTATTGTTTTTCTTTTCTTTATAGCTTATTGTATCTAACTGGATAACATTTACTTTAACTTGAGTTGCTTTTGGAAGAACAAACACTTTTTTTGAATGTATTTTACTTGAAATTATAATATTTTGATAGCGATTAAAGTTCATAAAACTGGCTTCTTCTAAATCTTCTTTGAATTCTAAATGACCTTCAGAAATAAAGATGAATTCAACTAGTTTTCGCTCATTGTTTTCAAAAGTGATTTTGGTAAGCTCTACAAGATTGACATTGAAATCTATAAGAGATAAGCCCCAATCAAAGTCAATACCCCGTATAACACCATTGCCAAAAACATTATTAAACGTTAAAACATACTCTCCATATGCTTCTGTTATACTGCCATTTAGAAATTTTTGTAATTGAATAAGAGCATCTTTTGTGCTTGAGTGCTTTAAATGTATGTTATGCATTCTTAGTACGCCTTTAATTTGGAGTTTCAGAATGCAAATAACTTAGGAATAGATACTATGTATTAACACTAACGACATTTAAAATAACACTTTTAGGTGTTATTTTTAACGTTTTTGAATAAAGTTAAAGCCTAAGCATAAGAGAATTAAGCGGATTTATTGTGTCTAGATTTATCTAAAAATGCTTTTGGCGTAATACCATAGCGTTTTTTGAATATTTTTGAAAAATAACTTCTGGAGTTAATACCAATTCGATATGTTATTTCGGTAACATTTAAATCTGATGTTTCAAGAAGTTCTTTAGCTTTTTCAATACGATAATTTCTAATAAATTCCTTTACTGAAGAGTTGTATAAATGCCGAAAACCTTTTTGAAGTGTGTTTTGGTTTAATCCCACGCGTTTAGCAAGAACTGCAATACTATCTATACCTGCAATTTCACTTTTAATAATCTTTACGGCTTCTTCAATACTTTCAATAGTAGATTGACGTAATATTTTTTGTTTTTCTGGAGTATTTAAATAATCAAGGTACTGTTGTAGATAGTGTATAAGTATTTCATAAGCTTTACCCTCAAGAAAAACAGATTTCATAAAATCTTCTTCCAAATCACATTCTGTAAATTCTTCAATAAACTTAGCTATTTCTAAGCTATAATGTCCTTTATAATAAAACTTATTAATGCCATTTACATCTCTAAAAACATTAAGCAATTCATCATTCATATTGGGGAGAAAAGATTCTATTTTTTCCTCAAAAAGCTTTCTGTTTATTTCGATACTAAAAGTGCAAATTTGTGTATTAGCTGGTATTTTGAAAACATGATTATTGGTTGGTGTTCTGGATATCATAACACTTTCTAACCTGTTAATAGTATGAATTTCGTTGTCTTCTGTAAATTCATGTATTAACGGAGACTCTCTATTAAACATTATTTTTAGAGGATGTATAATTCCTTTTTTAAGTTCAAAATGTAATTCTTTTTTTAAAAGATAATCAGACTCTAAAATACCAATACCATTATCAAAACAAGTTGCTTTTATAAATCCAGAACCTAGTCTTTTTGGAATTTCCAGGCAATATTCATTATGATTAACATCTAAGTTAATATTTAAAATGTTCGCCATGTCTTTTATAACATCACTGGCTTCAAGATCACTAACATTTAATTTTTCCTTCACTTTTACAAATCTATTAGTAGTAAAGATAGTTCATTTTATAATCTATTACTGAGGATTTAGTATTTGAGCAAATATTAAAAGCATACGAGTCAAGTGAATAGATACTATTTATTGACCTTTGTATTGTAAGCATTAGTAAAAAGTTTACTTCTGCTCAATTTTATTAATTATTAAAAACAAATATATGTTACGTTGGACAATCACATTTATCATTATTGCAGTAATTGCAGGAGTATTAGGCTTTGGAGGGATAGCAGGAGCATCTGCTGGGATAGCTAAAGTATTATTCTTTATCTTTTTAGTATTATTCGTATTATCTCTTTTTAAAGGGGTGCTTAAAAAATAACTTAAAGTAATTTGATTGGTTTATATCAAGTAGAAATAAATCATGATTTAATTCGTAGTAGTAATTATAAAAATTCAATAATAATTTTAAAACAAAACAACATGAAAAAATTAATGTATACATTCGTATTATTATTTGCAGTATCAGTAATCTTTACAGGATGTAGAGAAGAAAAATCTACTGGAGAAAAAATTGAAGACGGCATAGAGGAAGTAGGAGATGGTATTGAAGATGCAGCAGATGAAGTAGAAGATGCGATAGATTAGAGATAAATAATTATAGTTTTTGCAAAAATAGGGGCAGTGGCGATTTCGTCTTACTGCCCTTATTTCGTTAACTTAGTCCAAATGATAAGCATCTTAATAATAATTTATATAATATCTTCAGGATTAGCCTTTTTAGGGATTATTTTTTATGGAGCAAGACCAAGTCGGTCTTTAAGTTGGCTTTTTGTAATTGTTTTTATGCCATATATAGGCGTTATATTTTATCTGCTCTTTGGTATTAATAGGAGGAAACTAAAGTTTTTTAAACTAAAACAAACTTATAAACGTAAACTATATGATGTCCACCACCATAAATCTAATGATCGTAAACCTTTTAAAAATTTTGTTTCAAATAAAAAGGACAAACTAGCAACCCTTTTATCTAATAATAACAAATACTTACCCTATGATGGTAACCACGTAGAAATACTTCAAGATGGAAAATCTACGTTTTCGTCTATTTTTAAAGCAATTAAAAATGCCAAGGACTTTATTCACATTCAATATTATATTTTAGAAGAGGGTGAATTGATGGATGAGATGTTTTATTTATTTAAAGAAAAAATAGAACAAGGTGTAGAAATACGCATGATGTATGATGCAATTGGAAGTTTTGATTGGAAACGAAAATCTATTAAACGTTTTAAAAGTATTGGTGTAACGATTTGTACTTCTATGCCTTTGCGTTTTGGAAGTTTTCTTTTCTCTTTTAATTATCGCAACCATAGGAAAATTATTATCATAGATGGTATTGTAGGGTTTACTGGAGGTTTTAATTTAACAGATAAATATATTAACCCTATTTCTAATATGGGTATTTGGGAAGATACCCATCTGAAAATTGAAGGGCCAGCTGTTGAAAGTCTGCACAAAGTGTTTATAAAAGACTATTATTTTGCAAGCAAAGAGGGTATTTTACTTGATAGTAAATATTTGCCTAAGCAAGAAATCCAAGGAGAAAGTATTGTTCAAATTGTTGCTAGTGGTCCAGATTCAGATTATGCTGCAATTATGCAACAATATATAATGCTTATAAATCTTGCTGATGATTTTATTTGTATTGCAAATCCTTATTTCATTCCTAGTTCACAAGTTTTAACTGCTCTAAAAATAGCAGCGTTAAGTGGCGTTCGTGTGCAAATATTGTTACCCGAAAAATCAGACTCTGTAACAGCTAGATACAGTATGCGTTCTTATTTTGAAGAGATTATGCAAGCTGGTGTTGAAATTTATTTAAAAAGTGACGCTTTTTTGCATAGTAAGTTAGTATTGATAGATGGTGAAATACTCTCAGTAGGTTCTGGGAATTTTGATAATCGCAGTTTTGATCATAATTTCGAAACAAACGCACTTGTTTATGACAGTAATCTTGCAAGAGAAGTCCATCAAGTTTTTACTGATGACTGCAAAGAAAGAATAAGGCTAAAGCTTGACCAATTTATAAAACGGCCTTTACAAGATAAATTTTTTGAAGGATTAGCTCGTTTTTTTAGCCCATTACTATAAAAACAAATGTTAGTGCGATGAATGTTATTAGAATGGGCTAAAAGGAAAAGGCTAACTTATAAATAAAATAAGTTAGCCTTTTCCTTTTTCAATGTATTGATTAAATTATAATCTATGTTTTCTTTCCTGCTAAGAAACTTACTAATATAGTTGCAATACCTATTCCGATAGTTATAAAGGCGCTTGTATTATCTTGTGCTTGCATATCAATTGGCCCAACATTTATAGAAGCTTCAGGTGCTATCAGCATATAGAAACCATAACTCGAAAGGACAATTCCTACTATTATTAAAATCTTTTTTATTGGTTTTTTCATAATGTATAGTTTTTAGTTTGTGGTGATGTAAGTTTTTAAATTAGAATTGATATTTAATTCCTAATGCAATATCAAAATCAACATCATCAGAGTATTCGTCGTTAAAACCAAGTTCAGGTCTAAAATCCAATGATAAAAGAAGCGGAATATCAAAATTATATTCAATACCTATATCTCCTGCAGCAAATAGAAATGTTCCATCTGTTACACCAGCATCAAAAGATCCAATACCACCACCAGCACCAACGTACCAATTAAAATTTCCATCTAAAGGAAAAACCCACTGGTATAATGCAGCGAGCTTCAACGCTTCAACATTATTACTGTCTCTCCAGCCTAAATCAAATTCTAATCGGTTGTTCTCTTTTAAATACCTTTGATACGTGATTTCGCCTCCAAATCCGTCGTTGTCTCCAACTCTTAGACCTAATGCATTTTTAGAAACGTCTTGTGCGTTCATTGAAAAGCTTATTAATATTAATGTTACTAGCGTTGTTAATGTTTTCATTTTTGTATGTTTTATTGTTTGACACAAAATTATCTTAACTATAAAGTTTAAGTTAACTCATTTAGTTTAAGTCTTTGCTGATATGAGAAACAATTCATTTAATAGGTATACCTATTAAATTATATAATCACTTAATGGTTCGTTTATTTCCCTTTTTTATCATAAAACCTGTTAAAAATGTTACTTAAATGGCGTTTGTCTCATATGAGTTAAGATGAATTTGATAAGAGCAAAACAACTATTTGCCTTGTCTATATCTTTGTGTTAAACAAAAAATAAAGCATATGGATTACTTAAATATGAATAAAGAAGCACTTTTACCAGTTGTAAAAGAATTGAACAAATTATTAGCAGATTATAATTTATACTATCAAAACCTTAGAAATTTTCATTGGAATATTGTTGGGCGTAATTTCTTCGATTTACATAATAAATTTGAAGATATGTATAATGACGCTAAGCTGAAAATAGATGACATAGCCGAACGTATTTTAACTTTAAAGTATCACCCAATCAGTAGATTTAGTGATTATTTGGAAATATCTTCAATAAAGGAATCTTCCTCATTAATTGAAGACACCGAAATGGTTAATAATCTATTGAATGATTCTTCAATTTTATTAAAACAAATGAAATCGGTAATTGACCTAGCAGAAGAAGCTGAAGATGAAGGAACTATAGATTTGTTAGGAGCATACATTAGAGAATTGGAAAAAGACTGTTGGATGTTAAGAGCTTGGTCGAGTAAGCTGACAGAGGTTCATGCTTAATTCTTGTATGTTAAGTGAGTCCAATTAACTTTTAAATTTAAAAACTATGAAAATAGAGGAAATTGCATCGTTTCAAAAAATAACAGAAAAACTTGAAGGCTGGTTAGATGCGTTAATTACAAATTTGCCAAATATTGTAGTTGCATTTTTAGTCCTATTTATCTCTTATTTTATATCAAAATTGATATATAATATAACCTTTAAGATTTCAAAACGACAAATAAAACAAGTTTCTGTATCTAAACTAGTAGCCAGAGGCGCATCTATTGTTATCGTTTTATTAGGATTGTTTTTGGCATTAGGTGCTTTGAATTTAGGGAAAGCACTTACTGGGTTACTAACTGGAGCAGGAATTTCAGGATTAATTATTGGTTTAGCTTTACAAGGCACATTATCTAATACCATATCTGGTATCGTACTATCTTTTAGAAAAAATATTAGAATTGGAGATTGGATAGAAACTAATGGATACTCAGGAGAAGTTATTGATATCAATATCAATTATTTTGTTATTAGAGAAGCAGATAATAATACGGTAATATTACCCAATAAAGCCATTCTTGAAAGCCCATTTAAAAATTACACCCTAACCAGTAAAATGCGTGTTACTATTGAGTGCGGCGTGGGTTATGAATCAGATTTAGAAAAAGTAGAGCAAGTGACAAAAGATACCATAGCAAAATTTTACAACCAAAAAGATATAGGTAAAGAAGTAGAGTTTTATTATACAGAGTTTGGTGATAGTTCTATTAACTACATCACAAGATTTTGGGTAGATGCTGAAAGCAGTTTAGAGAAGTTAAGAGCAAAAAGTAAGTGCATTATAGAAATTAAAAAGGCTTACAATAGAGAAGGCTTTAATATTCCATTCCCTATTAGAACAATACAGTTTGATAATAAACTTAATGTAAATGGTATTCAGAAAAAACCAATGGTTGCTTCAAAGAACTAATTAAAATGTCTTCCAAAAAGTTTGGAAGTATTATTATGAACTGAAATAATTTGAAAATGAGAAAACTAATTTATATCACATTTGCATTAACCTTAATGACTATTTCATTTACTTCTTGTAGAGATGAAAAAACACAAAAAGAAGAACTTATAGAAGAAATGAAAGACGATGGTGCAGAAATTAAAACCAAAAAAGATGGTGATGAGACTAAGATGAAAATGGAAACAGCGGATAAGTCTGTAAAAATTAAAGAAGAAGATGGAGAGACTAAAATTAAAGTAGATAAAAATAACTAGTTTATATACCATTCCGAGACTCTAATTTTTTTGGTTGGTTAGTGAATAAGAGTCTCAACTAAACCGTGATTTTATCACGGTTTTTTTATTGAATTATATAGATTAATTTTTATAATAGTTACCACTATGATGTTTTTCGTATTTGAGTTCATCTTTGTTGTGTTTGAATTAAAGCTTGTAAGAGAAAAATTTTAATTTGCACCATTAATACGAAAGTATTATTATGTAATAATAGTACAAATGTCCTTTTAAAAAAAAACACAATGATAAACAAATCTATTCCAGAATATATAAAAAATGAAGCACAAATGGCTTTATCATTCTATCCAGAATTGGAAAATGTACCTATAGAATTTAAGCTAACAAGGAATATGAGTTCATCAGTAATGAAAGCGCAACCAAAGTTCATTAGTTTATTCAAGAATAAAAATAAACGTGAGTATGTTATCTTAATAAGCAGGCATTTCGATATTAAGAAAAGAGAATTACATACCAGTTATATTCCAAAAGAGGTTTTAATAGGTTGGCTAGGTCATGAATTAGGGCATATAATGGATTACCATAATAGATCTAGAATAAATTTAATTGGTTTTGGTTTACGGTATCTGTTTTCAAATTCATTTGTACGCAAAGCGGAACAAACTGCGGATCGTTATGCAGTTAGACATAATATGAAGGATTACATTTTGGCAACAAAAGATTATATTTTAAATCATACAGAGTTATCAGATAGGTATAAAGAAAAAATAAAGCGCTTGTATGTTTCGCCAGAACAGGTTTTAGAATTTGTAAATGAGGAAATAAACTAGCCAAAACATTATTCGATAAAAAAACAATATTTATGTCAATAAAGGGATCACTAATCAAAGGAGTTATTCATCTTAAAGATAATTTAACGCCAACTATAAATCATATAGAAGCTCAAGAAAATGTATTGTCAAGCCTATTGAACAGTGCTAAAGACACTGAATTTGGAAAAGTATATAATTTTGAAGAAATACTTTCTAGTGAAGATAAAGCTGAAGCATTTGCAAAAAACATTCCATATTTCGATTATAATAAGTTGAAATCCGAATGGTGGAATCGCGTAATTGAAGGTGAAGAAAATATAACTTGGCCCGGTAATCCAGATTATTTTGCTTTAAGCTCTGGTACAACAGGGAAAAAAAGTAAACGCATACCAGTAACAAATGATATGATTGAATCCATAAAAAAAGCAGGTATTAAACAAGTTGAAGCACTTTCCAATTATGATTTACCAACTTCTTTTTTTGATAAAGAGATTATGATGTTAGGCAGTTCTACAGACCTTAATGAACGTAACGGAAATTTAGAAGGAGAAATTAGCGGTATAAGCGCGAGTAAGATTCCATTTTGGTTTGAAGGCTATTATAAACCAGGAAAAGAGATTGCTAAAATTGATGATTGGGATGAACGCGTTCAACAAATTGCTGAAAAAGCTAAAGATTTTGATATCGGTGCATTGAGTGGTATTCCTTCTTGGATAGAACTCATGCTTAAAAAAGTAATAACATATAACAAAGCAGATAATATACACGATATATGGCCAAACCTTCAAGTTTATACCTCAGGTGGCGTTGCTTTTACACCATACAAAAAGAGCTTTAATAAATTATTAAAACACCCTATAACTGTTATTGATACGTATTTGGCTTCTGAAGGATTTATTGCTTTTCAAGAACGACCAGAAACCGATGCTATGCGTTTAGTTACAGATAATGGTATTTATTTCGAATTTGTTCCGTTTCAACCAGAATACATAAATGAAGATGGTTCTCTACAACAGAACGCTCCATCTATTGGATTATCTGAAGTAAATCTTAATCAGGAATATGTATTATTAATTAGCACTGTTGCTGGTGCCTGGAGATATATTATTGGTGATACTATAGAATTCACAGATATAGAACGCGCCGAAATTAAAATTACAGGGCGCACTAAATTCTTTTTAAATGTTGTTGGTTCACAACTTTCAGTCAATAAAATGAATGATGCGTTATTACAAATGGAAGCTCAGTTTAATATTGAAATACCAGAGTTTACATTATCCGCAGTAAAAATAGATGATGATTTCTATCACCATTGGTATTTAGGGACACACTCTGATTTAGATGATAAAATACTAGCTGAGACTCTGGATGAATTATTGCAAAAAGCAAATAAGAACTACAAAGTAGCTAGATCCAAGGCACTTAAAGGTGTTAAAGTAACAACGGTTACTCCTGAAGTTTTTTCAAATTGGAATGGTCATCAAAAGAAAAAAGGGGGGCAGGTAAAAATGGAACGTGTTATGAGTGAAGCGGGATTTAAAGAATGGGAAACGTTTGTTTCTCAATAACATTTTATAATTAAAAGTTAATCTGATACTTAAAAAATGGAACAAAAACCAACACCAATGTTAATTTGTATCCCTGATATTAGTGGATTTACTAAGTTTATGAGCTCAACAGATATTGAGTTAAGTTCTCAAATAATACCCGCATTATTAAATAAAGTAATTTATGCTAATAAAATAGGATTAAAGGTTTCTGAAATAGAAGGAGACGCTATTCTGTTTTATAAAACGGGAGGTCTACCTACATTTAAAGAATTAGTAGAACAATGTAGATTGTTTTATACCGAATTTTATAAGCAGTTACATTTGCTAAACAAAAAGCATAAGTATAGAGCAAATGGAATTGACATTCCAGAGGTTCTAGGCTTAAAAATAATCCTGCATTATGGAGAGCAAATTAGTGCTGTTCAAATAGGGAAAAACATTAAACTTATGGGAGAAGATGTTATTGTAGCGCATCGTCTTTTAAAAAATAAAATTCCTTTTGATGAGTATATCTTACTTTCCGAAAATATTTTAGATCAATATAAAGATGAAAAACTAGAGCATAATTTTGGTTGGGGTCAATTACACGAAAAAGACACATCATATAAGCATATTGGAGATATAAGCTATAATTATATTAATTTAGAGCCATTAGTTGATTAGAGTTTAATATGTATATCTTACTTATACATAATGTCGAATATTTTAATAATTAAAGATGAAATAAATTTGTTTTTAAATAGTTCTTTTTGACTTTGGGATATAATTCGGAGATTAATATTCTATAACAGGCACGAAAATTTCTCTATTTCTAACATTAAAAGGTTCGGCATTTTTTTTGTTCGCTCTACTAAACGGATCTCAAATATTGTTTGTATTTGAGACTTTTCTTTTTTCAAGTATTTTTAACATAATTTTCTTGATGTAACATTAAAGACTAAATGAATAACTACATCAGTAATAGGTTACTCTAGCACCTTAAAACCGTCGTTTTTTAACTATTCACATCTTAGAGGAGTTAAGAGATTGTTTTTTGATACACACTTTATTTCTGCTAAAGATTAGGGGCGTTATCTATAACAATATGGGTACAAAGGTAAACTCGTAAAATATTCTCATCAAAAGACTTCGGCATAAAGCCAACGCATCTCCAACTGCTTATTTATTCCGATTCCTTTTGAGCAGAAATTATTGTCTTCCGTTTGGGTTCTGCATA
>TARA_R110002096_G_scaffold237751_1_pt1 | contig 39129 bp, 42 predicted proteins | sample TARA_R110002096 | Tara Oceans TARA_R110002096 (sample SAMEA4397295) | marine metagenome | biome: Polar Biome; feature: [DCM] deep chlorophyll maximum layer (ENVO:01000326); material: water (ENVO:00002006), including particulate matter (ENVO:01000060) such as... | depth 35 m
ATTGCGTTCTTCCTCCGCCAATAATTCTAAACGTCGATGTGATTTGGTGGGTTTATTCACACTCTGGGACCTAAAAATCTCTAGGTACTTTGTGAGCAATTAAAAATTATTTCTGTCAACAAATTACCTAGCACCTACAAGGATGACTCTGAGCATTTTTATGATTTTTTTAAACAGGATTTGGCTTGCTACAATACTCAAAGCTCACTGCTCACTACTAATCATAAAAAAACATCTCATTTCACTCATAACTCAGACCTAATATTTCATTAGATTTGAACTATGTACGATTCTCAATTTCTTATAAAGCTAGTTCGCGCCCGTATGCCTTTTGGGCAATATCAGCATAGCTTTATCACTGATATTCCAGTTCATTACCTTGAGTGGTTTAGCCGAAAAGGTTGGCCAGATGGACAACTTGGTCAGTTCCTTTCTACCATGTACGAAATAAAAATAAACGGATTAGATAGAATCCTAGATCCCATCAAGAGAGAATATCGATAGTAATTACTTGTATAATGGAAAATAGTTCTTACATCATGTAATATATTTTTTACTTTACGTATGAATTTTCCGACACTACCTAACAAACGGAGTTTAATATGTCGAAAAGAGAAATTTATGCTTATACATCCATCGCTTCTACCATCTGCCTATTGGGATTTTATGTAATTACTGTTTTTGGCTGGCCAGAAAGTATCCCTGATGTCACATCTCAGCTTAGTTCCCTTTTTATAAAAGTGCTCTTTTTTGCTTTCATAGTTGAACTTCTTCTTGGATTACTAAAACGAAAAAATGAAGTAGAAAAAGATGAGCGCGATCTACTTTTCGAGGCTAAAGGTTTTAAGAATGCATACCTCTTTCTAACCACAATGGTAATTTTAATACTATCTCAAATCTTGATTAGTACTGTTATTGGAAGTGATAAACTTGGTTTTTTCGATTTCAACGGCAATCCATTTCATATTTTTCATTCATTGGTAATTATTCTTTCCGTCTCTAGTCTAATTAATAGAGGAACTCAGATTTTCTATTATAACCGAGGTTATTAAGATGAAAGATTACATCATTGCAAATAACATACGTAAGCTGCGTTTTCATGCGGGAGAGATAACCCAAGAGGAACTTGCTGATAGAGTTGGTGTAACTAGACAAACGATAAATGCTTTAGAAGCTGGAAAATATTCACCTTCTTTAGAACTAGCTTTTAAAATTGCGTTGTACTTTAAAGTGCCTTTAGAGGAAGTTTTTATGTATAAAAAGAAAGGCTCTTAACTAAAATACTTTCGTAACCATCTTGGTAGTATTCTGAAGAGAATCTTCAATTATTTTGAAATTAATCCTCCCAAGAACTTGTCCATTATTCGTATTTACATCCACTTTCCATTCTCCAGGAAGTAATCTTTCTTTATACGTATAACCTCGAAAACCACCATCTCTTCCACCTGTTATTTCGAAATCGATATTATCAGTGGTTTGCCATTCATTGGTTTTAGGATTCTTCCAATTCCATTCGTGAGTTATCTTTTTGGTAAGATCGGCAGGAGCAAAAATGGAAGTGTACACATATAATTTCTCTCCCGGTTTATGTACAATATTTGTATTGAAATCAGAAAAGAAGTTTCCTTTCTGATAGGTTAATATGTAGTCATTATCCTGTTTCTCAAGCCTCTGAGCCACAATTCCATCTTCAAGAGCTAATGGAACTGGTGGGATGAGATTTAAAAAATAGAAGCCATTTATCATCACATAAATACCAATGATTATACTAATCATCTTTCCTTCGTGTAGCTCAGCTCGGGTACTTGGACTTTTACTATAAATGAAAGTGATGAGTAATAAAGTAGTTGCTAAACTAACTGCCCCAGAAATTATAAAAATGAAGGTGTTCATGGTGTTAACCAGAACTGGAATGAAAAACGTAAAGAAGGTGAAATTGACAAAAAAGTACGTGCTGAACTGTAAGTACTTATTGGAAATTCTCTTTTTGAATAGCTCATTAGCAAACAAAAGAGCCACTAATATCACAAAGAAGGAAATGGTTTTAGTGAAGGAAACACTTCGTGAAAAGTAAATTACATACGCACTAGAAAGTCCACCCAAGAAAAACTGAATAGCTAGAGGAAAATAATCCTCATACTTACCTAGAAAGGTGTTGCGCCACTTACCATCGTCCGATAAGTTAAATAAATATAAACAACCACTTAAAGAAGTAAGATAAACACAAAGAATAACACGATCGTAAAGGCGATCAATTCTACCTAGCGTTAAAGAATCCCAAATAAAACCCAACACAAAAAATACAACGGGTGCACTTTTCTGATGCTTTTGTACAAATGCGTTAAAGCGGGTTATCATTGTTGGGCTTTCATTCTTTAAATTTCGCTTAAATGGTTCTTTGTATTAAGTGTAATTAATTTAATACAAAACTATAAAAAATAAATATTTATTTAAAATAAAAGAAGTGATTAAACCACTTCTCCTACTTCAAAAACTTCTTCTCCAAGTTCTACTGCTTTAGCTTTAAGAGCTTCCACTTTATCTGCAGAAACAACAGCAACCAAACCAATTCCTAAGTTGAATGTAGCTTGCATATCATCTTCAGGTACATTGCCAATTTCTTGAATCATATTGTAAATAGCAGGACGTTCCCAACCATTCCAATTAATATCTAAAGCAAGTCCTTCTGGTAAAATACGCTTGGTATTTCCTACCATTCCACCACCGGTGATATGAGAAAAGCCATTCACACCAGGCTCATCTTTTAAAGCAGTAATTAAAGAAAGATAAGATCTATGAACTTGGAGTAATTCCTCACCAACAGTACATCCTAAATCTTCTACAAAATCATTCACATCGTATTTAGTGAACAACACGTTTCTAGCAAGTGAATATCCATTTGTGTGTAAACCTGAACTTTTGAAACCAAGCAACACGTCACCTTTTTGAATACCAGCGCCGTTAATCACTTTATCTTCGTCTACAATACCTACAATGGTTCCAGCTAAATCAAATTCACCAGGACCGTAAATATCTGGCATTTCTGCTGTTTCGCCACCAATTAGTGCTACACCATTTTGCTTACAAGCTGTAGCAAAGCCTTTAATTACATCAAAGCCGACATTTTGTTCCAACTTCCCTGTAGAGAAATAATCTAAAAAGAATAGAGGTGTTGCTCCACAAACAGCAATATCGTTTACGCAATGGTTTACTAAATCTTGGCCAACGGTATCATATTTACCCGCTTTAAAAGCCACAATCAATTTAGTACCAACTCCGTCAACCGAGCTTACAAACACAGGTTTTTTAAAAGCACCTAAATCTGGACGGAAAAATCCTCCAAAACCACCAATGTTAGAAAGAACTGCATCACTATGAGTTTCTTTTACAACACCTTTAATGGAGTTTACGAGCTCTTCACCCGCTTTAATGTCTACGCCTGAATCTTTATATGTGAAGGTCTTTTTTTCCATTATGAATTTTTTCAGTTCTTTGTAATTAATTTAATGTGCGCTAAATGATGCCTGCAGTGCCAAGCGTATAGCATTAGTGATTTTAAAATAGTGAATTGTCCTGCATCAGGATTTTCAAAAGTTCGCTGCCATTCATCACCAGTAATGCTGTTATACATTAACACCATTTTAGTGTGAATTTCTTCTAGTAAGAATAAACTTAACTCAACTGGAGTTCCAAACTTTTCATCTAAATTTACCCAAGCTTCTCGATTGTACGACATAACCGTCGGATTATCTTCTGTTAATGCATATTGAACTCTGAATAATGAGTTCATATGGCTGTGCACTAAATGATGAATTAGCTGTTTAGCATTCCAACCACCTTCGCGGTACGATTTTTCTAATACTTCATCAGAAAAGCCTTCTATGGTTTCTTGAATTTGTTCTGGTAGAGCAGCTATGTCTGCGATCCAACCTTGGATTTCTTCTTCAGTGGGATTCTCTACGTAAATAGGTTTCCCGATAGGGTATTTAATATCCATAGTTATTTGGCTTTGAGTTATACAAATATACCACCTTTCAAAAAATTTTATGGAACCAATTTCCAAATCTTTTCCACACCGTATTAGACAAACATAATGAGATTTTTATATATAGTAATAAGTAGTAGAGAGTGTGGATTTGTTGATAACAAACTTTTCCTTTTTTCCCACAACGGTTGACAAAACAATGTGGGAAATTATGTTGATTTCCTTTTCTTAATAAATAAAGAGTTAAAGAGGCTCGAAAAATGTTCTCCACATACACACCTATTTTGTACATAAAATCTGTAAGTAGCTCGTCAACACTAAAAGTTATTCTTTTTGAATGTTGATTAGATGAAAAGAATGTGGAAACTTGTTGACAAAAATAAGCGAACTTAGTTATCCAGTTTTTATAACATAGTATTCCACATAGTAATCCACATTGTTTGTAAGTATGAGAGTTGTTGTACAGCGTGTAAAAAGAGCATCCGTAACCGTAGCAAAAGAAGTAACAGGAAGTATAGAACAAGGCTTATTACTGTTAGTTGGAATCCATAGTACTGACACTCATGAGCAGTTGCGTTGGATATGCGATAAAGCGCTTAAACTGCGAATTTTTGAAGATGAAGAAGGTAAAATGAACCGATCGGTAAGTGATGTAAACGGAGGAATTTTGGTGGTTTCCCAATTCACTTTATATGGAGATGCTCGAAAAGGAACACGACCAAGCTTTATTGAAGCGGCTCGCCCTGAATTAGCAGAACCAATGTACGAGGAAATGATTCAGTACTTCAGAGAACAATCTACCTTGAATATACAAACAGGAATCTTTGGTGCTACTATGGATGTTGAGTTATTGAATGATGGTCCGGTAACATTGATTTTGGAGAAGTAGAGTGGCAGTAATTTTTATTTTTATTGATGGTGTAGGAATTGGGAATAAAAGCGAAGAAAATCCATTTCTATTAAATAAGTATAAAAGCTTTGAACTGCTTTCTGATGGGAATTTTTTTAAAGGATCTGATGGTGTTTCAACTTCCAGCCAGTTATATAAAGGAATTGATGCCAATTTAGGAATTGAAGGTTTGCCACAAAGTGGAACAGGACAAACCACATTATTTACTGGAGAAAATGCTTCTCAAGTTATTGGGAAACACTTTGGTCCTTATCCTCATTCAGGAATAAAACACTTATTACAAGATCAGAGTATTTTCCAAGCAGTGCAGCAGTCGGGCAAAAAGCCGTATTTCATGAATGCATATCCGCCCATTTTCTTTGAGCTTTCAGAAAAGAGAAATAGATGGAGTTGTACCACTTTAATGACTAAAAGTGCAAATATAACCCTCAACTCTACCAAAGAGGTTTTAAATGGAAGTGCACTTACTGCTGAAATTGTTCAGAATGCGTGGCGAGAACGCCTAAATATCGATATCCCAAAAATTACCGCAACCGAAGCTGGTAGACGATTATTGGATGTAGTTCCTAATTACGATTTAGTTTTATACGAATACTACTTAACCGATAAAGCAGGACATAATAAGAATCTCGAAGACGCCCAGCGTGTATTGCAGCCCTTAGATGAATTTCTTCTCCATATAATAGAAAACAAACGAAGCCAAGATGTACTAGTTATAACCAGCGATCATGGAAACTTGGAAGATCTTTCGGTGAAAACACATACCAGAAATGAAGTTCCTCTATTTGTACTAGGAGAAGAAATTGGCGGCTTTAAAAACATAGATAGTTTAGTTGGTGTAAAAAACCAGATACTGAAGGTTCTTTAATCTACTTAACTTTCTTTTTCTAAGGTTTTAATATCAGCGATTAGTTGTTGAACAGAAGTTTTATTCAATCCATTGTAGATACCACGAATGTGTTTGTTTTTATCTACTAAAATGAAATTTTCTGTATGCAAAAAGTCGTCGTTACTTTTTTCTTCGCCGAGATCTTCTTCAACAAAATAAGATTGGCGACCTAAATTATAGATTTGATCTCTATCGCCAGTAAGTAAAAGCCATCTATCACTTACAATTTTTCTCTTTTGGGCGTAAGCTTTCAAAACAGAAACAGAATCAATATCTGGAGTAACAGAATGAGATAATAATAGAACATTATCATCATCTAAAAACTCTTCTTGAACAATCTTCAAGTTGTCGGTCATTCTTGGGCAAATGCCTGGGCAAGTAGTAAAGAAAAAATTAGCCACATAAATTTTATTATCTAAATCGGCCTCGGTAATAGTAGTGCCCTCTTGGCTTGTGAGCGAAAAACTGGGAATAGAATGAAATGCAGCCAGAGAATCACTTTCTTTATTAAACCAATGTGGAGTGAAACTAGCTTCAGAATAATATGGAAGGCTATCGACACGGCTCTGCATTTCTGATTTTTTAGAGCAGCCAAAACCTAAACTGATGGCTAAAACTACAAGGAGTAAATTTCTTTTATTGTATGATTTCATCGCCTAATTTGTAACAAAGGTTAGCACGTTTCAAACCAAAAATTCTTCCATTTTTGGCTTCGTAGTTATTATATATTTTTCCGTTCTCTCTCCAGGCTTTTTGTAAACCTTCTTCTTTTCCTTCCACATACGTTAATTGCTTAAAAAGAGAACCGCTTGAGTACCATTGTTTTTGTACCCCACTCAAAACACCGCTTATATAATTGGCTTCAGATCGGATAGTTCCATCCTTCCACCAAGTAGTAACTTTGCCGTCTAAACGTCCATCATTATAAGTTCCTTCAAAGCTAATTTGGCCATTTGAATACCACTTTTTAAAAAGCCCGTGCTTTTTTCCATTTCTAAATTGAATGGATTCAGATAGTACTTCATTAGGATAACTAGCAACTGAAATTCCTGTAAAGGATGTATCGCCGTAATAGAAAAGTCCTTCGTTTGCTTTTAATTCTAACTGACTCTTTTCAACCTGAACATCACTCTCTACCGTGGTAGAGAAATGATGTTCGGTATTACACGAAAAAGAAAAAGCCAAAAAGAGTAGAGGCAGAAATTTAGTTAATCGCATTTGAAGTACCTTGGTAATTGCCTGGAAATAGCACGTAATACTGATTCAAATACAAATCATTCATTATGTGGTAATGATACTCTTCTTCAGAAGAATGTTGAGTAGTACTTGTGTGGCCACCAGAAACATCAAGATCGGTTGGGTAAGTGCCTGTTGAATTACACTTTCTCCCGTAAAGGAAAAAACCGTCAGCAATAATACCGATAAGCGCATCATCATCAATCGACCAAGCTTTGGTTTCTAGGTGATAATGATAGCTTTGTGGGCCAGTGTGAGCTGCTGTGTAATCGAGTGAGCCAACAGCATTATCTAATGGAACATTTGGTCCTTCCTGATCATTATAAATCATTGCGCCACTTACAGCAATACCAATTGGACCAAGACCTGTTGAGGAAGAACTAGACGCGAGCTCGGGAGTAATTGGAACACGTAAAGTATACGAACCATTAAAGTCGTCGATATAGCCTGGAGCCATTTTATCATAAGAAGTAACGGTTGGTTCAACATGTAGTTCATGGCTTTCAGACCAATACGGAGAAGTATGATTTGGCATACCATTCGATTCAATGACTACTTCATCATCGTCTAAATAGATAGTAAAATTGGTAGAATCGAAATCGGCATAAGCTGCATGTAAACTATGTTCAGAGTCCGAACCAGATTGGTCGTTTACGCCACTATCATCTTTACAAGAAAGTAGAAATAAGGAGCCGGTGCTTAATAAGAAAAAAGCGAGAGAAAAAGTGTATTTCATTTTAGGGAATTAATTATTCGTTGTCGGTTAGACAAACAAAAATCAAAAACCCTTCGGTGGCGGCGGAGTATTTCCTTTATTATTCAAAATATTATTTAGAGCACGATCCATAAATCTATTAAAATTAGATTTTTGTTCATCTCTTAATAAGCCTTTAATATCTTCAAAATGTTTAAAGGTTACCGTTAATTTCTTGGTATTAGCATCATTAATTAACTGTAAAAGTGAATCGGAATGAGTTTCGGTAAAATTATTAGTTAAAGATTCGAAATACTCATTGATGAGAGCGGCTTCTTCTTTATTGATAAGATCCATGTCTTGCTTATGTTTTTTAGCTAACTCAGAGAAAGAGTCGGCTTGGGCTTTGTCTAACCGAAGAATGGATGTAGCCTGATTCATAAATGAGCTCGGGCCAGGACTATTAGGTCTATTAAAAGGTGGCTGAGGTGGTTGGGGTTTTGAAATAATTACAAAGCTCAATAATGCAATATTCAGTGCAATTAGAAAGAAAAGAGCATATTTATAAAAATTTGATTTCTTCATCACTAGTATAAATTAAAATCGTTATTCAAATTATATTGATCGCTAGCTTCTGTGATTGTATTGGTTGTAGAAGTATCACTTTTGAGGATAAAATTTTGCACAATATAGATGTTAGAAACCAAAAGCAGGATAGCGATAGCAGCCACCCATCTCAATTGGAAGTCTGAAACTTCGTTATAAAGATTAAACTCCGCTTCGATGTTGGCATAAAGTTCTGGCCGTGGTTTGGCGCGCTTCATTCCGTCTAAGCTTTTTAGAATTTCTTCGGTACGTTGTGTGTTATTATTATCGTTCATATCAGTTAGACAATCATTTGTTGCTATTTCCTTCGGTAAAGAAAAAAGAATTTAATTTTTTTCTAAGATTTGCTTTAGCTCGTTGTAATAAAGACTCTACCGCTTTTAATGTTGTTTCCATAATAGTGGCAACTTCTTGGCGGGGTAAATCTTCAACGTAGCTTAAAACAAACGCCACTTTTTGTGTTTCTGGAAGTTCTTTTATGGCTTTAAACAAAGTTTTGGAGTCTTCTTTATTCTCAAGTAAAATGCCAGGGTGTTCAAAACTTACGCCTTCTACGTTTTCATCTCTTTTAAAGAATAAGGAAAGTCGTTTTCTTTTTTTCAAATGGTTTAAGGAAGTATTTACAGCAATTCGATAAATCCAGGTACTCAGTTTAGAATCGCCTTTAAAAGAATCTGCTTTCTTAAAAACACTTACAAATACATCTTGAGTAACCTCTTCGGCATCTTCTTGGCTTTGTAGTATACCAATAGCGGTGTTGTAAACTGTATCTCCAAACTTCTCATATAGCTCCCTAAAAGCTACTTGGTTGCCCTTGGCAATAGATTGTATGAGTTGTAAGTCAGAAATATGAGTTCATTTATTGAAAAGTAGATACAAAAACTAAAATATTGCTTTAGTAATTCAATCTGCAATAGTATAATCTAAAAGAATATAGATTAATGCATAGAATTGGAAAAGCATTTAAAAGCAAAGTGAATCAAGTTAATTATTCGATTTGAAGAAGATAGAAGAAAGTAAAAACTATTATTTAGAGTCTGGTGCGAATGAGATTTCAATTTGGTTCTATCCAAGGAAAGAAAGGTTTACTATAATTTTCATCTGTGTATGGTTAGTATTCTGGGGGGTTGGTGTGGTTGATGTTCTGGATTCACTCGTATTGGAAAATGAAGGACAGGAAAATCCATTATTTCTAATGGTCTGGCTTGTAGGATGGACCGTTGGTGGTGTTTATACGTTTATAGAGCTTCTATGGATGTTAGCTGGAGAGCAAATTGTAGAGATTAACAGAGAGTCTCTTAAAATTGTTAAGAAGCTTGGGCTCATTTCATTTAGTAAAAAGTATGAAATAGAGCATATTATAGACTTACGAATTTGTGAAAAGGAAAAAAGTAAGAAAACGAACAAGTACTATAAATCTAGCTTGTTCAAGCAAGTTGGGTTTCTCTGCTTTCACTATAAAGGTGAGAAGAAACGTTTTGGGCTTGATATCGATAAGTTAGAAGCAGAAAGCATACTCAATAAAATTAAAGAGATTAGCAGATTTTCCGATTTACAAATTGGATGAAATACTGTCTGTAATTTGCTATAATGAGAAGATAAACGTCATGAAACCATCAATCTAAGCATTATGAAAAATATTCTATTTCTATTGGCTGCCGTCCTATTTTTTGGAAGTTCCTGCTCTAATGTTTTTGAGAATGAAAATGATTCGGTATACGCAAAGTTTTCGTCCAATAATTTAGTTATTAGCAATGGATCAAATGAAGTGGTGTACTATGCGGTATTTGAGCAAGGGTCTTTAGCTGTTATCGATTGGGTTCCTTTCTCTTCAAAAGAAAATCGGATTCTACCAAGTACTTCAATAAGCGTAAAAAAGGAAGATATATATGCATATAAAGATGGAAAGAAGGTGGTGCTTTTTTACTGGAAGGACACAGGTTCAGCTATACAAAATATGCAGCAGGTAGTAATAGACTAGAAAAGCTAAATTCGCAAAACGAAAGCGTTTTGCTTATTATCAATAGAACATAAATTTCTAATTGTACTTCATGCCAGTAGTAAAGCTTCTTAAAATTGCACACGGCCGTAGCGGCGATAAAGGAAATGGTTCTAATGTGGGAATCATAGCTCGTCACCCAGAAATTTATCCTTTCTTAGAAGAAAAATTAACTCCAGCCCTTGTTAAAGAACATATGAAGAATGTTTGTAAAGGCAGTGTAGAGCGCTTTGAATTACCAAATATCGGTGCTTTAAATTTTTTATTGAATGAAAGCTTAGGTGGCGGCGGAACGGTTTCTCTGAAGCTAGATGCCCAAGGAAAAACACATGCAGCTCAAGTTCTCCGAATGGATATTGACGTTCCAGAACATTTACTAGCTTTAGTAGATTAGATTTAATTTGGCTCGGTGTTTTAATGTTGAGCGTATATATTAAAGCGATTTTTTCCCCTAGGTTCAATGTTGGAAGCAGTAGAGCAAAATACATCTATTGGTTCTTTTACTTGAGCCTTCTTATGGCTTTCCTTGAATTGGGTCAAGATTATATCAGCTCGGTCTTAAACGATAATTATTTTTCTTTGGGTCAATCGCTTTCGTATAAGCTTTTTTGGTTGCTCTTCCCTCTTTTTTCCATCGGTTTAGTTGCTTGGTATCACAAAACAGAATCCTATTCTTCGAAAGTGTTACAAGCAGTGTTGGGCACGTTGATAACTCTCCTTATCACCTTAGCCCACCTGTTGGTATTTTCACTTCTTCTGTTTGGTATTTCAAACATGTTTTATGAAGAGTCGGTGTCTGTTTATTTCTTAATAACTGAAAAGCTTTCGACCCGCCTGTATATAGGCCTTTCCATTTACATCATTTTCTCGGCTTTGTATTACTACCATTCTAAGCAACAGAGCGTCGAGAATCATGAAAAGGAACAGAATCAAATAAAAAACATTACCGTTAAAAATGGGCGTACTACAACGCTCGTAGATGTGAATACGATTAATTGGATTGGTTCTGATGGACACTATTTGTCGGTCCATACAGAAAACAAGGAACATGTAATTTTAGATAGTCTAAAAAATATTATCACCAGCCTACCCGAAAATTTCAAACGTATACATCGCTCCACTATAGTGAACACCAATCGAGTTAAAAAGTTGAAATCAAGAGGTAATGGAGATTACGATGTTATTATGAATGACGGCACCATTCTCCGGCTGAGCAGAAATTATACGGAGCCTCTGAGGGACTTACTGCTTTAGCACTCATCTTATGTGGTAAAACCACTCCACTTATGTCATTCTTGTTTCAGGGGTACTCTCTGCGTGCGATATTGCCATCACTTGCTAATCAAACATTACGATTTACAAGTTAAAAACCAGTATCGATTCATATCCAAACCTCAGGAAACCTAAGAGTAATGTATCAAAGTATCTTAATATTACTACTTCAAACCAGTCGTGATTCGATCCAAAGCATTGGCATTTTTTTGTTTCGCGTTGGAGTTTCTCTATCTATGATTATTATACATGGATGGCCAAAGCTTTCCAGTTATATAGAAGGCAACGTCGATCTTTTCGATCCATTAGGTATAGGTTATGAACTCAGCTTACTGCTAGCCATCTTCGCTGAAGTTATCTGTTCGATTCTCTTAATTCTGGGATTATTTTCAAGAATTTCATCCATTCCTTTAATCATAACTATGCTGGTAGCAATATTTTTAGTCAATGCAGGGCAGCCTTTTATAGTTAAAGAGAAGGCATTCATTTTTTTAATGACCTACATCTTCATTCTACTGTCTGGTTCTGGAAAAATTTCGCTCGACGCCCTACTTACCAAAAAACTAACCTCTATTAACAAGCACTAAATGTGTTCACTCAAAACAAAAATCCCATTACAAATGAAAACCTTGATTCCAATCCTTTTTTGTCTATTAAACTATAACCTATTGCTTGCGCAAAACACCCTAGTTGGCGGTGCTTGTGAAGGATGCGAAGCTGTTCTAGAATATCCGAATAAACCGCTCACTCCCGTTGATACCCTGCCAGACTTTAATCGGTCTGGACCTAAACTCAAACTACAAGGAATTGTATATCAGCAAGATGGTAAGACTCCAGCTGCTGGTGTGGTGATATATGCATATCATACCAATCAGAAGGGCGTTTACGAGAAGCAAGGTGACGAAGAAGGTTGGGGGAAAATCCATGGTCGCCTCCGCGGATGGGTAAAAACAGGAGCCGATGGCCAATATACATTTTATACTTTAAAGCCAGGAATATATCCCAATCGATCTGAACCAGCTCATGTTCATCTCACCGTTTTGGAACCTAACGGCAAATACTACTGGATTACAAGTGCACATTTTGAGGGAGATCCACTTCTTTCCGATAAAGAGCTAAAAAACAATTCGCCAAGAGGTGGTGGCGATGTTGTTCTACAACTAAAACAAATCAACGGGATGCAGGTGGGATACAGAGATATTATTTTGGGTAAAAATTTAGAAGGATACAATCGTAAATAAAATTTTCTATGTTATTAAACGCTGTATCAATGAGCCACAAATACTTAGGGCGGGCTGTGTTCCAAACTCCTAATCTTTCAATAAAACCGAATAGGGATTTTCACGGAAACGACATCCCAACTAAGGTTTAGCGAAGTTAAAGAACTTTGAACCTCAGAGAATTCAATCGTAAAAGTTTCTACGGGTCTATCGAGTGTTTCTACCGGGACATCGAAACGTTTATAATCAAAGTCGATACTATAGTCGAACGCTCCCCATTGGCCCAATGCATTGTTTAAGATAATAGTCCAATGATCTTCGTAAGGAATGGTAAAAAGAGAGTAAGTTCCAGCTTGAATAGCTTCATTCCCCATTAAAATGGTATTTGTAATAACAATCTCGGTGGCTTCATTAGCGCCTGTTCGCCAAATTTCCCCATAAGGCTCCCACTCCCCAAAAATAGTTCTATCTCTGCGATAAGGCTGACCGTAAACAACTTTTATATAAGTATTGCTGTGGCTTACCGATGCAATGGCAATGGGGCTTTTTCTATTTAATGAAGGGACTTCTTGGGGGCTGGATGGTTTTCTATTTGTACAGCTACTAACAATAAACAGAGTGCTTATCAGTAGCAGTAAAAAACGATTCGAATGACATTGAAAAGTCAAAATCGGCATTAAAAGTCCCCAATTATAAATTGTGTTTGATTCCTTGATGGCTCATACGCAACACCAAACCCAAGTTCAAAATTCAAGTTAGAGATATTAAATTGAAAATGTATCCCACCACCAAAAATACTTCTACTATTTGATAATAAAGAGGAGGTTTCCAAATCGCTAATAGTGTGAGAAAATCCGGTTATGTAGATAGCATTTAAATGAAACGGAACAAGAAAACTGCCATTATCAGGATAGAATAAAGGAATAGCATAACGTGTGCTAAAGCGGCCAAGATTAGATGATGATGGAAAAAGATCGTTTTTGAATCCAAACGGCACAATGGTGCTAGTGTTATAAAGTAGTTGATTACTTTGTTGAAGAAACTGAACATCTAAACGAAGCGATTGATTGAATTGTCTAAGTGGAGAAACGTAGCCGAAAACACCAAAATAATGTCCCCATCTCTCGTTTAGTGTTAATTGCTGGCTATATCCATTTGGGAAAGTAACCTGAAACTCGGGATTGTTAAGAGCTTTTTCTAAGGAACTGAAAAGAACGACACCAGATGACGGTTGAACATCTCGAGGAAGCGTTAAAATACGCCAGTTCAACTGAGTGTAATATCCCAATTTATATTGGTTGGCGAAATCGGATAAAGGTGAAGGCGAAAGATCGAAAAGGCGAAGTTGTTCGAGGAAGAATTTTGGTGAGAAATAGAAGTTAGTAGGCCTTGAAATATCTTTAGCCGAAACTGAAAATGGAAGAGCTAAACTAAAACCTCGTTCTTCAAACATAATTCCATATTGTTCTTTAACTCCATCACCATTTTGGTCTAACGAAAGCGCCGAAAATGTAGGCTCGCTATAAGCACGAAGGTTAAATCCAGGGAAGAATGTCTTGTTTGAATAAGAAATATCATACCATAAACGACTTTGTATGCCAGTAAATTCAGCAGAGTAACTTTGGCTGCCTAATACGTCGGTACTATAAGCGGCTAAGCCAATTTGATTGGCACCAGAGTTTTCTTTAAAAACAGGTAAAATAGCACGAGGTTTAATCCAGCTAATATCAGAGCCGTATTTACTAACCTCCCATTCTTTTGTTTGGCTATAATTTGATGCACCAATAGTAGGTATAGAAAGATGTTCTTTAAGATCGAAACCTTGTAAAAGAGCATCTTTTGGAACACGTTTGTTATAGAAATCTGCTTTCTTAAGAATGGCTATTTTCTGCTCTTCTTCATCTTGAAACGAGTAAGCAATGGCTTTGCCATCGGGCGAGTAAGAAGCTTCAAAGGCGTTATATATAGAAGACGTGAGTTGCAGAACATCGCCCGTAGAAACATCGTATTCGTAGATGTTCATGGCGGGGAATTTATCAAGCGTAAAAAGTAGTTTTTGTTCAGCCGGATGCCATGCTAAATCATGGATGGAAGCGTCTTTAAAAGCCAAGGTTGGCGCTGTATCTAAGTCTTGTGCAAGCGTTGCGGTAGTTGTTAGCCATAAAGCCTGCACTCCCTTCTTGTTCATTATAACAGCTAACTGTTTTTTGTTAGATGGATTAGCTTTTATAGCAACAGGCGTGGCGTCAGTAATAGTTTTTAACGTATCTACTTCTCCATTTTTAGAAACGGAAATAATGCTTGCCGAAGAATGATTGGTTTGAAGAGCAAAAGTTGAGGAAGTTGTATTTGTAGGAGCATAGGCTCGGGCATTGTTTGTAATAGCTGTTGCTTTACCGGTAGACAAATCCAGTTTTTTGATATCTAGAAAATATGCTCCAGAATATAGTGAGCGAGCCCCATACTCGGAATAAAACAACGAATTTGTTGAGGCGTCATATTCGATATTAAAATCGGATGAAGTGACCACTTCTTGTAGCAATCTTGTCTTTTTGTAATTAAGATCGAAGGTATAAAAACCACGCGGTGCATTGTACTGAGAGCCGAAGTAAACAATCTTGTTTTCACCTACCCAAAGCGGTTTCTGAAGTCGTAATCCTTTAAATGGAATGGGTAGAACAATGTGTTTATCGGAAGTGGAAGTGTTTTCGAACAAAGCGAGGCGTTTGTCTTCTTTAGCTTTCATAGCGTTTTGATACTCACTATAAAGCTGACTAGGCCATTTCTTTGTTTCTTGTTTTAATGCAAATCCGTATCCCAAGAAAAAGAAGTTGTAATGGAAATTGATAGACTTGCGAGAGATGTCTTCGCCATAAGTATCGTGTAACCATTGCGTAAATGTATAGCCTGCAATATAGTGGCGGTTATAAGGCAGTGTTTGGCTTGCAGGCTGCAAGGTTTGAGCCATACTCCAAGGCGAAGTTGAAGCTAAATTTGAGTTAAACTGATTATTAAAAAAAGTGTAATTGCCCCTTCCTCCGTCGGTATGAACTTTGTTAGATTCTAAATAAACAGCTAAACCTTCGTGTACACCTACTGATGGGAAAAAGTTAATAGATCGAGCTACATCGGGTGAGAAAAGTCGTAAAACACCACCAATGCTAATGGGATTATTCACATTCGCGTGAGTTGCGTGCAATAACTCGTGAGGAAGTACCGCTTCCATCCAGTTTCCAGAACGAGGATTAATAGCTTTGCCTTTAAAAGGAGCAAGATCAAATTCAGATCTAAAATTGAAAGAAGTTACAAAGCCGTTAGAAAGGTCGTTATAGTTTGAAAGTACAACTGGGAAATGGCTAAGTTTTCCGCCAGTAAGTTTAGAAGCAATGGGATACTGTTGCTCTAATATTAAGCCAGCATTGTAAGCTAATGAGTCTTCACCCTCGGGGAAAATGATTCGAAAATGGGGAGTTTTTAACTCTTGCCAGTTCAAACCTGCTGGGCGTAATTTGGAATAATAGAAGATTGATTGCGCTGAAAGTGCTTGGCAACTAAAAACGAGAGCTGCGAAGATTAAAGCTCGACGAATTATCATAATAACTCGAAGTTTGGTAAGTAATAATAGATTGCCCAAAACTGCGAGAACGCCCCACCCATCACAAAAAGATGCCATATTTCATGAAATCCGAATTTCTCTGGAAATGGATCGGGCTTCTTAATTCCATAAATAATGGCACCGAAAGTGTAAAAAAGCCCACCAACGCCTAACCAAATTAAAAAGCCATTGGGTACGCGCCCCCACATTTGAGGAACAATAATTACGGCAACCCAGCCCATCAGTAAATAAAGCATAGTAGAGAACCAACGAGGTGCACCCATCCAGAATATCTTTTTTAAAAAGCCAACGAGAGCAAAAGACCAAACGCCTACTAACATTCCAATACGCCAGTTTCCAGAAAGAGTCATTGCGCAAATGGGTGTGTAAGAACCAGCAATTACAAGGTAAATCATGATGTGGTCAATCTTGCGGAAAAACTCTTCCGTTTTAAAAGATACATTTATCATGTGGTAAATGGCGCTAGAGCCAAACATCAAGAAAACAGTAATACCATAAAGTAAAAAAGAAGCCCTAAAATAAACATGCTCTGGGGAAGATTTAAGCATCAGAAACACAGTAAATACTACTGCTCCAATTGCACCCAATAAATGAGAATATGCATTGAAAGGCTCTCTGGCTGGGAAAAAATATTTGCTCAAAATAAAACTTCTAAAGTTAGACGTTAATGAACTTCCAATATACAAAAAGTAAAGTGAAGCTAGTTAAAAACACAATTCCAGCCCAGCTCAGTACTCGCAACCACATTGGTGGCTGGTGATCTTTTGGAAAGTTTGAAGCCATAACAAGGCGGTAATTTATAAAAGCTAAAACAGGCGCTGTTAAAAACGAAAGGGTTGTTGCTAAATCGATCAGAAAAGTAAACCGATTTCCCGACCAATAAAGGACAACAAGAGACAATAATGAGATTAAAATGATAAGAACGCGATAACTAAATGTAGAAACAGCACTAAATCGCGAACTAACCTGGGAGAGAATTTCACGGGAAACACGAGGATAGGCATCTGTAACGGTTAATGTGGTACTAAACATAGTGGTAAAAGCACAAATAATAATAATCCAGTAAGCCCAGTCGCCCAAAGTTTGGGTGTACATGGTAACAAGCTGTTTTGCAAATGTTGCCCCACCTGCGGCAAAACTAACATCGATGCCATACATAATGAGTGAGCCAAGCGATAAAAAGCCGAGTGCGAGTAAACCGGCACCGATATATCCGATATTGAAATCGGTAATGCAATCTTTGAGGCGAGGTAAAACGCCAGTTTGCTTAAAACGTTCTAAAGACCACAACGAGTGCCAAGCGGCAGCATCAATGGGAATAGGCATCCATCCCATGAGTGCAATTAAGAAAAACACTCCCGAATTTGTCCAAATTGTAGGTGGTGGTGGAGCCACTGGCGCGACACCAGATTTAAACAGCGCAACAATAATAGCAATTATGGTAGAAATGGAAAGGACGACCATTATTATCTTGATGGAACTATCTAAGGCAGAGTATTGGCCGAAAACTAGAATAACGATACAAATCCCTAAAATAATAGCACTCCAAATAAAAGGAGAAAGGACGAGACCTGTGAGTTCGGCAGCTAAACTTGCGGTTACAATGGTTACGGCTGCTTGGATGATAAACATGGTTCCAATGGTGAATACCACAAATATCCAAAAAGCCCAGTTGCCCAAATCTTTGTAGCCTTCAATCATGCTCTTTTTCATGGCAATAGCATAACGCGGGCCAAATTCTAAAAAGGGATACTTAAAAAGATTGGCTAATATCACTGCCCAAACAAGAGTGAATCCATAATCGGCGCCAGCTCGTGTTGACTGCACTAAATGCGAAACCCCGACAGCGGCCGCAGCCATAATTAAACCTGGGCCAAAAGCATGTTTAAAAGTAGAAATAGGAGACGAAGATTCATTTTTCATTACTAAATTTGATTAAAAATTTATGAGCACACAAATTTTTCTTTCCATTAGTAAAGCGTAAAATGTAACCGATGAAAAAAACACGCTCAAAATACCTAATCATTCTTTTTTTAATTGCTTTATGCGGCTGTACAGAGTCTGTTAATAAACGATCTAACCATCTTTACGCAAAAGTAGAGTTTCAGCCAGCAAATTATACCTACCTGGAAACTGAACACAATGAATTAGGCATTGATGAAATACTTAAGGCAGATCTAAACAAACAGTTTAAAAAACTTGAAAGCACTCAAAATCTTAACCATTCTAATACCTATTGGCTGAAAGTTGATTTAAGTGAGGTTAATCTTCCAAAAACGGAGCCATGGATTATAGCGAGCGATAATTACACGGTTAATAACTTGTATTACCAAACGGCCGATAACATAATGGTAAGTAGAATGGGAGAGTTTGACCCAATAGAAAATGATTTAGAGGAAATAAACTGGAAGTACCATCAATTTTCAGTAACTAATTTGATTGAAGGGCGATATGTATATATCCAACTTCGCGAAACGTTTTTTAATAAATGGTTGGTTGCAGGGCCCATCGAGGTTACAACCCGAAGTGATTTTTCGTTCTATAGTTTAGTTAACTACGTAGCAACTAATAACTATAAATTTAGAGCGGTACTTTTTATTGGAGGTATCGCCTTTCTCCTTATTTATACGTTTGGAATTTATTTTATCTATAAAGACAGCATCTTTCTTCATTATGGAATATATCTTGTTTTTTTACTGATGTATTTAGGGATAAAAATGTATCCACAGTTATCAACCATAATATTTGGGCACTATCCAGTATTAAACCATATGTGGAATGAGGTAACTCAAGTGTTATTGAATTTTTGGTACACTCGATTTGTGAGAAAGTTTATAGATGCCAAGAATTTGTACCCTAAATTTGATAAAGCTGCCCGATACATAGAGTGGTTTTTGTTGGTTATATCGGTATTAATTATTGTGACACTTATCATTTCACCAATAAATACAGTTCTAATAAAAATTGTGACATTAGAACGCCTCGTTATGATCTTTTTTGCGATAGCCAGCAACGTGTATATCATTAAAAATTTAAAAGACCGAAGAGGCTTGTTTATTCTAGTAGGCTCTACATTTCTTTTATCAGGAAGTGTGGCTGCGTTAGTGCTAGGCGATATCCAATATTTTATGATGGGTGTAATGATTGAGATATTCATTTTTGCGATGGGGCTTGGGATTTTAATGAAACGCAGAGAAGATGAAAAAACGGTGCTTTCAAAAGAGATGGAGCGAGTTAAGATGACGGCATTGCAGACACAGATGAACCCCCATTTTATTTTCAACTCGCTTAATTCCATTCGGTCTTATATGTTGAGGAATAAAACCAACGAAGCCTCCGGATATTTATCTAAGTTTTCTAGGCTCATTCGCTTAATACTAGAGTATTCATCAGAAGAGCACATTACACTAGAGGAAGAGCTAAAAGTACTCAGTTTGTATGTGCACATTGAGCAACTACGGTTTAGGGAAGAGTTTGGGTTTACTATTGAGATGAGTGGAGATATAAATGCGGAGCAAATTCTAGTGCCACCATTAATTGTGCAACCCTTTTTAGAAAACGCAATTTGGCATGGCTTGATGCAAAAGGAAGGAGAAAAAGAATTAGTGCTAGATGTAACTAGAAAGAGAGGTTTACTACAAATTACACTTAGAGATAATGGCATTGGAAGGAAAAAAGCAGGAGCTAATAAATCAGGTGCCCAGATGAAAAGAAAATCCATGGCTATTGAACTTACTACCAAAAGGCTAGAAATTTTAAATTCAAAATCAGATCTTAGAAATACGGTTATTATAAACGACCTTTATGACTCAGAAGGCGAGCCTTTAGGAACAGAAGTGATTATAAAGATGCCCGAAAAGAAAAGGAATCCATGAAACTAAAAGCAGCAATTATTGATGACGAGCGACATTGTATTGAAACCTTGCAGTACGATCTTGAAAACGAATGCAACGATGTATTAGATGTTGTTTTTACCTGTAGTAAAAGCATCGATTGTATAAAGAAGATGCGAGAGTTTAATCCAGATATAATGTTTTTGGATATAGAAATGCCAGGAATCTCAGGGTTTGACTTGCTTAAAATTATAGAAGAAGAGCACATCAGCGTGGTATTTACAACTGCACATGCTCGACATGCTGTAGAAGCAATTTCTTTTAAACCAGACGGCTATTTACTGAAGCCCGTTGACAGTGATGAGCTTCAAGAAGTTGTGCAAAGAATTTATGCAAATCACCAAAAGGAAAGTCATGTTTCTATACCAGATAAGTTAGCCATATCGAAATTAGACGAAATAGAGCTTATCTCTCACTCCTCCATTATAATAGCTAAGGCAAATAATAATTATACCGAGATTATTACCACCGACGATAAGCCGAAGCTGGTAAGCAAAACATTGAAGTTTATCGAAGAACGATTGCCAAACAACCAGTTTTATAGAGTACACAAAAGTTATTTGGTGAATCTAAATCACATAAAGAAATATGTAAAAGCTGGTGGTGGAGCACTAATTATGAGTAACGGAAATGAGGTTCCCGTTTCTCCATACAAAAAAGACGCACTGCTTTCACTTATCCAAGACTAGTGTTTACTCACTAGACTGTCTCGTTTGCTAACTAGGGCTTTTTAATGTCGTACGTATTCATGATTATTGATTTCTATCTTGAATTTTTAAGAAATGTCCTGGCCCTTGTTTGAGAAAAGGTTTTTTATAGCCTGAGCCGCGAGCAAGGGACTATGGCGCAATAGTTGTGTGAAAGCAGTTATTGCGCTTTTTTTTTGCCCACCTTTTTTTCAGCTTTTTTCAATTCTTTAGCCTACCATCATTGTATCTATTAAGAATGAAATGAAATTTAAGGTTTTACGCATGAAAAAAATTCTATGTTTAGCTTGCCTTGTACTTATTAGCTCTGGCTTAAAAGCACAAGTAACACTCGATTATTACCTGCCTAAAGGGGTTACTTTCGATAAATCCATTCCCACCCCAAAATCTGTATTGGGTGCCGAAGTTGGCGAATGGCACGTACGCCATGACCAATTAGTGAATTATATGTACGCTGTTGCAAATGCATCAGACAGAGTGACTATTACCGAATATGCACGTACATACGAGAATCGTCCATCGTTGATGTTAACAATCAGCTCTCCGAAAAATCTTAAGAATATTGACGAGCTGAAAAAGCAGCATGTTCAACTTACCGACCCTGAAAAATCTTCCGAGCTGGATATCTCAAAAATGCCGGTAGTTGTTTCGCTGAATTATAGCGTTCACGGAAACGAGCCAAGCGGTACCAATGCTTCTTTGTTAACCGTGTATTATTTGGCAGCAGCGCAAGGCCGAGAAGTTGACCAAATGTTAGAAAACACCATCATTACAGTAGATCCGAGTATAAATCCAGATGGATTGAATCGGTTTGCTAGCTGGGCAAATACTCATAAAAGTAAAAACATTTTAGTTAGCGATCCAAACAGCAGAGAGTTTAGCGAAGCTTGGCCAGGTGGACGAACAAATCATTACTGGTTTGATTTAAACCGTGACTGGTTACTTGTACAGCATCCTTCAAGTAAAGGTAGAATTGATAAGTTCCATGAGTGGAAACCAAATGTACTAACCGATCATCATGAGATGGGAACTAATTCATCGTTCTTTTTCCAACCAGGGATTCCATCTAGAACGCATCCTCTTACGCCAGCTAGAAACCAAACGCTAACAGCGGCTATTGCTGAGTATCACGCCGAAGAATTAGACAAAATTCAATCTCTCTATTATTCAGAAGAAAGTTTTGACGATTACTACTACGGTAAAGGTTCAACCTATCCAGATGTTAATGGCTCTGTAGGGATTTTATTCGAGCAAGCAAGTTCTCGAGGTCATGCCCAAGAAAGTATACATGGCGTGTTAACATTTCCATTCACTATCAGAAACCATTTCACAGCTTCATTATCTACTTTAAAAGCCACACAAGGCTTAAGAGAAGAATTATTAGCACACATGCGTGAATTCTATCAAGAGAAAGCGAAAGAAGCTAAATCGGCTGCAATAAAAGCCTATGTTTTTGGAGAAGAAGCTGATCAAGCACGTACTTTCCATCTTGCAGAAATGCTAAAACGCCACCAAATTAAAGTGTTTGAGCTGAATAATGATATTTCATCGAACGGAGCTTCTTTTACTAAGAACAAAGCCTTTGTAGTTCCTACAAATCAGGCTCAGTTTCAACTGATAACATCTATTTTTGAGCGTAGAACGGAATTTACCGACAGCCTTTTTTATGATGTTTCGGCTTGGACTATGCCTTACGCCTTTAACCTCCCTTTCGCTGAATTAAACGGGAAAGAGTTTTCAGATAAACTTTTAGGTACTGAATTTAATGGCGAAATGAAGAAGACGGGCAAAATTATTGGTGATAAAACCAATTATGCCTACGTTTTTGAGTGGGACGAATATTACGCTCCCAAAGCATTGTACAGTTTGTTAGCAAACGGAACGAGAGCTAAAGTAGCATCTAGACAGTTTACTGCAGTTACTGCAACTGGTACAATGGACTTCGATTACGGCTCTATCATGGTGCCAATGGGAGTTCAAGACGATCAAGAAAAAGTACACGCTTTAATAAAGAAAGCTGCCGAAGACGATAACATAACGGTATATGCAATCTCCACTGGATTAACCCCAAAAGGAATCGATTTAGGAAGTAACAACTTTGTAAACCTAACTACGCCAAAAGTAATGATGATTGGTGGAAGTGGGACAAATTCATCGGAAGTTGGTGAAGTTTGGCATCTATTTGACCAACGCTACCACATGCCATTGAGCATTGTTGAACAAGGCGATGTAAATGGAAGAATGCTAGATCGTTATAATGTAATTGTGATGTCTAGCGGTAGATATAGTGATTTGTCTGCCGACGATATCGAAGAAATGAAACGATGGGTTGCTAATGGTGGAACTCTGATTGCCTATAAACAAGCGATAAACTGGGCTAAACAACAAGGTCTCGCTCATGTTGAGTTTGCAAAAAGAGAAGCCACAGATAAAGAGGATAACAATCCTAGAGCTTACGTAAACCAAGGCAACGATTCCGGCGCGGGTGTAATTGGTGGCGCCATATTTAACGCCAAATTAGATCTTACCCATCCAATGGGTTACGGCTTTAACAACGAGAATATAACCGTGTTTAGAAACAGCACCATATTCTTGGAAAAAGGAAAGAATATCTATTCAAACCCAGTTGTTTACACCGATAAACCACTAGCAAGTGGCTATATCTCGGATGTAAATAAAGAACGTTTAGCAGGAACGGCTGCAGTCGTAATTAGCCGGTTTGGAAGTGGAAAAGTAATCACCATGACCGACAATCCTAACTTTAGAGCTTTTTGGTACGGAACCAATAAGCTGTTCATGAACGCTGTGTTCTTTGGGCAAACCATAAGTGGCTCTACAGCTAACTAAAAGAAGTTAAAAGCCAACTCTTGAGATACGAGCTAAATGTATCGAGAGAGTTGGTTTATTTTGTTAATTCTCCCCTTCCCTTTTTTAGAGGTCAATACAAAACCGCTTTTAGCCAGAAACTCTAAACCCCTTTTCTAATTCAAAACCAGTTTGTCTTTTTAAGAAACCAATAAGTGTACACCTAAGTCGCTGTGATAAAAGGCTATGTGTTGTTTGGTGGTTGTAAATAAAGTATGTTTAGACTGATAGTTAATATTATGTGCGTAGTCACTTTATGAAAAATAAATCAAAACCATTTGAACAGTATCTACATCATGATATTTTTGGAGAGGAAGACTCCCAAAAGTATCTAGATAAATCACTACCAATTATTGGTGAAATTGTAATGTACTTTAATGGTTTAGAAAGTGAATTAGATTTAAGAATCTGCGAAATTTTTCATGATGGAACTGACGCTTTTGGCTTAATAGTCCTTCATAAAATGAATTATGGCTCTAAAGTCGACTTATTTAAGCGACTAAATGATGAGTTATTCAAAAAAACTAATATTGAAATTAATGGCTACGACAAAGTCATCGAAAGTTTAAAGAAATGTGGTGAACTTCGAAACCTTGTTGTTCATGCTGATTGGGAAAACACAGATATTGAAGGATTTACCTATGTCAAGTTGAGAGTAAATAAAGACGGAATGAAACAGGAATACCTTCAATTTTCTGAAAAATCACTTCAAGAAATTGCCCAGTTAATAGTTAATTCGAGAGCGCAATTGGAGTTTTTTTGGGAAGATCGAAATGAGAAATTAAACGAAATCGAATAGGATTCGAAATCTTATTTATTTCAAATCAATCCGACAGTTAATAGCTGGGCGGATATGCTACCTTAACTAAAGCTATATGGTTATGAGAAATCTAATTTTACTATTGATCATCTTCACTACTAGTTGTTCACTTTTCGATAATGAACAAGATTCCCAGGTAGAGTTTAGTCTTGACAACAGCTCTGCGTATGAGGGGAAATTACCCATTAAAATTACGTTTAGTAGCCCAGGCCAAACAAAAACTCTTACTACTTCCGATTTCTCTGACTCTAAATCATATATTGGTCCATATAAAACGGCAACATCAGGAACACTTCAGCTTACGGTTCAAATGTTAGATACTAACGATAAAGCTGTGACCTCAGAAATAGTAAAATTGCCTTTAAAATCAGATTGGAAATATTATATTAAGGTGGCTGTTGGCCCTGAAAACCCAATTTATACGTGTTTTATTTGTCAGGATTCCAAAGCCTTCGCAATTGATTCAAAGCTAAATTTTCCAGAAACAGATTCTTTATTTATAGTTTGGAGTGGTAATTCTATAAGTAATCCTATTCTCTTTTAACTCCAGTATAGAAGTTGATTCAATAGAAACGGAACACCGCATCACTTAATCAAGAGGCAGTTAGTCAGCATTTTTTTCCAATTATGAATAGCGAATATAATCCACCAATTAATAAGAGAAGCACGAAAGATCTTCTGGCCATTGTAGAGAATGTTGGGGATTGGAAGGATGATGCTCTTGAACAAGCCAGAAAAGAACTGGAATTAAGAGGGTACACGATTTCTCAACAGAAAAGACGAGAGCAAAGCAAAATTGCTTCCCGTAAAAGGGTTAACAAAATAAAGGCAGAAGCGAGATTCACCCCAACTATAATGGTGCTACTATTTCTTTTTGCGCCGTTATTGTTGGCGGCAAGTTTTGGAAGTTTTCCGTTTTTTGATGGAGGAAAAACAACATAGATGTTAAAAAACGATGGGTTTGAAAGGAAATGGAAGCAAAGATTACTAATGACCACCCTCGGAAATTTATTTTGGGTAATAATCTTTTCTATTAGTGTCTTCCAGCTTCAAGTAAGAAGCACAACAATTGCAGGCGAGGTTTAACTTTTCAAGAATAGATATTTTACTTTCCAGCTTTGGAAGAGTTTAAAACGACTAGTTGATGTAAATTAGCTAAGTATTGGCTGATTAAATACGCTATCATTATACAAAAAGACTTTTAAGAATATGAATACGCCATTTATTGCTGGAGCTATATTTACCATTTTCGGCTTGTTCATGCTTCGGTATGCTATCCGCAGATTTAAAAAGAGTGTAGCGAGTGAATCTTGGCCGAGTGTTATTGGGCAAATAGTAACAGTTGACCTCTGGGGAAACCGTAATATCGACGGTGAAGCAAAACCCGCGATGAGGCTTAATGTAGAATACAAATACAAGGTAGCGGATTCCATATACACAAATAAAGGCGTCGCTTTCTATACATTGGTGTATCCAGAAACGATGCATTATGCTGAAAGCCATCCGGTAAATAGTGATGTGAGCGTCTATTACAATCCGGCCAATCCAACAGAATCGGTTTTAATACCTGGTCCCAGAAAAGACGGTAAACGTCATAGCGATCTAATCATAGGTATTCTTGGGACGCTTATTGGATTGAGCGTTTCAATTGCTGGATGGTTCGGCTTTATTGGCTAAGTAGGTGAATTAACACCGAATCCCTTCACCGCTTCAAAGAAGGGTCGATATTCACAGTAAAAAGCACTTCTAAATCTGGCTTTATGTGGTTCGTTGTTTCGAATATCAAATAACATACCTAAAAGTGGTACTTAGAATAACTCTTTTTGGTGATGACTTTCCCTTCCTGATCATGCAAATTAGAGATGTTATTCTAAGTCAACGTACTAACTAATTGTTATAGAATCGTTGATCCAAGAATCTCAAACGTGTTTTCATTAGGGGTTATTTAGCGTAAAAGGAACAAATAAAGAGTGTAGAAGCATCTTTAAGATCCTTCCGATGCCCGTAGGTCTGAATGGCCTTAAGGCTTTTTACATTACTAAAAAATTGAACTTATTTGCCAATCATGACTACTAGAAACCTTCTTTTATTTACGAGTAACTATGCTGTAGCTGCACAGGAAATACAGTTATTAGGTGGCGATATCATAGAAAAAGTTTCAGGGCAGATTTTCTTCGCCTCACTACCAACAGCCGTATCAAAAAGGCAAATATCTTACTCCTACCTTAATAATCCTCGTGCAATTAATCTCGACAGCAACGAGATGGAAGTATTAGAAAACTGGAATTCATGGAATCAAGATTTCCTTTCCTTATAGCCGAATTTGTTCTAAGTCCATAATTTCGTTAATTCAAGTAATGTATAGTCAATGTGTTTAGATGCAGCGCTATTTTAACATTCAAAACTTAGAACGTATAAAATGACCACTCTGAAAGTAGCTCTTCTCGCTATAATTCTAGCAACAATTTCTACCTTTTCGGTAACGGCTCAAGAAAGAACAATTACATTAGATGAAGATGTGTTCCTAACCTCTACTCTACTTGTAGTTAATGATGACTATTTGGGAGTTTTTGCCAATTTCCAGAAAATATTTCTCTTATATGACAAGAAGACCGGTAAATTTTTAACTGAAATCAACGCTTCCGATAGTTTTCCAGGATTTAACTGGGCCCCCATTTTCCCAAAATTACTTCAGAATGAAGTGTTTTTCACAAACAGTGCTCCTTTTGGTGTTTATATAAACTATGATAACAAGGTCACCCATGTAGCGGATCGAAAATTCTTTGCATCCATGTCATTTGATTTTGTTCACGATTCACTTTTTGTGGGGTTTTACACTCAACCCAATGGAGAGTATGAACTGCGAGGAGTAGGAAGAGATGGAGAGCCTTTACTTACATTTGACACCATAGAACTAGAGTTTCCTAGGTTAACCGATCGAGTTATGAATAATCAGATGCTGTATCATAGAGAACACATTTATTTTATGCCTGCATATACAAATACGATGTATGTATTTAATCTGAAGGGTGAGTTAGAGCAAACAATTACTGTTGAAATTGATGGTTTTGTTAAACCAAAGCGGGATCTACAGAACTCCAGAACTGTTGACGGTAAAGATTTTGTACAGGTAACAAAAGGTCGCTCAACGGGATGGGGTTTATATGCACTTAATAATAATGAATTATTGATTACAGGTAGTAATTCAAATAGTGGTTATGTTTCAAGAGTGAATATTGAAGACTATACAGCAAAATCAAAAATGGTAGAAAGTTCTGTGCTCCCGAAGTTTGCATGGGACAACAAGTTGTATTTTATCGACGTTGAGTCGGAGCCAATAGTTATTAAAGAACGTTCTATTTCGGATTATTGGAATGAACTCTGATAAAACGAATTGTAGATGTTAGATACTTTGCTGACAGTTTCATTAAATCAAACAACACTTGCCGTCAACCTGTAGGTGTCGGATAATGGATTTGAAAACTAACTCGGTGATGCTGAACTTGTTTCAGTATCTTTGTAAGGAATAAGATTTTGATCAATCTTTCTGGTTTTGAACAAGGTCTATCTTTTTAATCTTGCTAATTATGAAAGAACCATAGTAGAGCTTGAAAATGGAATTTTGCAAAGCCTTAAGAGGATAAATATGCTATTAAACTCACAAGCTTTTCCTTAAGATCCCGAATTAAATTCGGGATGACCGAGACTTAAAGAACTATCAATTCCGTCAACGAATTACCTAACAGCTACAATCTTCCCAGCTATTTAAAAGCAATTACGTTCTTTCTTCGGCAATAAATCAGCAAGTTTGTTATAGCTCTAAAATTCCGTTAATTCAAAGTATCTGAAAATCTGCACAGCTTAAACATAAGAGCCAATAGGTGCTTTGATAAATGAAAATCCTCCGCAATATACTTGTAATTGTCGCTATATTATTTGGCTTGATGACCATTTTTGTAGGTTCGCGTGTTCTTTTAGGAACAGATCCCGGTTACATAGTATTCCTACCGTTGCTCATCTATAATACAGGAATGGGTTTGGTGTTTGTGGCGGCAGGCATCATCGCTTGGCGAAGTATTAAAAACGGAATGTATATGGCAGTAACAATACTTGGTCTCAACCTGATTGTGCTGATAACAATCTTCATTTTGTATACAAAGGGAAGCTCAATTGCAGTTGATAGCCTCCAGGCAATGTCGTTTCGAACCGTTGTATGGCTTGTTTTGTTTGGCGGGTTTTGGTTGGTTTCTCGTAGTAGTAAACTGAACAATTTTAATACTGACGCATAAATAGTCACAGCGGAGTTAAGCGGCACTTGTATGAACAAATTTATATTACTTAGAACCTATAATAGTTTAACAGAAGCAGAACTCGATTTCATTAAGTTGAGGGATGAAGAGTTAGATGTTTATATGGCCGACAATAATATGGCCAGCATAATGCCTCATTATGCTTTAGCGGTAGGTGGCATAAAAATTTTCATTGCTGAAGATCAATTTCAAAAAGGCTATGAAGTAATATCTTATGAACGGAATCAAGAGTCTGATGTAAATGAACTACTCGAAGACGAAAATCCTGAACCAAGTTTGGTATGTCCGAATTGTGGGAGTTCTAATTATTTTCAGGAACGGTCATTTTTCTTAGGAATCCTAATTCTACTACTTTTCATTCTTCCTGTTTCGATTGGGAACAATATAAATCACTGTGTAAACTGTGATCATAGATGGAAAATAAACTAAGTATTTATGATAAAAATCTCTTTCAGAGTTGGGTTTCTCTTGGTTTGCTTGTTAGGAGCTTCTTGCACAAAAATTGTAGAACCAAAAGTTCCTGAAATCATACAATCGGAGCCAAAACTCACTTTGAGCACTGATTCTAGAAATCTTGCTTTTACGAATCTTTTAGAGGATTCAGTAATAATAGCTTTTGGGAGAAGCCCAGACAATCTGTTTATATCAGAAGATAATGGCATGAATTGGGAAAAGAATGCTACAATACCATCAAATTATCATATAGGAAATGTAGCTCGTACATCTCACGATAAAGATTTAATATTGTTGTCTTATGATGAGGGCAACAATAACTACAGCTCATTACAAAATACGGGACTTTTGCTTTCTAAGGATAATGGAAAAAGCTGGGAAAAACTTACCCATCCCCATAACCCTGATGAACTTTCCGATAGGTTTCGTTGGTTTGCTAACGTTGCTTTTGATGTTGAAGACACTAATATCTTATATGCGTTAAGTTCAACTTCGGTATTTTATAAAAGTACCGATCAAGGTAAAACCTGGAGCTATGTAGACTTGAACTTAGAAAGCGCTTCTCTAGTAAGTATGTTTTTAGATCCATCAAACTCAAATATTATACATATTACAGCCGCAGGTACCGTTGGAAAAGGCGGTGGTTTTGTTACTTATGACAAGGGTTTAACGTGGATAGCGTGGGGCAAAATTGATCCGCCAGAAAGAATTCTTGGTATAAATAAAGATGGGGTGCTTTATGGGAGAAGGTTTTTCCAATCACTTGCCAATGAGCAAGTCATTTATTCGGACGACCTTAATGATTCATGGGAAGTTTTGTACGTGGATGAATCTCCATATTGGTTAACCAGCCTTGATACTTTCGAACCAAGTGTTATAGTATTGTTAATGACATCTACTAATACTTATGAGCATACAATTAGGTATTCTATAAATTATGGGGTGAGCTGGACCGATTTCAAGCTTCCATTTAGATATCCTCAATCGCTTGAAGTTTTAACTTTTGATTCAGAAAAGCTTGAGATTTTAGTGTCATCTAAAAATGCCATTTGGAGAGTTCCAATCTACTATGGGCCATGAGTGTTCTATTTTTTTTGATGACATAAATGGAAATCAAATATCTAAAATTGGAAGTAATCCATAGATTCGATATTGCCCATAATATCAAATAGTAAAGCTAGTATCGTTTTTTATCTATACATTTAAGAGGCACTAAAATTTGTTATTTATGATAAAGTTCTCGTTCACAGTTGGGTTTCTCATGTTTTGTTTGTTAGGAACTTCTTGTTCAGAAATAGCAAGTGATTCAATAGGAAAGACTGATTTAGATACTAACGATATAACAAAGCCAACCCCGACTTTAGCCTCTCAATCCGGAAATCTTGCTTTTACTAATCTTTCAGAAGATTCTCGAATAATTGCTTTTGGGAATAGCCCTGACAACTTGTTTCTATCTGAGGATAATGGAAATAGTTGGGATAAGAATTCTACAATACCATCAAATTACCATATAAGAACCCTAGCTCGTTCAGCCAAAGATAAAGAGTTCATCTTGTTGTCTTATATCGAAGACGGTCACAGTTACACTAGTCACGCATTTACAGGTCTTCTACTTTCACGAGATAATGGAAAAAGCTGGGAGGAACTTAACCATCCTTTTAATCCAGATGATTTTTCAGGTAATTTCTCTACTTTTTCTGGTCTAGCTTTTGATTCTGACAACCTGAATATTATATATGCTGTAATAGAAATAGGTTTTAGGTCTGTTTTTTTCAAAAGTATTGATCAAGGTAAAACTTGGAATTTTGTTGACCTGCACTTGACGGGTATTACAGGAGCTGAGTTGTTTTTAGATCCATCAAATTCAAATAAGTTATACGTTGGAGGTAGGGGTACATCGATGAGTGGCGGTGGTTTTGTTAGTAATGACAAAGGTGATACTTGGTCACCTTGGGTTTCTGATAGTTCAATTAAACCAACACAGAGAATTTTCGATATAGATGATAGTGGAGTTCTTTATGGACACAAATATGAAGGATCTACAACGTCTTCTAAAGAGTTACTTGTTTATACCTCTGACCCAGCTAATTCATGGGAAATTTTGTATGAAGATGATTCTTCATTCAGGTTAGCGGCTTTAGACACTTTTCATCCTGGAGTTGTAGCCATATTAATGACAAAGAGCTTTACCTCAGAAAATATTATCAGGTATTCCATAAACTATGGAGTGAGCTGGACTGATTTCAAGCTTCCATTTAAATATCCTCAATCGCTTGAAATTCTAACTTTTGATGCAGAACGGCTTGAAATTTTAGTGTCTACTAGTAGTACTATTTGGAAAGTACCAATCTACTACGGGCCGTGACTTTGATTCTTTTCTAACCCAGAAAGAGTTTGAAAGAGCTTAATCAACAAAAAACTCAAGTATATTGTTGAATTATAGGGTAAAAAAAAGCCCGAAACTATTTCGAATCGGGCTTTCTCAATATATAATTTAGAATGGTTAACTCTGTACAGTTTTCAATTCTATTGTTTCTTCTAACTCTAGGTCATCACCATCTTCTATCTTAATATCTGTGATAGTTGAGTCTGAAAATGTATCGATAGTTGAGCGAATCCAGAGTTTATAGGTGTTGTCTTCTAAACCAATAATTCGAAAATCTCCGTTTTCATCAGCCTGTGTTCCTGAAGTGTCATCGCCGGCAATGGCATAAACAAACGCCCGTGCGTCAACAGGAAGTACTGTCCCTGATATACTACCAGAAACGGTTAGATTTGCTGTTTTAAGAACGGGTTTCAGCCCGAAGCTTCCGTTACCACGAACTACAATGGAACGTGAAGCATCAAAATCGATAACTAAATCGTATACCTGATTAGATTTAATATCAGCTTGAACAAGTAGTTTAAAGCCCGATTTTTGACCACTAGGAGTATCTAACTGAACTGTTTCCCCACTATTCAATACGATGTTGTTGTCGTCACCAAGAACAAGTCGAATTTGATTATAACGACCTTCCTCTAAATCAACTTCGCCAAGGTCAAGAGTGGCACCATTTTGATAATCAAGAAGGTTAATTCTTAGTGTATCGTTGAATACAACTTTCCATCCATTATCCTTGAGCTCTTTGTTATTCATTTCTCCAGTTTCTGCATCTCCATCGTCGTCGTTTGCCTTTACTAACACCTGATGTATTTCAATATTTACTTCCTGATAACTCGCAGGGGCGTCGGTTAGTGATATTCGCATTGTCCCATAATCATCACCATTGCTACAAGCTGTTAAGCCGAAGCCAATTAATAGTGCAACTAGTCCCAATACTTTTGTTGTGAAGGTATTTACTGATTGTATCATGTCCTGTTTATTTATGTACATTTATAAGATTGAACCTGCAATGGGGACATAAGTTTCAGGGATTAATAATTAAAGATAAAAGAAGTGCGTGTTATTCGACTTAAAGAGCACCAATCACGGACGAGGATTAACTCTTCCAGAGTTATAACTTCTCGAGAATAGAATTTGATTAGTATCTAGCTCTGGAAAAGTTTGAAAAGGAGCTAGTTGATGAAAGGAATCGAAGTAATTTGGTCGCGTTTGGCTTAATTCTAAAAACTCAGTTAGAGTACCCCCCTACTCTTCCCTTGGTGGTTTACCAAGCAGGTAACGGAAATCGAATTTGGCGGGGTTCATCGTTTTTAAATTGTTGATGAGCATAATTGATCGATCAATCTTTAACTGACTACTTTTTACTTGTGCCACGTAATAAATAATGTAGCGCTGTTGTCCTGGGGTAAGTTTTAAAAACAACGCCAAGCCCTCAGCATCTTGTTCTAAAAGCGCCTCGAGTTCTTCGGGCATCTCCATTCCGTATTTTGAATTATCTATCGTTAGAACGACATCAACTTCTTCCCCCATTTCAACGCCAAACTCAGTCATTCTCTTTTTGCTAAGCGTGATGTAGGCTCGTCCTTCGCCCAAAGCCACAAGTCCGCAATGAAAAGCTTTATGGTTGTTGATGGAACACAAAAGCCGAGTTCCAATTCCACCTAAATCATCAACCACCTCTTTAGGCACTGAAATATGATGCAGTTTCAGCTTTGTGAGATGGTCGATATAGGATTTAAAAGTGTGCAATTATTACTGCTTTACGCCATTAATGATAACATTAGTAACGTGGCTGGTATATTCAAAAGGGTCGCCATCATACAGAACAACATCCGCATCTTTTCCTTTTTCTAGTGAACCAACTCGTTTATCGATGTCTAGCATTTTAGCGGCATCAATGGTGAGTTTTTGAACGGCAACATCATGATCAAGGCCGTTACCAACAGCAACACCAGCTTCAAAAAGCACAACACGTGTTTTAGGAACGTAAGCTTCGTATCCACTTTGGAAAGCAAAAGGAATACCTGCCGCATAAAGTTTGGCTGGAGTTTCCATACTAGCGTTTTTGCTATCGCCATTAGTCCGAACCATACTTGGGTGAACAATAACGGACAAACCAGAAGCTTTAATTTCATCTAGAATGAGATACGCTTCAGCTACGCCATCCAGAATCATTGGGAACCCAAACTCTTTTTGGAGTCGGATAGCAGACATGATATCGTTGGCTTTGTGAACAGTGACCAATGCGGTTAGCTTTCCGTCAAGTAAGTCGGCTAAAGCTTCCATATCTAAGCTGGTACTTTGGTTGTTATCTTTTGCGGCTCTTTTCTTTGCATAAGCTTGTGCTTTTAACAATTCTTGGCGTAGCATTGCAATGCCTTTAGCACGAGTTCCAGGCTTTTTAATAGCGCCATTAATCATAGAACCTAATGTAAAGGCGAGCATTTTTTGGGGAACTAAAACTGACTCATCTACGGTATTTCCAGTAGTTTTAACAATCATTGTTTGCCCGCTGATGAGCGCTCCAGGTCCGTGTCCAGTATGAACAGTGGTAACACCTAAATTTCTTAAATGAGCAACCAATTCTTCTCGAGCGTTATAGGCATCAATAGCGCGAAGTTCTGGTTGGATGGCGCTGCTCGTTTCCAATTGGTCTTGGTCGGCTGGTACATTGTACATTCCTGCTAGGCCAACAACAGAATGTGCATCGATAAGGCCTGGAGTTACCACGGCAGCCTCGAGTACTTCGTAATTTGTGGGAATCTTAACAGACGATTGTTTTCCAACTCGTTCAATCTTCCCGTTTTTAATCAGAACCACGCCATCTTTTATCGGGTCGCCGGCGCTGGTGTAAACCACTCCGCCTTTTACTGCAATTTGTGCATTAGTGATGTTCAGTAAGCAGACCGCAAAAAGGAATGTGAAAAGTAATTTTAAATTCTTCATGGTTATTCTCCTTCTACGTGATGTGTATGCGTTTCGCCACGGAAGACATCATATCCACCCGTAGAGTAATCTTTATCTTTAGGATTAGCTCGGTCCCAAACTAAGAGGCCTTCAATCCAAGTTTGCTCCACATGAGAGTACACACTGAAAGGATCGCCAGAAAGGATAATAAAATCGGCATCCTTACCTTTTTCTAGCGTTCCAACACGGTTATCAATATCCATCATTTTAGCGTTGGAGATGGTAACGGCTTCCAACGCTTTTTCTCGGCTCATGCCTTCGCGAACAGCCATAGCAGCAGATCTTAAAAACAAACGAGAGTCGGTAATGCCATCATCAGTATGAAAACCAACTAAAACACCCGCTTTTTCAAGCGCTGCGCCATTTCCGTTAGAAAGGTCTATGGCTTCCATTTTTCCACCAAAAGAATCGAGTGTTATGATGGAAGCGGGAATTCCAGCGGCAGCAATTTCATCGGCTACTTTAGAAGCTTCGCTAACGTGATGAAGAACTAATTTATATCCAAATTCTTGGGAAAGACGAATAGCGGTTAAAATATCGTCGTGGCGGTGAGTGTGGTTGTGAACCGTTCTCTTTCCTTCTAAAATTTGAACCAATGCATCCATTTGTAAATCGCGAGCGGGCATTTTACTTTCATCGCCATCAGCTTCAGCAATTTTGACCTGGTAGTTTTGTGCCTTTACGAATAGCTCACGCACTAAAGCCGCAGATTTAGCTCTTGTTCCAGGAAATGGAGGATTGCCTTGTGGGTTGGTTCCATTTGCCATTTTCATTCCGCCATAAATATCATTCTCTGCGTCCACGACCAAAAGCATGTCTTCAATAACATTTGCTGATCTTAATTTCAGATAAACTGTTTGACCGCTCATCAGATGACCTGAGCCTGGCATAATATTTACAGAAGTAATACCGCCAGCAAGAGCTTTTTTAAAGGTATCACTTCGTGGGTCGATGGCATCCAAAATACGTACATCGGGGTGAAGTGCTGAAGAACGATCGCCCCCGTCACCTTCGCCAAGGTGCGAGTGAGTATCAACCAAGCCTGGCATTAACACTTTTCCAGTAACATCATAAATGGTTGCGTTACTTGGTATGGAAGTGTTTGCGCCTCCAACAGCCACGATTTTTCCATCCTTAACAATTAGAACTCCATTTTCGATGGGTACGCCATTAATCGGGATAATATGAGCGCCTTTAAAAGCTTGTGGCTTAGATTGAGCTTGAAGTGCACTACTTAGCAGGCAGGCAAGGCCAGCGGCTAGCAAGAAATTCTGTTTAAACTTCATAGATTAATTAAACTGGTTAAAAAGTGCTCCAAGTTATAAAAATCTATGGGGAAGGCAAGTCGACAAACGTGAAAGAATGCTAGGGGCTCTTTCGGGCAGTACATTCTTTTAGACTGAGACGATTTTGTTACTAATTATGTTTTATTGGAAGCATCAATCGTGACAGTATTTGGGGAGTCTATATGATTAGTTGGACTCTCGCTAAGTTTTAGCGAAGCCAAATAAAAGAAGTACATGCTGAACGCTAATATGGTGTGGGCAATATCGAGATGGTTAAACCATACACCAAAAGAGACTTTGTAGGTAAAAATGAAAGCGGATAACGAAGTAAAGCAGATAGTAAATACCATCAACTTGCTTCCCTCATTACCTGTTTTTGTAAAAAGCACTATATGAAGGGGCATAACCAGAGCTAAAAACCCAAAAATGGAGTGAATTTGTACAAAATTAAAGTCAACGGTGCGAATGGTTAAGCCTGCGAAAATGAGCAATGCTATGAAATTCACAAGCTTAAAGATGAGGATGAACTTTTTATTAAAGAACGGCTTGGCATATAATAAAGAAGCATGGCTTATCAAAAAGATGGAAATCATCCCAAAAAGCCAGCCCAAAAGCTTCCATGGTGTCCCAAAGATGTGCTGAAAAGCGTGGCCAAAAGTGCCGCCAAAGAAAGTAGCGAGGGCCATGAAAATGAAATAGTACCGAAAATACTGAGTCACTTTTTTGTCAGTAGAAACCTTTTTTAAATGAATATATGCAAAGATACAAACTGCGGTGATTAAGAAATTGGTAAGCATCACCATCGGTTCCATAATGGTAAAACCGAATAAATTGATAGAAGGTTGCCCTGAAAGAGATTGCATTGGTAGTGAGGTTTGCCTAGAAGGCGCTGTAACAACTATATGGATAAATAATCTTTCACTAAGGAGTTAGCATTTCAAGTAGCGTTACGAAAGAAATCAGGCTTGAAGTACTATGTGTGTAAAAAAAGCTCCTACACAAAGTATAGGAGCTTTAAATCGAAGTGAATTAGTGGAGTTTATCCACAAAATCTAATTTCTCCCAAGGGAATTCGTCACGACCAAAATGGCCATAAGCAGCTGTTTGCTTATAAATAGGACGTTTAAGGTCAAAACGGTCAATGATTCCTTTTGGAGTACAATCAAAAGTTTTTTCAACTAAAGTAGCGAGTTCTAAATCGCTAACTTTTCCAGTTCCATAACTGTTCACATTAATAGAAACAGGTTCTGCAACGCCAATAGCATATGCAAGTTGAACAAGAACTTCGTCAGCAAAGCCAGCGGCTACTAAGTTTTTCGCAATATGACGAGTAGCATATGCAGCACTACGATCTACTTTTGAAGGATCTTTACCAGAAAAAGCGCCACCGCCATGAGCACCAAAACCACCGTAAGTATCAACAATAATTTTACGCCCAGTTAAACCCGTATCGCCGTGAGGTCCACCAATTACAAATTTACCTGTAGGATTGATATGGTAAAGAGTGTCGGCATCAATAAGCTCAGCAGGAATAATGTTGCTAATGAGATGTTTTTTAATGTCTGCATGAATTTGAGTTTGCTCAACTCCCTCATCATGTTGAGTAGAAAGAACAATAGTATGAATGCGCTTTGGAGACCCGTCATCATTGTATTCAATAGTTACCTGGCTTTTACTATCAGGCCCGAGGTAAGGCATCAACTCGGTAGTTTTTCTTATTCGCGCTAATTCTTTCAGTAAGTTATGAGAGAATTGAAGCGGCATAGGCATGTATTCTGGTGTTTGAGTGGTAGCAAAACCAAACATCATTCCTTGATCGCCAGCGCCTTCTCGATCTACACCTTGTGCAATATCAGGACTCTGTTTATGAATTGTTGAAAGAACACCACAACTATCAGCATCAAAGCGGTAAGAAGCTTTAGTGTAACCAATTTCTTGAATTACATCGCGAACTATATCTTGAACATCAACATAAGCATCGGTTGTAACCTCTCCAGAAACTACGGCTAAACCAGTTGTAACTAGGGTTTCTACCGCTACGCGGGAATTTGGATCTTGGCCAATTAAAGAATCGAGAATTGCATCTGAAATTTGATCGGCTACTTTATCCGGATGGCCTTCAGATACAGATTCAGAAGTAAAAAGTTTTTTCATTATTTATAAAAGTCTTAAGGTAAGGTTCCTTGGGTTAGGTTTGATGAATACCGAATTTAAAAAGAAAAGAGGAGAAATATGGCTAAGAATTGAATAAGTCTTGCCCAGAATTTTTGGGCTCTATGCCTAGGTAATTATAAGCTTTTGGTGTTACAATACGACCTTTCGGGGTGCGTTGTAAAAAACCTTCTTTAATAAGATATGGCTCATACACTTCCTCAATAGTGCCTTTATCTTCACCTACTGCAACGCCAAGAGTACTTAGACCAACAGGTCCACCAGCGTAGTTTTCAATTATAGCTCGAAGCATGCGCACATCCATTTCATCTAATCCGTTAGAATCTACATCAAGAGCATTCAAAGCTTTATCTGCAATTTTTTTATCAATTGATGAAAGGCCTTCAACCTGTGCGAAATCTCGAGTTCTACGGAGTAACTTATTAACGATACGAGGAGTTCCCCTGCTTCTACTGGCAATTTCGTACGCCCCTTCGTCGGTTATTCCAAAGTTCATAATGTTGGCCGAGCGCAAAGCGATGAGTTGCAAAAGCTCGACATCGTAATAATCTAAGCGCATGTCTATACCAAACCGTGCGCGCAATGGCGCGGTTAGCATTCCCTTTCGTGTGGTTGCGCCAACAAGTGTAAATCGGTTTAAATCAATTTGAATACTTCGTGCATTTGGTCCTGAATCAATCACTATATCGAGTTTAAAATCCTCCATAGCAGAATATAAATACTCTTCTATAACAGGATTTAGACGATGGATTTCATCAATAAAAAGCACATCTCCTTCCTCAAGGTTAGTGAGCATACCAGCTAAATCACCAGGTTTCTCTAGAACGGGTCCCGTAGTTGGACGTA
>TARA_R110002096_G_scaffold22170_4_pt1 | contig 39078 bp, 35 predicted proteins | sample TARA_R110002096 | Tara Oceans TARA_R110002096 (sample SAMEA4397295) | marine metagenome | biome: Polar Biome; feature: [DCM] deep chlorophyll maximum layer (ENVO:01000326); material: water (ENVO:00002006), including particulate matter (ENVO:01000060) such as... | depth 35 m
CAGTGGGTGCAACCGATGTACGCGCCCAAATCCAACAAACCCGCGCCCTGACAGACCGCGCCTTCAACGTAAACTTCTTTTGTCACACACCACCCCAGCGGGACGTGGCCAAGGAACGTGCATGGTTGGATCACCTTGCGCCATTGTTTGCCAAATTTAACGCCACACCGCCTGCAACGCTCGCTGAAATCTATACCACGTTCGAGGCCGACGATGACACGTATCAGGTATTATTGGATGAACGCCCCGCCGTGGTCAGCTTTCACTTTGGTCTGCCTGATATGAAAAAAATTGCCGCACTTAAAAACGCAGGCATCACCATCCTTGCTACCGCCATAACATTGCCCGACGCAATCGCCGCACAAAACGCAGGCGTCGATGCCATCGTCGCGCAAGGATACGAAGCGGGCGGTCATCGCGGTATCATTGATCCAACCGCCCCCGACAGCCGACTGACCACCCTTGCCCTAACCCAAATCTTGGCCGCCAACCTGTATGTCCCCGTGATCGCGGCAGGTGGTATCATGAACGGTGCGGGCATTCGCGCCGCCTTGAATGTGGGTGCCATCGCTGCCCAATTGGGCACCGCATTCATCGACACCGAACACAGTTTGGCCGATGCCCCATACCGCGCCGCGCTGACATCCTTTGCGGGTCATAACACCCTGATTACATCCATCCTTTCGGGACGTCCCGCACGCTGTGTCGCGAACAGTTTTACCGCCATGGGCGCCACAACAGACCACACCGATTTGCCCGCATACCCCATTCTGTATGATGCAACCAAATCGCTGATCGCCGCCGCCAAATCCGCGGGAGACACAGCCTTTGCCGCACAATGGGCCGGCCAAGGCGCACCGCTGTCGCGCGCAATGTCGGTGGCTGAATTGATGGACATCCTCAAATCCGAACTGGACGCCACAGTATGACAAACCGCCAAATAAATTTCATCGGCTGGATATTATTCGTCGTTTCCGCCATCGGTTTTATTATCGCCAGCATCGGTTCCTTTTGGGCGATGTTCGGCAGTGTCTTTTTCCTGATCGCCTGTTTGGTTTTCATGATCCCCTTCTTTCGCAGAGGCGGTAAATGACCGTCATCCTTGGGCTAATCGCCGCTCTTGCATGGGGTACGCATGACATTCTGATCCGCTGGGTTAGTCAAAAATCGAACATCTATTCTTGCCTGTTTATGGTGTTGTTCTTTGGGTTTATTTTCCAAACCGCCTACCTTGTTTTCACTTCTGATTTCGCCTCCATTCCCATATCTGCCGCTGGGCCAATCCTTGCATCTGGCACCGCCTTCATGTTGGCAGGTATCGCGATTTACAAAGCATTTGAAATCGGCCCCGTCCAATTGGTTGCCCCTATTGTCGCGACTTATGCCATTGCCTCGATCCTGTGGGGCGTCGTCCAAGGAGACCCCCTTACCGCCTTTCAAATCGTTGCTGTGATCGCCGTTTTCGTCGGCCTTTATATTGTCGTATCCCTTGGCAACACAGGCGACGAACAAACCTCAAGTGGCAATCGCATCCACGCCGTTTTGTGGGCAGCAATGGCCAGTTTCTTTTTCGCCCTTACGTTCGGCATCGGCCAATCCATGGTGCAATACGCACCCGAGATGATGACCATTTTGGCCACACGTTTGGTCGCGTTGACCACATTAATTCCGGTGATGATATTTCTCAAAACCCCATTGCTAGGAGCGCGCAAGCAATGGAAAATACTGGCCACAATGGGGGGGTTGGATGCGCTGGCGCTTAGCAGTGTGTTAACCGCGGGCAACCTGCCAAACGCATCCTATGCATCCCTTGCGGCATCGCTGTTTGGCATGGTGACAATTTTGTTGGCGTGGATATTCCTGCGCGAACGCATGACGCCCCTGCAATGGTTGGGCGTCATCACCACCTTCGCAGGGGTGGCGTATTTAGCTTGGTCGTAAAAACCGCAAAATCGCATTCGCAAAAACATCGGGTTGTTCCATCAATCCCAAATGTTTTAAATCGGGAATAACCTGCAATTCAGCCCCCGCAATTTCATCCACAATCGCGCGCGCCATATCTGGCGTACTGCCGACATCGTTTTCACAGGTCATCACCAATGTCGCCACATCAATCGCCGGTTTGGGTGCGATCAATTCTGTCACACCCGCCGCCAAAACCCACGCCGCTTGGGCATAACCCTCGCCATCTGCACGCATCCGCCAATCCACAACCCGTTGTGTAGTTGCACCGTGGGTCGTGCGAAAATCATCTGTGAACCAGCGTTGCAATGCCGCATCCATGGTCGCCAACGCACCCAGTTCACGCACCGTCATTGCCCGCGCCAAGACCGCCGCCTGTGCCGCATCGCCCCGATCATGTGGCGAATTTAAGATCACCAAACGGTTTAATCGCGCGGGATAATCCAAGGCAAAACGCCGGTTAATCATCCCCCCAATCGAAAACCCAACGACATCCGCACGCGTAATATCCAACGCATTCAAAACGCCCAGAATTTGCCGCGCATAAACCGCCAAACTGACCGTTTCATCACATGGCAAACTGTCCCCATGCCCATATAAATCATAGGTAATCACATAATGCGACGTCGCCAATTTCAGCAACATTGGATCCCAAATTTTCTGACATAATCCCAATCCATGGATCAACACAATTGCGGGCGCGCCCCGCGCACCGAACGTGTGATATGACGTGCCGTCAGCGTTTTGCATCACACCCCCGCAGGATTATCAACGTCGCGTCCCATGTCGCGCAAATCCTTGTAACGATCCCCAATACGATGATGCGGATTTCCACCAATCGACGCGCCCAAGGCCACAATAATTTCGTCCTCGGCGGGGGCATCAGGTACGTTCAAATGGATGGTTTGATAATGCGAGCGCCGCCCGACATCATCCTTGTCCATCAGGGGGATCATCATTGGCGCACCCATCGCGCCGCGGGTATTTGCAAAGGCCAAATAACTCTTGGCACTCACCGCATCGCGGTACTGATTGCCAAACCACAAGGTATGGGTTAGCGCCTGCCCATGCTCAATCTCGCCGCCTGATCCAACGACGGATGCCTTACCATAACCTTCCAGTTTATCGCCCGTCACACCCAATATCATGTCTGTCAAAACCTTGCCCAGATGCGGACCATGATCCAAAATTTCGGGGCTTAAATCTTCGACAAATCCACGTCCAGACCACGGGTTTTTAATGATCGCCAACGCGGCCACCAATTTGGTTGGCGGTGAAACTTCGCGCCCTCCGTCCTGAAATGTATCTTGAATTTGCAACAGGGTTCTGCGGATAATTACGGGCATGATTTATTCCTTAAATGCTGGCATGACGCGGTCGATAAACAATTGCAGGGATCGCAATTGCACATCCTGATCCAATCCCATCGACGCATAATAGATAAAGGCATCAACGCCGATATCTTGATATTTTTTCAACTTGTCTATCACTTGGTCAGGTGTGCCAAACAACAGATTTTCCTCCAGCATCGCGGGATCAACCCGCACGTTCCCTTCGAGTTGCTCAAGTGGAACTTTGTCAGGGAACCCATTGATAACATCGCCCTTTTTCATCATCAAGTTTCCAAAACGTCCCAAAACACTGCGCAATCCATCGATGCATGTCGCACGATCCGTTTCGTTATCGTAGACCGCAGAATGGCGCATCATCGCAAAACGTCCGGTGTATTCACCCCCTGCCTTGACCTTGGCCGCATCCAAGCGCGCGCGATATTCCTCGGCCTCTGAAAACGGCAAGGTGAACGGCCAGCTCATAATATTGCAATTATTGTCCACCGCATAATCAAACGTCACAGGCGCGCGTGCCGCGACCCAAACGGGGACCTCATCCTGTGTCGGTTTGGGTACAGATGTCGCTGAGGGGAATTTCCAAAATTCGCCATCATGTTCCACATCACCTTTCCACAACGCCCGCACAACAGGCAACATTTCTTGCAAATACTTATACCCATCTTTTTGATCAACGCCCGGGAACATCCGATCAAACTCGCGCTGATACGCACCCGATCCCAAACCAAAATCCAACCGCCCATCCGAGATTAAATCCAACATCGCCGCTTCGCCAGCAATCCCAATCGGATGCCAATACGCAGCATTCGCCACACCAACACCCAATCGAATGTTTTCGGTCATTCCCGCCCACCATGTCAGGATCTGAAATGGGTTGGGCGCAATGGTCATTTCCAACGCATGATGTTCCGCCGCCCATGCGGTTTCAAATCCCGCACGATCCGCCATCTGCACCATTTTCGCGGTATGATCGCGCACCGATTTCATATCGATACTGTCGTCCATCCGTTCCAAATTAACCGCTATGTGAAATTTCATAATTGTCCCCTATCGCATCACAAATGGGCTGTTGATCGGATCATCGGATGTATTCATCCAAACCGTCTTTGCCCGTGTATAATTCTGCATCGCTTGCATCCCTGCTTCGCGCCCATAACCACTGCCCTTAACGCCACCAAACGCCGCAATGGGCGAGATGACGCGGTAGGTATTCACCCACACGATCCCCGCACGAATGGCGCGGGTCATCCGCAATGATCGCGCAGAATCCCGCGTGAATATCCCCGCCGCCAAACCGTGTTTGGTGTCATTGGCCAACGCGATAACCTCGTCCTCGGTTGTGAACCGCTGAACGGATAAAACTGGACCAAATAGTTCCGTGTCCACGATGTCCAAGTCCTGTCGTGGGCAATCGATAATCGTCGGTTGATAATACAGCCCATCCATGTCCGAAACACGTCCGCCGCCGGTTAAAACCGTCGCACCTTGTTCCATCGCACGTGCAACCTGTGTATCGATATGGTCAACCTGCGCCGTGGTGCACAGCGGCCCCATTTCGGTGGCGTCATCATTTGGATCGCCAATCACAATCCCCTGCGCCGCGCGGATCATTTGCGCCAAAAACTCGTCCGCAATATCGACATGTAGATACAGCCGTGACCCAGCCACACAGGATTGCCCCGTCGCGCCAAATATTCCCGCAATTGATGCGTTTACAGCACTTTCGATATGCGCATCATCGAACACAATAAACGGGGATTTCCCGCCCAATTCCAGCGATACCTCTGCAAAATTTTCCGCCGCATTCATCATGATACGGCGCGCCGCCACTGGCCCGCCTGTGAATGCAATTTTCGCCACCAACGGATGACTGGTCAAGGCACGTCCACAAACCTCGCCGTGCCCTGTGACGATATTCACAACGCCATCGGGAATCCCCGCATCCGCCACCAATTTTCCAAATTCCAACAAGGGTGCCGACGCTTGTTCGGACGCTTTCAATACAATTGCATTTCCCGCCGCCAATGCAGGGCCAATCTTCGTTGCACTTAAAAACATCTGTGAATTCCACGGGATCACCGCCGCCACAACACCCACAGGTTCACGCAGGGTGTAGGCGAACATATCAGGCTTATCGATTGGTAACGTTTCCCCCACCAATTTATCCGCCGCGCCTGCGAAAAAGTGGAAATACTCGGCGATATAATTCGCCTGCCACTTGGTTTCTTTAAGCATTTTGCCCGTATCGCGGGTCTCAACACGACCCAAGTCCTTGGATGCCGCCGCCAATAAATCACCCAACCGCGCCAAACATTTGCCCCGCGCACTGGGCGTCATTTTTGCCCATGGGCCGTCATACATTGCGGCATGCGCCGCACGCACCGCACGATCCACATCATCCGCCGTCGCCTCTGGCACTTGTGCCCAAACGTCGCCGTTGGCGGGATCAACACTGTCAAACACCGCGCCATCGGATGCCTGTACCCACGCGCCATCAATCAACATGTCATATCGTACCAAATTCACCACAGCGATTCCTCCTCATTCAAAGGGCAGGCTATGCGATTAATTCAATTTGACATATCAAAATATATTGCACAGAATATTCGAAAAGATCGAATTATATGCAACTCTCAGAACTCAGAACATTCTTGGCCATCATCGAAACCGGTTCACTGGTGCGTGCATCCGAACGCTTGCACGTCACGCAATCCACCGTCACCGCGCGCCTAAAGTCGCTTGAGAATGCCTTGGGGCAACGCCTGATCAACCGCACCAAATCGGGTGCCACATTGACCGAGGCAGGCATTCGCCTGCGCCGTTATGCCCAAACGATCGACGAGTTATGGTCCCAAGCACGCCAAGAAACCGCCCTGCCCAAAACCGTCAACTTCGTTTGCAATTTGGGGTGCGAAACCGATCTGTGGGACAACCTTGGGCGCGATGTTTTTGCCCATGTGAACACCGCCCACCCCAATTCGGCGCTGACCGTTTGGACAGGATCACATCAGGACATGCGTAATTGGTTAAAACAGGGGCTGTGTGATGTGGTCATATCCTATGACACGCCAATTGGTGCGCAAAATGTCACCCTGACAGATGACACGCTCATCATGGTGTCCGATCTAGCCAACAGCCCCGTGCGCGGCAATCCTGCGTATATTTTCGTGGAATCTGGTGTCGATTTTGGCCGTGAACACGCCATCTACTTTTCCGACAGCGCCACTGCTAAGATCAGCTTTAACTCTGCACCCACGGCATTGGATCACCTGTTGTCGGTGGGCGGCGCCGCGTATTTGCCACAGCGCATCGTGGAAAATCATTTACGCAGTGGTGACCTGTACCAATTGCACGATGCACCAACTTATCGGCGCAAAACCTATTTGTCGGCACGCGCTGATTTCGCCTTTGATCCCAAAACATTTACCACAAACGCCTTATGACAATGTGGTATTCAACACCCAGAAAATAACCCCAGAAATCGCCGCCGCCGCAGGCACGGTAATGATCCACGCCGCAATGATCGTCATGAAATGAGACCGGCGCACCAACTTGCGGTGTTTACGTTTCTTGGTCGCGGATTTTTCCACTTCGGCCGCTTGAATTTTCGCAACCTTTTTATCCGACGTGGTCACGCGCCAATGAACTTCGCGGAAAAACCCAACACCAAACACCGCCCCAACCGCGATATGTGTCGAACTGACCGGCAGACCCATCGAGGACGCGATAATCACCGTAATCGCCGCCGACAAGGCCACACAGTAAGCTCGCAATGGGTTCAGTTTGGTAATCTGTTCACCCACCATGCGGATCAATTTCGGGCCAAACAACAACAACCCGAACGAAATCCCAAACGCACCCACAATCATCACCCAAATCGGGATCACAACTTGGGTCGCGACATCGCCCGCTTGCGCCGTATGCACAATCGCTGCCAGCGGGCCAACCGCGTTTGCTACGTCATTGGCACCGTGCGCAAAGGATAACAACGCTGCCGCACAGACCAATGGGATGGTAAATAATCCACGCACTGTTTCCTTGGTGTTCGACTTGCCCTCGGACTGACGGTGAATAATCGGGCGGGTCACGAAATACGCAAACAAACCAGCGGCCGCGCCAATCAACAATGCCGTTTCCAAATCAATCTTTACAATCTTCTTCAGACCCTTCACCGCCAAATACGTTGAAAACGCCATCGCCATAATTGCAATCATCACAGGTACCCAACGCCGCGCCGCCGCAATCTTGTCCGGTTTGTCCGACACTTGGGATTTGATCAGCCACAAAAACAGCGCCGCAACGACACCGCCCAACACGGGCGAAATTACCCAAGACGCCGCAATTTGACCCATCGCAGGCCAGTTAACGGCGGAAAATCCAGCTGCTGCAATACCCGCGCCCATCACACCGCCAACAACCGAATGGGTGGTGGATACAGGTGCGCCAATCCATGTGCCTAAGTTTACCCACATCGCCGCTGAAATCAGCGCCGCAAACATCGCCCAAATAAACACTTGGGGGTCACCCACAGCCGCCGGATCAATGATGCCCTTGGAAATCGTGCCAACCACATCGCCGCCGGCCAACAAGGCACCCGCACTTTCGAAAACTGCCGCCAAAATCAACGCGCCGGTCATCGACAATGCATTCGCACCCACCGCAGGGCCGACATTATTGGCCACATCATTGGCACCAATGTTCAACGCCATATACGCGCCGATCGCCGCCGCGGCGATGATAATATAACTGTCTGAATTCCAACCCAAAATCGCACTGGCGATTAAACCGGCAATCAAAATAAACGCAAAACCAATTGTGGGCGCTAAAAACTGTTGCCGTGTGGCTGCGGCAGCTTGTTCCAGTGAGACCCGGCTTGCCAGATCGCGATCCAGCGTTTTATTCGGACGTGCTTTTTTGACCATGGGAATCCCCTTAGAATTTGACCAATTGAGGCTCACAGCGAGCCTTGATTCGCGAAAGAATTATAAACTTCATGTAACAACTATATGACAAAACGCTTGAATTCGGCGGGCGGAACGGTTTTTAACGTTCCCATACAAAGGGAAACCCATGTCCAAAAAAAATCACTCCAAAGGTTTAGTTCTGATCGTCGAGGATGAGCCATCGCAAATGGAGCTTTTGGCGTTCAACCTAACGGCCCAAGGTTACGACATCCTACGCGCTGATACAGGCGAAGAGGGGTTGATGTTATTCGCGGAAAACGCCCCCGATTTGGTGCTGCTGGATTGGATGTTGCCCAACCTGTCGGGTTTGGAAACGTGTCGCCAAATGAAACGTAGCCATGATAAACCATGCCACATCATCATGTTGACCGCGCGCGGCGAAGAAGGTGATAAAATTCGTGGCCTTGATGTGGGCGCGGACGATTACGTTACCAAACCCTACTCGGTTAAGGAATTGATGGCGCGGGTTCGCGCGGGCATCCGTATTCGCACACCGTCCAAAGTCAGCGACACGCTGACCTATGGCGCGATCAAAATGGATATGCTGCGCCACGCGGTTACCATTAACGGCACCGCGATCAACATCGGGTCACTGGAATTCAAAATGCTCAAACTGTTGATGGAATCCCCCAAACGGGTGTTTTCGCGTGACCAATTCTTGGAACGTATCTGGACCAACAACCTTGATGTCGAAACCCGCACCGTCGACGTTCACATCGGGCGTTTACGCAAAGCGTTGAAATCCGAAAACGGCATTGATCCAATCAAGACCATTCGCGGTTTTGGCTATTCCTTGGATAACGGACAATAGGCGCCCTCAATCAAACAATCCTCAAACACCGTTAATATCTGTCGCGCATCCGCAACCGTTATCGTCATCGGTGGACGGATTTTCAAAATATTATCAGCTGGACCCTCGGCGCCAATTAAAATCCGCCGCGCCGCCATGCGATTAATCACAAACTGCGCCAATTGTGTTGCGGGTGATTTATCCGCGTCCGCAATCAACTCGACCCCAATAAATAACCCCATTCCACGCACATCGCCAATACAGGCATGGCGCGTCTGAATATCGCGCAACCCATCCAATAACACTGTCCCCACATTCTGCGCATTCGCCTGTAACCCCTCGTCAGTCACAATTTTCAACACCTCCGCGCCTGTGCGACACGACAGGGTTGATCCACCAAAGGTCGAAAAATATTCAATCCCATTGGCAAAACTGTTGGCAATCGCGCGTGTTGTCACGACCACCCCAATCGGATGCCCATTACCAATTGGTTTGCCCAGCACCACAATATCGGGCACCGCACCCTGTTGTTCGAACCCATAAAAGTATTCGCCCAAACGTCCCAATCCCGTCTGCACCTCGTCCGCAATACACACACCACCCGCCGCGCGGACGTACTCATAAACCGCCGCCAAATAGCCCACGGGCGGAATAATCTGCCCGCCGACACTTGGAAATGTTTCGGCAATGAACCCCGCCAATTTTCCATCCATGCCCGCAATCGCCGCGCCGACCTGCGCCGCATATTTCGCGCCCGCGTCCGGATCATCGCGCCCATACGCGCCGCGATAATCATCCGCCACATCCACCAGATGCACCCAATCCGCCTGACCCACACCGTTGGGTTTGTTGAACTTATACGCAGACATCGCAATCGCCGCGTTGGTGTTACCGTGATACCCGTGATCAGGTGTCACAATATCCGTGCCACCTGAATGCGCCCGCGCCAAACGTAGCGCCAATTCATTTGCCTCTGACCCCGAATTCACGAAATAGCACACTGACAATCCACCGGGCATCGTCGCCAACACCTGATCTGCAAAATCCACCTGCGCGGGATGCAAATACCGCGTATTTGAATTCATCCGTTGCAACTGATCCGCCGCAATCGCCTGAATGCGGGGATGCGCGTGCCCGACGTGCGGCACATTATTATAGGCATCCAAATATGTCCGCCCCATCTCGTCAAACAAATGATGTTGCCATCCGCGCAGGAACATCTTGGGGTCGGTATAACTCAACTTCACATTCTCGCCAAAATGGGACCTGCGTTCGTGCAAAACTTGTTCCTGATCAATCGGCAAATACGCGACATAATCATCCGCCAAATTCAACAACGCGGCAGGATTGGGACACAACGCCCCCCACACATCCATCAGATCAGGATCGGCCACACCTGGCCAATCATCCCCCATCCCCGCAATGCTGACTGCCAGCTGAAAATGCACATGCGGTGCCCAACCACCATTTTCCGCTGGCGTCCCCAATTGGCAAAACGCCGCGCCGCGCGCAATCACCTGACCGATGGATAATTCATCCACCACCGCAGGATCCAAGTGCCCATACAACGTATAAAACGCATCCCCGTCGGGCGTTTCATGGCGCAAAATCACCACGCCGCCATAATCCAAATGCCAATCGCGATTTTCCACAACCGCAACCACACCGTCCAAGGGCGCAAACAGGGCATGCCCCGCATCCGCAAACACATCCACCGCCAAATGAATTGATCGCCGATCCGATCCCTTCAACGGCCCTGTGCGAAATGCATCGGATGTATAAATCAAACGCGGCTCGCCGTATTTACCAATCCAATAATCCGCCTGAATGTCTGCGCCAATCATCGCCGCCTCTGACGCACCCAAATCAAACGGGTTGCGTGGCGTCACAGACCCCGCCACCGATAAATCACCCAGTGGTGCATCCGTCAAATCACACCCAAACAACGGCGCGAAATTCCCACGTTCACGCGCCAAATACGCCGTCACTCGCGCGGCGCAATCCACCACAGGCAATCCACAGGCCGCGCGCAAAGACACCGCCACAAATTCCGCATCCAAGGCCATTTCCAAAAACGCCCACGCAGGTGCTTGTGAAATCACAACATAAGGATCATCAGGGTTCGCAACTGCTTCAATCGTCGAGTTCACCACCGAAACCGCCAACCGCATACACAGTGCTGGGTAAATCAAATCCACCTCTGCCGCACTTAGCGGCGAAACAGAATGATACCCGGCAACCAACGCCGCCAAGGCATCAATTGGATCATCGCGATCCAAAACCGCATAGGCACCCGCCACGGCCAATTCCACCACACGCGCCCCCATCACCATGTCGCCAAAATCAATAATGCCCGAAATATGCGGCCCATCCGAAAATGACCCTGCCGCCAGCACGTTATAGTCATTTAAATCATTATGAATGGCTGTCTGCGGCAGAGCCGCAATATCACCCACAACATCCTCAAACCGTGCCACAATGCCATCCAATACCCTACGCCGCGTAGGATCAGCCACCACAGACAGCGATCCCTTAATCCAATCGCTCTGCAACAAATCCCATTTAAAATCCCGCGCCATATAATCATGCGAAAATCCACGCAACGCCACATCCAACGTCGCCGCCTTGCCGCCCAAATCGCGCATCAACGCATTGGATCGCGGCGCAAACCGCGCCAAACAATCACCATCCAGTAATGAAATCACCCAAACCAAACGCGCCGCACCGTCCGCGTCATCAATCACCGCAAAATCCGCACCGGCAACCGTGGGCACCACAATTGGCACGGGCAATCTCGCATCCGCCACGGCGCGCATTGCACCGCATTGCATTTCCACCAACCCCGCGTCACAGCCCGCACGCATCACCTTGACCACAAACCCCTGATCGGCGCGAAAATTCAGATCATATTCCCCATCCAAACGCGACAACGTGACATCCAATCCAAATGCCGACTTAACGCTGTCCTGCCAATATTTTTCCATGCACGGGAATCCCTTTCGCTTCTGCTCAAACGCTAAGTCAGGTTTCCAAGCACGACAATCGCAAAAGCGGATTCACGTCATTTCAGACGCTAAACGCCGTGTTTCTGCGTAAATATTTCGGAATGATAGGTTGCGGTACTGTGCGGCCTGTAACATACTCGTTCAAAATAACGACCAAGCATCAGACTTGGCAAAAGGGAGAGTTTGCCAGTGGGCGATAATAGAAAAGTAGTGGTCGAGGCGGAAAACGTCTGGAAAATATTCGGTAGCCGCGCCGACGAGGCGATGGCCGAAGTCAAAAAATCCAACATATCAAAGGCAGAAGTTTTAGAAGAGTTCGAATGTGTGGTCGGCGTCAAGGACGTTTCCATGTCCGTACGCGAAGGCGAAGTATTTTGTATCATGGGTCTGTCAGGTTCTGGCAAATCCACATTGGTGCGCCACGTTAACCGTCTGATCGAACCCACCAGCGGAACAATCGCAATCAATGGCACCGATGTCGGTAGTTTGAACCCTGAAGAGTTACGCGCCATGCGCGCCGATCAAATCGGCATGGTGTTCCAAAACATGGCGCTGTTGCCGCACCGCACCGTGCGCGACAACATCGCCTTCTCGCTTGAATTGCGCAACGTGGATGCTTTCCGGCGCGCACAGGCCGCTGATGCGGTGATCGAACGTGTCACCTTACAAGGTTATGGCGATCGGTACCCATCCGAATTATCAGGTGGTATGCAACAACGTGTCGGCTTGGCACGCGCCTTGGCCGCTGATCCTGAAATCTTGTTGATGGACGAACCTTTTTCCGCGCTTGATCCGCTGATCCGTCGCGGCCTACAGGACGAATTCTTGGCGCTGTCCAAGGAAATGAATAAAACCACGCTGTTTATTACGCACGACTTGGACGAGGCCATCCGCATGGGATCGCGCATCGCCATTATGAAAGACGGCGAAATCGTTCAAACTGGCACCCCAGAGGACATCGTAACCAACCCCGCCGACGAATACGTGGCCGATTTCGTCCAAGGTATTTCCAAGCTGAAATTGGTTTTCGCCCACACTGTTATGGTGCCAGTGGCGCAATACGAAAAAGAGCATAAAAAACTGCCCGCACTCAAATCCTGCCCACAAGCAGGGCCAGAGGATGATTTGGACACACTGCTGACCAAAGTCGTCGATCAGGACAAACCATTGGTGATCATGGATGATGGCAAGCCCGTCGGCGTCGTCACCAAAGATTCGTTGCTACATGCCATCAGAGGGGAGACATAATATGTCAGAAGAATCAAAAACAGGTCCCTTTCACGAATTCGCGGATCAAAGCGGCGACTACTATGCCAAAACGTTCCTTAAAATTCAGAAAAGCGAACTACCAAAAACCCACATCAACGTCGCCGCCGCATTGGGCAGCTTTATCTGGGCGTCATTGCGCGGCAACTGGCTGTTATTCTGGATCGCCTTTGCGATTGATTTGGTCACATTGGTCTACCTTGGCGCGGCGTATAAATTCAATATCGCTGGCTACACCGTGATCGAAGAAGTCGCAAAATACACCGCTGCGGGCAACACGGCCGCCGCCAGCAACAAACAATTGCTGATCGAACGCTATGAAAACTGGACGTCCAGTTCGGTTATCACCGCCATCGTGATTTTCATCATTGGCCGGATCTTCTTTGGCTGGCTTGCGGATGGCGCTTACTATCGCCAATATAACGCATGGCGTGTTGATCGCGCAAAACGCTCGGGGTTTAAAGCTAACCGTTTGGTGATGATGGCCGTCATTTTGGCACTGATTGCCCCCTTGATGATCTATCGCTCGACCCAATTCGCACCCGATGCGCGCACCTGCGTAAAACAGGATCGCGCCATTGCAAGTGGCAAAGACGTCACATTCCAAGACAAATTCAACTGTAAAATCATTTCCGATTTTCCAACCTTGATCTGGATTGATCGCCCCGACATCGTATCCTATCCACGGGCCGAGGACGGCACACGCTACATCCAACGCGAAGCCCCAACCAGCAAACGCCCGATCAACTTGCACACCTTCGTGTCGGGTAAAATTGAAAACGGCGTGGGATACCTGACAGCGTTTTATGGCTATTTCTTTGACGGTATTGTCAAAGTTCTTCAGGCACTGCTGAACGCAATCGAAGCCATCTTTGTTGGGACACCGTGGCCAATCATGATGGGAATATTGCTGACGATTTCCTACTATGCCGCAGGGACACGCATCACCCTATTTGTGGGCGCGTCGCTGGGGTATCTTGCGGTGTTCGGCTTCTGGCTGACGGCGATGGAAACCCTTACCTTGGTGGCGGCCGCCACATGTGTGTCGATTATCATCGGGCTCCCCCTTGGGATCTGGGTCGGTAAATCGCCACTGGGCAAGGCATTGGTGACACCCGTCTTGGACATCATGCAAACCATCCCATCATTCGTGTACCTTCTGCCGGCTGTTGCCTTCTTTGGCATTGGGGTTGTTCCGGGCATCATGGCGACAGTTATTTTCGCCATGCCACCCATGGTACGCCTGACATCACTTGGTATCCAACACGTCCCAGAAAGCACGAAAGAGGCGGCGCTCGCCTTTGGTGCAAACCCGCGTCAATTACTGACCAAGGTTGAATTACCGCTGGCAATGCCTTCGATCATGGCGGGTGTAAATCAGGTCGTAATGATGTCCCTGTCCATGGTTGTTGTTGCCGCGCTGATTGGCGCTGGTGGTATGGGTTTCTTGGTTACAGACGCCCTTGCCCGCACAGACATCGGCAAAGGTATTTTGGCCGGTTTAGGTATTGCATTATTGGCGATGATGATTGATCGTGTCGTTCAGAAAGCAAACAAATAGAATTTTGACCCCAACTGCTTGGGGTCAAATAAAAGAAGTCTAACTAGGAGAATAGAATGAATATTTTAAAAACACTTGCGGCTTCAACCGCAATCGCAGTTGCCGCAACGGCCGCTGTGGCGCAAGAGGGCAAAATTGCCATTGCCGATCTAACTTGGACAGGTGCTGATGCCATCGGCGCAGTCATCCAAGCAATTATTACTGGCCCAATGGGCGGCGAAGCTGAAATCATCCAAGGTGCATCAGATGGCTCTGTTATCTTTGCGGGTATGGACAAGGGCGATGGCTCTATCGACGTACACCCCGACATCTGGATGCCAAATCAGGTTGCCAACTGGGACCAATATGTTGATGGCAACAAAACTGTTGGCGTAAACAAACCATACACGGGCACACAAGGTATGTTCGTCCCAAGTTATCTGTCTGATAAGGTGACATCATTCGAAGATTTAGCTAACCCAGAAATTGCAGCATTGTTCGACAAAGACGGCAATGGCAAAGGCGAATATTGGGCGGGCGACTCGTCTTGGACATCCACAAAAATGTGGCAAGTGAAATTCAAATCATACGGTTTGGACGAACTATGGGAGCCAGAAATCATTTCTGACGCGACGTTCAAAGCACAACTAAAAGCGGCTTATGGCAACGAAAAACCAATTCTGTTCTACTACTGGACACCTGAATGGTTGTTTGCGGCATACGACTTGTCTCCACTTGACGAACCACCAGTCACAGACGGCTGTCGCGTTCTGAATCTAGAGCAAGAAGATTGGCTAGAAGCATCAACTTTCAAATGTAAGCACAACGACGCAGAAGTTTGGATCGGTTATTCAAAGTCACTTGATAAGCGTAACCCAGCGGTTTCAAAAATGTTGTCAAACATGGTTCTTGACCCAGGTACAGTAAACGACTGGATCTTGCGTATTGGTCGCGACGAAGAAGTTGCACAAGACGTTGCAGAAGAATGGGTTGCAGATAACATGGATTTGGTAAACTCTTGGATTAACGGCTAAGCCATCGTTACAAATCATTAGAATACAAAAGGGCCTCGCCATCGCGGGGCCCTTTTTCATGTCACGCTTTTTCACCTTGACCATCCCACCTCGATCATCCAAATTTCCGCTATGACGGATCACGACGACGCTATATTGTCCCAACTGCCTGTGAAACTTAAGGAGGCGCGCCAACAAAAGGCGTTGTCACTTGATGCTGTTGCAAAACTCTCTGGTGTCAGCAAATCAATGCTCAGCCAGATCGAGCGCGGCGAAAGTAGCCCAACAATTTCCACCCTCTGGAACCTTACCCGCGCCTTGCAGGTGGATTTCGCAGGTCTGTTGGAAAACCGACCCGAAAAATCCCAAATCGCGGTTTTGCGCGGCGGCGATGTGCCAACAATAAACATCAACGGATCAGGGTGTCGTGTCCGCATCCTGTCCCCGCCCGAAGACGTCGGAAAACTTGAAATATATGAATTAGAATTCAAGGCTGGCGACTCTTTGGACAGCAAGCCGCACACCAAAGGCACCCATGAACACCTGACGGTCGTCGCGGGTAAAATAACCGTCATCAGCGGTGACAGCACCGAAACCCTGTCCAATGGCGACACGGCACGCTATCCTGCGGATGTCGCGCATTCCATCACAGGAGTCACGACATCCAAAGCGATACTGATTGTGATGAACACTTAATATCCGTTATTGCGGACTATTGACCGCTATGTTAGATTTCTAAAAACAGGAGCCCGACATGACCCAAACTTTTGCATCCCACATCGCCCAAACTCTGCAACAAATCGATGCGGACGGCCTGCGCAAAAAAGAGCGCGAAATCACCACACCACAGTCGGGTCAAATTCGTGTCGGCTCGCGTGACATCATCAACCTTTGCGCCAATAATTATCTGGGTCTTGCGGATCACCCCGCCCTGATAAATGCCGCCGCCAATGCCATGCAAACGCATGGTTTCGGTATGGCCTCTGTGCGCTTTATTTGCGGCACACAGGACTTGCACCGCCAACTGGAAAAGCGCATGGCCGCCTTTCTGGGCAAGGATGATTGTATTCTTTTCGCCGCCTGTTTCGATGCCAATGGCGGCCTGTTTGAGCCGCTGTTAGGCCCCGAAGACGCGATCATATCAGACAGCCTTAACCACGCCTCCATTATTGATGGCATCCGCTTGTGCAAGGCGAAACGCTTTCGTTACGCCAACTCTGATATGAATGATCTCGAACGCCAACTTGTGGCCGCACACGACGGCGGCGCCCGCTTTATCATGATCGCAACCGATGGCGTTTTCAGCATGGATGGCACCCTTGCGAACTTGCCCGAAATCACCCGTTTGGCCACACAATTTAATGCACTGGTGATGGTCGATGATTGCCACGCCACTGGCTTTATGGGCGCACGCGGTGCGGGCATGCCCGATCACTTTGGCGTCGATGTCGACATCCTGACGGGCACATTAGGCAAAGCATTGGGCGGCGCCATCGGCGGTTACATCGCCGCCGACCAAGATGTGGTCGACCTGTTGCGCCAACGCGCCCGTCCCTACCTATTCTCAAACTCGTTGCCACCCGCCATCGTCGCCGCAGGGCTAGAGGCGCTCAACCTTGTTCAAAACGGCGATGATTTACGCAAGCAACTGTTCGAAAACACAAAATACTGGCGCGCGGGTTTACAAAAATTGGGCTTTGACTTGCTCGACGGCGAACATCCCATTGTCCCCGTGATGCTCGGCGATGCCCAACGCGCCCAAGATTTATCCGCCGCCCTGTTCGATGAGGGCGTGTTATGCAGCGGCTTTTTCTTCCCCGTCGTGCCCCACGGCCAAGCCCGCATTCGCACCCAGATGAGCGCGGCATTAACCCGTGAAAACCTCGACTTTGCCCTTGGTGCATTCGCGCGTGCGGGTAAACTTGTGGGTGCCATATCATGACAAATGAAATGAAAGCACTTGGCAAATTGGAACCCCGCGAAGGGTTATGGATGCACACCGCCCCTGTTCCCAAAATTGGTGCAGACGATGTTTTGATCCGTATTCGTAAAACCGGCATTTGCGGCACGGATGTGCATATTTGGAATTGGGACGAATGGGCGCAAAAAACCGTCCCCGTTCCCATGATCACCGGTCACGAATTCGCCGGCGAAATCGTCGAACTCGGCCGCAATGTAACCGATTTAGAGGTGGGTCAACGCTGCTCTGGTGAGGGTCATTTGATCGGCAAAAATTCCCGCCAATCACGCTCTGGTCGCTTCCATCTTGATCCCGCAACGCGCGGCATCGGTGTGAATGTTCAGGGCGCATTTGCCCAATATCTCTGCCTGCCCGCGTTCAATGTTGTGCCCCTGCCCGATGACATATCCGATGACATCGGTGCAATCCTTGATCCCCTGGGCAACGCCGTTCACACTGCCCTCAGCTTTGATTTATTGGGCGAAGATGTGTTGGTCACGGGTGCGGGGCCCATCGGCATCATGGCCGCCGCAGTCGCACGCCACGCAGGTGCGCGTCACGTGGTTATAACCGACGTCAACCCACACCGTTTGGACTTGGCCGCGCGTGTCGCCGACGTCACCCCCGTCAATGTCGCCACCACAGATCTGAAAGACGTGCAATCCTCTCTTAAACTGGCGCAAGGTTTCGATGTCGGCTTGGAAATGAGCGGCAACCAACAAGCATTCGATCAAATGGTCGACGCTATGGTCATGGGCGGACGTATCGCCATGCTCGGCATCCCGCCCGGAAAATCCCCCGTTGATTGGTCGAAAATCGTGTTCAAAGCCCTGACAATCAAGGGCGTTTACGGCCGTGAAATTTTCGAAACATGGTACAAAATGATCGCCATGTTGCAAAACGGCTTGGACGTATCGGGCGTCATAACCCACCGATTTAACGTCGACGATTTCGAGCAGGGCTTCGCAAAAATGAAATCAGGTACCAGCGGTAAAGTTATTTTGGATTGGGGTAATTAGCAAACTCTAACTTTCTATTATCTCAATAAAATCAATAGTTTAAGCATGTGTCCACACGTGGACACTTACAAATGCGCCTTAATCAATCCCCGCAACGAGTTCCCCACAAACACACCCTTGGCCGTGCGCAAATCATCCAATGTCAGCACCCCCTCTCGCGCATCACCCGATGCCAACATCTCGCCCCGCAAAACACCGGGCAGGCATCCACAGGAAACGGGCGGCGTCACCAACCCATCCCCCAAGTCAGCAAATACATTCGTAATCGTCCCCTCGCAAACCTCTCCCCGTTCGTTCAAAAACAACACCTCATCCAAATCAACCAACCCCGCCCGCGCCGTATCATAAATACTGCGTTCACTCGTCTTCACAGACAACCACGGATTATCCGATTTCAAGACCACATCAGAAATCCCAACACGCCAGCGATCCACAGGAACTATCATACCCACCTGCACCGCGATCTTACCGTCTGCATTCACAGTCATCCGCACCCGCGCGGCAATCGCGTCCACCGCTTCGCCCAGCGCCATCAAAACCGCACCGCGATCAAACGGGAATTTCAACCGATCACAAGTCGCCTCCATCCGATCAATATGCGCAGCCAGCCGCACAAACCCATCATCAGGCGTAAATCCCAACGTCTCGATAACGTCTAACCCCTTGGGGGCAATTTCGTGTAACGCGCTTTCCACAGTGCTTCCTCATATTCCGAACTGGCCGTGCTGTCATAAACCACACCCCCACCCACATTTAATCGCACATCTCCATCCTTAAACAGGCTTAATGTGCGAATACAAACATTGAAACTCATCGCACCAGTTGGTGCAATCCACCCCATCGATCCACAATACACATCGCGCGGTTCAGGCTCTAATTCGCGAATAGCCTGCATGGCGCGAATTTTGGGCGCGCCTGTAATCGACCCACAGGGAAACAACGCCCCAAACAAATCGCCAATGCGCAACCCATCCAACAACTTCGCCCGCACCTCGGACACCATCTGATGCACTGTGGCGTAACTCTCGACGGTAAACAGCTCTGGCACATGCACCGATCCAATTTCAGACACGCGCGAAATATCATTGCGCAACAGATCCACAATCATCAAATTCTCGGCACGGTTCTTGGGGTCAGACGCCAACCACGCAACCAATGCTGCATCCTCTGCCGCATCCGCCCCACGGGGCACAGTCCCCTTCATTGGCCGCGTTGAAATCACGCCGTCATTATCAACTTTGAAAAACAACTCAGGGCTTCGCGACACCAAAACAGGCCCTGCGCCTAAATTCACCACACCGCCATAATTCACCGGCTGTGCCGCTCGCAATCGTGCATATAACCCCAATGCAGAACCCTCAAAACGCGACAGCATCGGAAACGTCAGGTTTGTCTGGTAAAAATCACCCGCATTAATATACCCGTTCACAACCTCAAATGCGCGGGCGTAATCCGCCTCGGACCAAACAGCCACAGGCGCATCCAAATCTGCGCCATCCTGCTCATTCGACGCACGGTGCATCAAATCACGCTTGGCCGATGCATCAGGTCCATCAAACACACCAAAACAAATCAGTGGTGACCGACGCCCATCAGGCATCGATGCAGCCAACTTGGGTTCCAACGCATATCCCAACTCGTAACTGGCAAACCCTGCCAACCACTTTCCACCTGCGCGCGCCGCTTCCATCTGAGCAAAGGCATCCGCAACGCCGTCAGCATCCCATGCGCAGATCAAACGTTCAGGGTTCGCAAACACCTGCGCCTGACCATCTGGGCCGTCCTCCAACAGGATGTAATTATTTTGCATAGCACAACCTTTATTTCTTGAATCTTTTAGTGCTCTGCAACACATTTAACCAGTCAAATAGCACCAAATGTCCCATCGACGCTTACACCCCTATCAACTATGTTAAAAGCGAACAAAGGTCTCGGATATGACGAAAACGCCGCATAAAAAAACTGCCGTTAAATTTGGCCTGCTCGTTTGTCTCCTGCTTGGCTATTTTGGCTATCTCAGCCTTCAATACGGTCTTTCAACGGGTGGTCTTGTCACCGCCCTGACATGGAGCTTCTTTGTGTTATGCACCCCCGTCGCCGATGCGGGGTTTTTGCTTGATTTTCCACTGCGCCTACTCTTCGGTATTCGTATGCTGATCAGCGAAGTCGTCGTTTGGGTGATCGCAATAATAATAAACTTGGGGATGATGCTGATCTCTCCTGAAACATACACGGTGACAGCCGTCACCAATATTTTATATCAAATCATTACCACGCCCTTCCCATATTGGACCGTCATCATACTCTCTGGACTGGGTACTTTTTTATCCGTCCATTTTGGCGATGAGCTTATGGACGTGACTCATCATCGCGACAAAGACTACTTTCACTCATACCACTTCAAACAAGAACTCATTTTACTTGCCTTCTTTGTCATGGCCTTGGTGGCTTACTCAAACCTAATTTCATCGGTTGGACTCTCTGAAATCATAAAATAGCCCACCTTTACTTTGCCCAAATATCTGCGCCGCAGGCAAACCGCTTTGGCCCACAGCCAAAGCATATAATAATGCCGTGCTTGCACGGCTCCTTTTACTGAATACCCCTTGCACCACAGCCCCCAAAACATTACACCCACGACAATTTGGAACTCACGCGCGATTCCACACGCGCGACATACATAGGGGCGCGCACATGCCAAAAAGAACTGACATCAACACAGTCATGATCATCGGTGCAGGCCCTATTATTATCGGACAAGCCTGCGAATTCGACTACTCGGGCGCCCAAGCATGCAAAGCACTAAAGGAAGAAGGTTACCGCGTTGTTCTGGTCAACTCGAACCCTGCCACAATCATGACCGACCCCGACATGGCCGATGCCACCTACATCGAACCCATCACTCCCGAAGTGGTCGCAAAAATAATCGCCAAAGAGCGCGCATTATATCCAGACGATAAAATGGTACTGCTGCCCACCATGGGCGGTCAAACCGGCCTGAACACCGCACTGTCCTTGGACGAGGACGGTACCCTTGTAAAATACGACATCGAATTGATCGGCGCAGATCGCAAAGCGATTGAAATGGCCGAGGATCGCAAACTTTTTCGCGAAGCAATGGATCGTTTAGGCATTGAAAATCCCCGTGCCACCATTGCAACAAGCCTAGAGGAATCTATGGCCGCGATCGAAGATATCGGCCTGCCCGCCATCATCCGCCCAGCCTTTACCATGGGTGGCACAGGCGGCGGCATCGCCTATAACCGCGAAGAGTTCATTCACTTTTGCACCACAGGTCTTGATGCATCACCCGTAAACCAAATCCTGATCGACGAGAGTTTGCTGGGCTGGAAAGAGTTCGAAATGGAAGTAGTGCGCGACAAAGCGGACAACGCCATCATCGTCTGTGCCATCGAAAACGTTGACCCGATGGGCGTTCACACAGGCGACAGCATCACCGTCGCCCCCGCCCTGACATTAACCGACAAAGAGTACCAAATGATGCGCACACACAGCATCAATGTTCTGCGCGAAATCGGCGTCGAAACAGGTGGATCGAACGTACAGTGGTCGGTAAACCCCGTTGACGGTCGCATGGTGGTGATCGAAATGAACCCCCGCGTTTCACGCTCGTCCGCATTGGCATCCAAAGCGACAGGTTTCCCTATCGCCAAGATCGCCGCCAAACTGGCTGTGGGTTACACGCTGGACGAACTCGACAACGACATCACAGGCGTAACGCCTGCATCATTCGAACCCTCTATCGATTACGTCGTCACCAAAATTCCACGCTTCGCATTCGAAAAATTCCCGGGCTCCGAGCCGATCTTGGGCACCGCAATGAAATCCGTGGGCGAAGTCATGGCCATTGGCCGCACCATCCACGAGTCCTTGCAAAAGGCACTCGCCTCCATGGAAACTGGTCTCACGGGTTTCGACGACATGATTATCCCTGGCGCGCCTGAAAAACCCGCAGTGATCCAAGCGATCTCAAAACAAACTCCTGATCGCATGGTATTAATCGCACAGGCGATGCGTCACGGCCTGACCAACGACGAAATTATCCATGCCACCGCGTTCGATCCATGGTTCCTGAACCGTATCCGCGAAATCGTCGACGTCGAAGCGTCCATCATCGCCAACGGCTTGCCCAAAAACGCCCACGATATGCGTAAGATCAAAATGATGGGCTTCTCCGATGCTCGTCTTTCGACCCTTACAGGCGTGAAAGAGCGCGAAATTCGCGTCACACGCAACGAGATGGGCGTCACCGCTGTGTTCAAGCGCATCGACACCTGTGCCGCCGAATTCGAGGCGCAAACACCCTATATGTATTCAACGTATGAGGCGGACGCCATGGGCGACGTCGAATGCGAAGCATGGCCATCCGACAAAAAGAAAGTCGTCATTCTTGGCGGCGGCCCCAACCGCATCGGTCAAGGAATTGAATTCGATTACTGCTGTTGCCACGCCTGTTACGCCCTGACGGCGGCGGGTTACGAAACAATCATGGTCAACTGTAACCCAGAAACTGTGTCCACCGATTATGACACATCGGATCGCCTGTATTTTGAACCCCTGACCATGGAAACCGTAATGGAAATCCTGCGGGTCGAACAGGAAAACGGAACCCTGCACGGCGTCATTGTCCAACTCGGCGGTCAAACACCCCTAAAATTGGCCAATGACCTTGAGGCAGAGGGTATTCCAATCCTTGGCACCACACCGGACGCGATTGATTTGGCCGAAGATCGCGAACGCTTTCAACAATTGTTGCATAAGCTAAACCTTAAGCAGCCCTATAACGGCATCGCCAGCACCGCCGAACAGGCCTTCACCGTCGCCGCTGATGTGGGCTATCCGCTGGTGATCCGCCCATCCTACGTTTTGGGTGGCCGCGCCATGGAAATCATCCGTTCTGACGAACAACTTAAACGCTATGTGACCCAAGCCGTCACCGTGTCTGGCGACAACCCCGTCCTGTTGGACAGTTACCTTGTTGGCGCGATCGAAATTGATGTCGACGCATTGTCCGACGGCACAAACGTCCACGTTGCCGGCATCATGCAACACATCGAAGAGGCCGGCGTGCATTCGGGCGACAGCGCCTGTTCACTGCCGCCATATTCCCTGCCGCAACACCAAATCGACGATATGATCGAACAGACCAAAGCATTGGCCTTGGGTCTGAATGTTGTCGGCCTGATGAACATCCAATTCGCAATCAAAGGCGAGGATATTTTCATCCTCGAGGTGAACCCACGCGCATCACGCACCGTGCCGTTCGTCGCCAAAGCAATCAATTCACCCATCGCGGCCATCGCCGCGCGGGTGATGGCGGGCGAACCCCTGACCAACTTCGACTTAAAATCCCCCTTCCCCAATCACTTTGCAGTGAAAGAGGCGGTGATGCCCTTCAACCGCTTCCCTGGTGTTGATCCATTACTGGGGCCAGAAATGCGTTCAACGGGCGAAGTCATGGGATTGGACAAAACGTTTGAGCGTGCCTTTTTCAAATCGCAACTGGCCGCATCAACACCTCTGCCTGCGTCAGGCACAGTCTTCATTTCGGTGAAAGAGGGCGACAAAGATACGCTGATCCTTGAGGCGGCTGAAATCCTGTCCTTGCTTGGCTTTAAAATTATTGCCACGGGTGGCACATCAACGTGGTTGAACGCGAACAACGTGGCCAACACACGGGTCAAGAAAATCTATGAAGGCCAACCAAACGCGGTGGACGCATTGAAAAACGGCGAAATCGATCTGATCTTCAACACGACCGAAGGCACCCAAAGTTTCGCCGACAGCAAACCCATCCGCGCCGCCGCCTTAACTGGTAAAATCTGCTACTATACCACCGCCGCCGCATCGAATGCAGCTGCGAAAGCTATTCGTGATATGGCAAATGGTGAGTTGGACGTGAATGCGTTGCAGAATTATTAATAATCATCGATTGCCCTTGGCATTCGATGACGCTGTAAGTGTAAACGAAGTTTGCACGAGAGGCTCTCCTCAATATACACAATGGGTAATGCTCTATGGCCGCTAAGAGCGCAAACCGACCGTCGAACTAATACGAAATATCGAAAACTTCTGTTGTCTTCTATATACCTAGTGGCCTGTTTACGCCTCCGTCCACCGTTAGGCATTGGCCGGTTATGTAACTGGATGCTTCCGAAACCAGAAATGCTATTGTCCGACCGACCTCTTCATTGCGACCAACGCGTCCGAGCGGAACGGTTCCTGCCCATTCAGGATGAAATTCAGTTTTTGCACTCTCCATCAGACCCGGAGCAACGGCATTAAATCGGATACCTTCCGGCCCATATCTATCGGCCAGTAGCTTGACAAAACCGTGCAGCGCAAGGCGCGTCGGGCCAAGAGTAAAGGGCAGTCTAGGCTGACCGGCCTCGATGCCAGATATCGCAACAAACGATCCACGCCCGTTGGCCCCGATATACGGCAACACAGCTTTGGCTAATCGCATTGGTGCAACAACCATCATCTCATAATCATCATGCCAAGCTGGCCAAGGTATATCGAATATTTCGCGTTGGTAATCAGGGTCATAATTGAAACTGTCGCGCGTTGCAGGCGGTGGGGTGGGAACCTTATGGCCTTTCATTACTTCGCTATGTCGCCCGGCGCCGAAAACGGCGGCATCTACTCTGCCAAATGCATCCAGTGCGGTCGCAACTGTTCGGTCGATATCCGCATCGCTCAAGACCGATCCGGCGACGCCTATTCCCCCTGTTTCTTCAGCGATATCTTTGCACCCACTACGAGACATCAAGACCAGACGATAGCCTTCAATTTGCAGCGCGCGTGCCGTTGCCGAACCAAGTCCGCCGCTCGCACCAGTTACAATTGCGACCGGACGGCTTTCCGTAGATGAATTCATAATATCCCTCAAAAAAATTGCAGCGACTGTAATGTTCTGTTCAAACCTAACAGAATTCCATTAGGTGTGCTCAATAAAATCGAAGTTTCCTGCGGTGGCTAACTTGTTGGCGAACGGCGGCTTTGTTCGGCCACCTCAATCTCGCCACTGACCGCCTCGTGGGTGTTCATCCGCGCCTGATACCGTGGTTCTAGTTTGCGAAAACGAACACCATCCAAGGCCTAGGTGTTTTTAGGTTTAAACACCAAAGATGCGCCATTTATACAGTGCATTTTACGATCTTCGATATAGACATAATGGCCTAGATGGCTGCCACAGCGACGACAATGCAATTCTGTTTTTGCTTCCAATCCCGTGATCATACCACCATATTTGGGCGTTGGCCCTTCGACATCAGTCAAAACGGCATTCGGTTCGGAATGGAAAAAGAAAACCCACCCTTTATCAACGATGGTTTTCCACCGCGCGTCATAGCTGGTTAAATCACAGCCCTTACAGTGATAAAGCCCGTCGCGTGTTTCGTTCCAAAGAGGACTTGATTTCGCGACTTCGGTTCCTCGCTTGCGCAAGATTTCAAATTCGTCCACAGACAGCATGGCCTGCCATTGGGCGTCCGTTCGCTGTACCTCATAAATCATTTCGTCGCCCAAAGGTGCCGATGCGGCCAACACTGGTTGCGTTAAACCAATCCCGATTGCAGCCCCGCTGGCGCCGGTTAAAAAATGTCTTCGTTTGATTTTTAATTCATGATTATTGTCCATTTTTTCCTCCTTCAGGTTAAATTGAAATGCAACTCTTCTGCCCATAAACTTCGTTTCGAAGATGGTTTATAAAGCGGTGGAAGAGATGAAGAGTTAGGCTCTACTCTGGTTAAGTGCAGAGCCTAACATTAGCAGTATTTTAGAATTTAGCGCTTAGCCGCTTTGTCCAAGATGAACTTGATTTTCTGGCCTTCGCCGTCGCCCATTGACCCTGCGCCCAAGATACCTGTTAAGGCACTCACTTCGGACAGCGTTAGCTTATCAATGTTTGCAGTTTCATATCCCCCGGCACTTAGGTCATTAAACAGACCACCAGTCAGAACGTTAACCATTTCGGTTTCTGTCATGGCCATCGCGGCGACGCCGGATGACAGTGCTACTGCAGTTGCGAGTGTGATCATTTTAAGATGTTTCATTTTTTTGTTCTCCATAAGATTTAAAGTTAAAGTAGCCTTAGGTAACGACAGCATCTTCCTCAAAACAAGCATTTGCAGATGGCCGTAACAGCAAGGTGATTTCAACGTTCTTCGAACTCACCGCCGCGTGTTTTTGGGTTACCCGACGCTCACTAAAACGTGCCAATGGATCGGTTTTGTCATCGGGCGTTTCATGCAAGGTGTCTTTTTTAAACAGGTTTGTGGAAAACACCTTGCGCACTTTGTTACAGTTCACGCGCCATATGGGGCATGATGGGTCATGATGGCGCGTGACCTTGAAAAACCCGTTTTGAAACATTCAAAGTTTGCTTTTTGCCCCAAATCGGCACGCGCATCGTATTCAACAGCAAAACGGGCACCCAAGTTTACCTTGAATGCCCGGTTAAATTTGCACCGCGCAAACGATTAGCCCACTTGGCGTATCATCGTTTCACGCGATTTGCGTACTTTTTTCATCGGCAACAACCAGTCACCCGTCGGATCGCGATACCCCAATGGCAACAAAACAACTGACCGCAAACCACGCGCTTTCAAGCCCAAAATTTCGTCAACCTTGCTGGGATCAAATCCTTCCATCGGGGTGCTGTCGACCTGTTGTTCAGCCGCTGCAACCAATGCAATACCCAATGCAATATAGGCCTGACGCGCCGCATGCTCGTAATTTACCTGTGTGTCACGCGGCAGATAGTTTGTTTTCAAATCATCGTAATACGCATTCAACATCGGCAATTCGCCACGCTCGTCAGTCATCAAATCGGTAACTTCGTCGATCCGCGCAGCCGTGTAATTATCCCACGCAGCAAAAACCAATAGGTGCGACCCATCGGTAATTTGCGCCTGATCCCAACCAACCTTGCGAATTTCACTTTGCACCTGTGGATCGGTCACAACGATAACCTCAAAGGGCTGTGTGCCACTTGACGTTGGTGCCATGCGGATTGCCTCGATGATTGCATCCACTTTCTCTTGGGGCACTGCCTTGGCGGAATCCATTTTCTTGGTGGCATAACGCCAGTTTAATTGCTCTAGCAGGGTATTATTGGTCATTCTATATGTCCTATTGTTGGCACTATCCAAGTGCGGTATACTTTAGTAACCGACGATATATGGGGAACCAAAACCCTCCGCAAGAAGGCACATAAATGAACCTTGGTCACATAAAGGGAACCACCATGCTAGACGCCGAACAATGCCCCGATTGTAAACGTATAAACGAAGTGCTGTCGCGCGTTGGGGATCGTTGGAGCGTGCTTGTCATCATCTCGTTGTCGCAATACGGGACATTGCGTTTCAACGAATTAAAACGGAACTTGGGCATATCACAGCGCATGCTGAGCCTTACATTACGAGAGTTGACGCGCGACGGGTTGGTCAAGCGCACCTATCACCCGACAATCCCACCCAAGGTCGAATACAACCTGACACCGATGGGGGAATCGTTTCGCGCCCCTGTGCGTGCATTGGGGGAATGGGCACTGAATAACCTTGCGACCATCGACGCGGCACGCCAAGATTACGATGCGGCGGAGGAAAAATAATCCTGCCGCGCTGTGCCAACTCCACGTCAACCTAGCGCGGCCAAACCCGTGGGATTTTGGTGTTGGAATTCTTATCGTTAATCAACGCCAAATAATATTTTACCTTATGCTTTAGCCCGCCACCTTCGTCCACAGGGCTTGCCATCCAGAGCCTGCTGCCAATATGGCGAAAATTCTCGTCGCCCAGTGGCAAGTTACAAATGGGATCATCAACCCGCTGGAAATTCGCCACCCACCCCTCGCCATTCAGGCGATCAGTTCCTTGCAAGACTTTGGGTGATGCAAATGCCACTGTGGGTTTGGCTAAATGGCTGCCGACAATTTGCGCACTGGCCGCGCCCAAGGAATGTCCGGTAATGCGTGTCGGGTGCAGATTTTTTTCATCCAACCACGCCAAAACCGCCTTGGCATGGGTCAGAAAGCCGCCGTGATATTTGCGTTTATCGGTATGAAGAACCCGACGCAAACGCAGATTGAAATCCGTATAATCCTGGAACTCGTTTGATCCGGGGATAACCAGCGTTCCATCGTTCAAAAAATATGCCTGAACACCACCGCGATCCAAACTAGCCTTCACCCGTGGTCCCAGCCGCCCTGAATAAGATAGTTGGACCAGCTCTCCGGCCTTAGACACATTAAACCGCTTTGCCATTGAACCCTCCATAAACAATCTGTGCAGTATGGCACAATTTACGGCAAAAACTGTGAGCTGCGTCACACTTGTATTAATTATGCCATTGAACCGCTAAGGCCAACGCATCATAATACGCACTATGTCGTATTTTATAGGTGATATTACTGATTTAGACCTGTGCGAATCCTTTAAAGGGTTACAAGGTATCCAAATCAACCAAGTTTTCACCAAACAGAGCGTGAACCAAGCATGACTTATCCCTGAACTGCCAGCGCCCCAGTCCTCAGCCATAACGGAATCCCAATGACAACTTTCAATAAAATCCTGATCGCCAACCGCGGTGAAATTGCAATTCGTATCATGCGTGCCGCCAATGAGATGGGTAAAAAAACCGTCGCGATTTACGCCGAAGAAGATAAATTGGGATTGCATCGCTTCAAAGCGGACGAGGCCTATCGCATTGGTGAAGGTATGGGACCCGTGGCCGCATATCTGTCGATTTCCGAAATCATTCGGGTGGCAAAAATGGCGGGCGCAGATGCCATTCATCCCGGATACGGTCTGTTGTCCGAAAACCCCGATTTCGTGGATGCCTGTGACGCCGCCGGCATCAAATTCATCGGCCCCAAGGCGGAAACCATGCGCCAATTGGGCGACAAAGCATCGGCGCGCCGTGTGGCCATGGCCGCAGGCGTTCCCGTCGTCCCCGCCACCGAAGTTTTACCTGACGACATGAACGAAGTGCGCCGTATGGCGGACGAGGTCGGTTATCCTTTCATGCTGAAAGCATCATGGGGTGGTGGTGGTCGCGGCATGCGTCCAATCATGAACGCGGACGAGCTTGAAGAAAAAGTATTAGAAGGTCGGCGCGAAGCAGAAGCCGCGTTTGGCAACGGCGAGGGATACCTTGAACGCCTTGTCCAACGTGCGCGCCACGTCGAAGTGCAAATTTTGGGTGACAGCCACGGCGAAATCTATCACCTGTTTGAACGCGACTGTTCCGTTCAACGCCGAAACCAAAAGGTAGTGGAACGTGCCCCCGCCCCATATCTAAGCGAGGCTCAACGCACTGAAATCTGTGAATTGGGCCGCAAAATTTGTGCGTACGTCGGATATGAATGTGCGGGCACGGTTGAATTTTTGATGGACATGGACACCAATGAATTCTTCTTCATCGAGGTAAACCCCCGTGTTCAGGTCGAACACACGGTAACCGAAGAGGTCACGGGCATCGACATTGTGCGCGCGCAGATCAAAATTGCCGAGGGCAAAACATTGGCGCGCGCCACAGGTGCCGCATCCCAAGCCGACATCAAATTAAACGGCCACGCCCTACAAACGCGGATCACCACCGAAGACCCGCAAAACAATTTCATCCCCGATTATGGCCGCATCTCGGCCTATCGTTCGGCCACGGGTTTGGGTATTCGCCTTGACGGCGGCACAGCATATTCAGGTGCGGTGATCACGCGGTATTACGACAGCTTGCTGGTGAAAATCACAGCCAAAGCATCTAGCCCCGAAAATGCAATTGCACGGATGGATCGTGCCTTGCGCGAATTTCGTATTCGGGGCGTGTCCACGAACATCGCGTTTGTGATCAATCTGTTGAAGCATCCCACATTTTTGGACAACACCTATAACACCACATTCATCGATAACACGCCCGAACTGTTCAATTTCAAGCCACGTCGTGACCGCGCCACGAAAATCCTGAACTATGTCGCCGACATCACTGTGAACGGCCACCCAGACGTGCAAGGTCGCGCAATGCCCGACGCCAACGCCAAGGCGCCCAAACCACCCCTGCACCGCGCCCCAGAACCTGCATACGGCACGCGCAATCTGTTGCAAGACAAAGGTGCCCAAGCGGTTGCTGATTGGATGGCTGATCAAAAGCAACTGCTTATCACCGACACCACCATGCGCGACGGGCATCAATCGCTGTTGGCCACCCGCATGCGCAGTTATGATATGGTGCGCGTTGCCGATGCATACGCCCACAACCTGCCACAATTATTTTCCATGGAATGCTGGGGTGGTGCCACGTTTGACGTCGCCTATCGCTTCTTACAGGAATGCCCATGGCAACGCCTGCGCGATCTGCGCAAACGCATGCCAAATGTCATGACGCAAATGTTGTTGCGCGCCTCGAACGGCGTTGGCTACACCAATTACCCCGATAACGTGGTTCAGGAATTTGTGCGCCAAGCGGCCACCACAGGCGTCGACGTTTTTCGCGTTTTCGACAGCTTGAACTGGGTTGAAAACATGCGCGTCGCAATGGATGCCGTGGTCGAAAATGGCAAGGTCTGCGAAGGCACTGTTTGTTACACGGGCGATATTCTGAACCCCGATCGGGCGAAATATGACCTGAAATATTACATCAAGATGGGTCAGGAATTGAAATCCGCAGGCGCACATATTTTAGGCCTGAAAGACATGGCAGGCTTGTTAAAACCCGCCGCGGCGCGTGTGTTGGTAAAAGCATTGAAAGAAGAGGTCGGCCTGCCCGTCCATTTCCATACCCACGACACATCTGGCATCGCAGGTGCCACAATCCTAGCAGCCGCAGATGCAGGCGTGGACGCGGTTGACGTGGCCATGGACGCATTTTCGGGTGGCACATCACAACCATGTTTAGGTTCAATCGTTGAAAGTTTGCGCCACACAGATCGCGATACAGGTCTGGACATCGAAGCCATTCGTTCGATCAACGATTACTGGGCGTCCGTGCGCGGCCAATACGCGGCATTTGAATCCGGCCTGTCCGCCCCTGCATCCGAAGTGTACCTGCATGAAATGCCTGGTGGCCAATTCACCAACCTTAAGGCACAAGCGCGGTCATTAGGATTAGAGGATCGTTGGCCAGAAGTGGCGCGCACATATGCCGACGTCAACCAAATGTTCGGCGACATCGTCAAGGTGACACCGTCATCCAAAGTGGTCGGCGACATGGCTTTGATGATGGTCACCCAAGATTTAACCCGCACCGCCGTCGAAGACCCCGAAACAGAGGTGGCATTCCCTGACAGTGTGGTCGACATGATGCGCGGCAACTTGGGTCAACCCGAAGGCGGTTTTCCTGCTGGGATCGTCGCAAAGGTGCTTAAGGGTGAAAAACCCGATACATCACGCCCGGGCGAACACCTTAAACCACTGGACTTAGAGGCGGAACGCACAGAAGTCTCGAACCTGTTGGACGGCGCAACCGTCGACGACGAAGACCTGAACGGTTACCTGATGTACCCCAAAGTATTCTTGGATTACATGGGTCGCCACCGCGATTATGGGCCTGTGCGCACCTTACCGACCAACACATTCTTCTATGGGATGAAACCCCGTGATGAAATTAGCGTTGAAATCGATCCCGGTAAAACGCTGGAAATTCACCTGATCGCCGTTGGAGACGCGGATGATGACGGTATTGCGCGCGTGTTCTTTGAACTGAACGGTCAACCCCGCACCGCACGGGTCACCGACCGATCCAAAGCCGCCACAACCATAAAACGCGCGACTGCCGAACTTGGCAACACCGCCCATATTGGTGCGCCAATGCCAGGTGTCATCAGCTCGGTTGTGGTGACAGTTGGACAAAGAATCAAAGCCGGTGATCTGTTATGCACCATCGAAGCGATGAAAATGGAAACGGGCATTGCGGCGGAAAATGACGGGGTCATCAAAACAATCCACGCCCCCGCAGGATCACAGGTCGATGCCAAGGATTTGTTGATCGAATTCGAAGTTTAAATTCTAGGGATCAATACGGCGCGGGGGTAACCTCGCGTCATTTGGTTTCTTACTTTTGCGCCAGCGCCAGCTTAACCGCCAATCCGATAAAAATTAGGCCTGCCACACGGTTCATCCACATCATTGCCGCACTGGATTTGCGCAACCAATTGCCCAAAAACCCCGCCGCCAAGGCGACGGATGAAAATACTAAAATCGTCATCAAAATCATCAACCCGCCCAGTTGATAAAACTGACTGATCATGCCCCCCATTTGTGGATCAACAAATTGTGGCAAAAACGCCAAGAAAAAGATCGTCACCTTTGGGTTGGCAAGATTCATAAATAAACCGCGTTTATACAATGCCATTGCTGTTTCCTTGGGTGTCTGTGCGCCGTCCAACGTGGATTTACCCGCGCGAAAGGATTTATAGGCCAAAAACAACAGATACCCCGCACCGATATATTTCAGCGCACTAAATGCCAATTGCGATGTCTCAAAAATCACCGCCACACCAAACGCCACGGCCGTAGTGTGGAAAATCAATCCCGTGGCCAATCCTAATGTGACGAAAATACCCGACAATCGCCCATGTAATGCGGATTGGGTCAGCACGAAAATGTTGTCGGGTCCGGGCACCAACGCCAATGCAACGGCAAATCCCATAAATGCAAATGCTGTCTCTGGTGCAATCATATTTCCCCTAACGCGAAGCGCGTGCAATAACGCCCACCGCAATCATTCCAACCAAAATCACCACAATCGATCCCCCCGACGCCCCTTGGATGTCCTCTACCGACGCGGCATTATAAATCTGCGTCGCTAATGTTTCGAACCCAAACGGACGCAACAATAACGTCGCGGGTAACTCTTTAATGCTGTCCACGAACACCATCAAAATGGCAATCAGTAACGATGTCCAAATCATAGGCACATGCACACGTCCCAACACCTGAATGGGGCGCAATCCCAATGATCGCGCCGCATCGCCAATATTGGGTGAAAACCGCCCCATCGCGCTGTCTACTGACCCGAATGCCAAGGCGAAAAACCGCACAGATAATGCAAAAATCACCGCCGTTGCGGTACCCGTAATCAACAATCCAATATCGACGCCCGTCAATGCTTCGACTAGGTCGGCCAAATTACGATCAAAAAACGCCATCGGGATCAATATCCCCACCGCCAAAACCGCACCGGGCGCCGCATATCCAATGGTCGCCACAGGTGCCAACATCTTGGGCAACTCGGAGCGCGATGATCGAATGGCGAAAATCAAAATCATCGCCGCCCCAACCGTCACAAATGCGGCCGCCAAACCAACCCAAATTGACGTCCAAATTGCACGCAAGAATACCGGCTCTGACCACAGGTCAGTCACACTGAGCGCATGTTCAAACATAATTGCGAATGGCATGATAAACCCAAAAATCACAGGCAGCGCGCACAGGAACATCACCAAAACCCCGCGCCCCACGCTCAACACATCCCGCGCCGGTGGTGTCGATTGATTACCGCGCTGATGCACCCGCATTTTACGTCGTGAATATCGTTCCAACAGCACCAAAAACATCACTACAACAAATATCACCACAGCAATCTGCGCCGCGCCGCCCACGTTCGAACTTTCTAGCCACACCGTGAAAATTCCTGTGGTTAATGTTTGTACCGCAAAAAATTCGACTGCGCCAAAATCATTCAACGCTTCCATCATGATTAGCGCCGTTCCAATCGCAATCGCAGGGCGTGCCAACGGCAATGCCACACCCCAAAATGCTCGCACGGGCCCGGCGCCCAATGCCCGCGCCACCTCGATTGTGCGGCTGGACTGTTCGCGAAACGCCGCCCGCGCCAACAGATAAACATAAGGGTACAATGACAATGAAATCACAAAGATCGCGGCACCGCGCGACCGTACCGCTGGGAAATAGTAATCACGCGAATTTACCCAACCAAACCAATCACGCAACAGCGTTTGCGCAGGCCCTGCATATTCCCAAAAATCCACAAACGCATAGGCGCCAATGTATGCGGGGATCGCCAACGGGAACAGTAACGCCCATTCCAAAATGCGCCGCATCGGGAATTCCTTGGTCACGACCATCCACGCGCAAAATGTGCCGATCACACTGGCCAACAACGCCACCGCGCCCATGATAATCAAGGAATTACTAAGGTACCTTGGCAGGCTGGTCGCGATCAAATGCGGCCAAATATTCTCGGTCGGAAAGAATGCCAACCAAATCACCGCGACAATTGGCAAAATCACCAATCCCGCGATCACAGCAGCGCACAGCACCCAGCGATCCATATTTAGCCAAAATTTATTTTTTTGCGACATAGTCCAACAAACGCCCTTCATCTCGCGCTTAACGCATGGGCAATTCTATGTCTAGCAATGGACAAACTTTCACGTGAAAGATATGGATAAAGCCATGGATATACGCATTTTTATTGGGGCTCACCGCGTGGCGGGGCTTCACATCGAAAACATCTTGTCACAAAATCAGGCACTGTTGGCAAAACAGGGCATTTTGGTGGCATCCCACGCCAGCCAACTGACTGCGTTTCGCGATGCGACCTTGGCGCTGGAAAAGGGTAAATCCGCCAAAAAGGTTTCCGAATTATACCTGTCGATGGTGACCAAAGGTGCGGACTTTAAAACATTGGTGATCTTGGATCGCCGCCGTGCTGGGGCGGTTTCACGCCCCGCCCGCAAGAACTTGATTTATCCTCAAATACGCCAAACTTTGGCACGTTATACAAAATTTCTGCCCGCTGACAGTTATCGCTTTTATATGGGTTTACGTGCGCCCTCGACGTTTTTGCCGTCGTGCTACTCGGATTCCTTGTCCCACGCCAAAGTCGAATCATTTCGCGAGTTCCTGCTTGATGCAGATCTGCGCAATCTGCGCTGGTCAGAAACATTGGATCGCGCCCTTCATTCCTTCGATGCCAAAGCAGCCCGTAAAAATCGAATCGTCACATGGCGATTTGAGGATTACCCTCGGATGTGGCGCGATGTTGTTGGGGCGATTTGTGGCGTTGAAAACCCCCAGGATTTGGCCGGCAATGCCATGCCCATCAATAAGGGTTTATCGCTGTACGGCTGTCAGTTAATGCATAAATACCTTCAGGATCATGATCCCAAGGCACCGGGTGATTTCAAAAAAATTCGAGATGCGTTTTTAGAAAAATTCAAAAACGAAGATGGATTGGATCCAGACCCGATCGGGCCACCCGCGTTTATCGAGGCGATGGATTACGCATACGAGGATGATTGGTATTACATCGAGCGGATGGAAAACGTGGCCGCGCTATCTGCGCGACCCGTGATTTAGCAGACGCAATCGCGTCACGCGGCAATTACATGCCCAATGCTTCTTTGTACATTTCCAGAACCGCTTCTTCTTCGGAAATATCATGTGGCTCACGCTTGCGCAGACTAACCAGTTTGCGCAGAACTTTGGTGTCATAACCACGACCTTTAGCCTCGGCCATCACTTCTTTCTGTTGATCAGCGATGTCTTTCTTCTCGGCATCTAAGCGTTCAAAACGCTCGATAAATGCGCGTAATTCGTCCGCTGCCACGCGGTAGGTAGATTGGCCAGCTTCTTCGGTCATGATGAACCCCTTTACAATGCTAACCCTTCACCTACTTTGCCCTTGATGTAAGGGCAAGTGTTGGCGTATCAAAAAGCCAGCAAAAATTTGCTGTCCGCAAAAATCAAAAAGGTTAAGTCATGATTATCACCGGTGTTGTTGTCACAGTTTTGGGCCTGTTGGGTCTGCTTTATTGTATCGTGCGGGCAATCAAGGCCAAACGTGCAGGGATCGAGGGCGAAGAATTGACCAACCACCTAAAGGGTCTGGTGGCAATCAATTTGATTTCGTTACTGCTGTCGGCCATCGGTCTGGGTTTGGTGATCGTCGGGATTATTTTATAGGCAACGCCTTGATCCAATCCAACATGACTTGGGTGGCGGGTTCAGTCTGTGATGGGCTGACAATATCACCCGCAATCACATGATTACTGGGGTCAATTTGATCCACTAACGTTGGATTTACAATATCCACATCTCCGCCCCATTGCGCAGCCACTTGGCGGGTAATTTGCGCGTTCACAACACGGTCTTCGTCGCTGAAATAAAACAGTGCTGGAATATCCGTTTTTGAAAAATCCATTTTTTCCGTATGGGCAATTAGGGTCATCATTGGAATAATGGAATGCGGTGGATATTTCGTCGTCCAAAATTTCGCCTGTTGATCATTCAGGGGCTCCCACGAGCGTTCATTTCCCGCCAACCACGAAAACCAAACACGGCCAAAGGGCAGACGCCCAAGGAATGACAATTTGTTATAAACGCCAAAATTGGGTGACACGAAAATGATCCCTTCGACACCGCGCATAATATCTGGAAAATCCAACCCAACAGCGGCCAATGTTCCGCCCGTGGATGTTGTCATCACGATAACACGATCCCCCAAACGCCGCGCAATCGCCATCGTTTCCGCCAGTGCCATAACCCAATCATCCGCACGCGCAGCCCCCATCGCCACACCCGGCAAACCATGCCCCGGTAACCGTGCAAAATACAGGTTCGCATCCAAATCCGCCGCCACCCGATCAGGCACGGGGCGTAATTCCATCGACGTCGCCGAAAACCCGTGCAGATAAACCACCACGTCGCGGGTGCGCGCACCGACCTCGCCCGCCCAAACGACTTGTTTTTCCACGCCATCAGTTAGCTGTGGATATACTGCCTCTGCGTCGCGCAGATACCCATCCACATCCGCGCCCAGCGCATCTGGATCAAATGAAACCTGTGGATTTACTTTCTCGCGCGGACCAAAGGTCATCATGCCAACAACCCCCAAAATGACAAAAATAATCAGTCCAAGGGTGCGTTTGATGAATTTAAGCATGTTACCTCGCGTTGGTCACCGAATGGATTGCTTTGTCGATCAAACGCAAACACCTATCCGTTGAAAATCGATGATCCGCGCCTTTGACAAAGCTCAGCCGTATATCGTCGCCATTCGCATGCTCAAGCAAGCGTAACGCCACGTCCATCTTTACGTCTTCGTCGTCCGTGCCGTGCAACAAACGGGTAGGAAAAGGCAGGTTTAACGGCTCTCGCAATACCAATTGCTTACGCCCATCTTCGATCAACTTGTTCGTAATTGGATAAGGATCCCCGTAATCACTGGGCACAAACACGACGCCATCGCGCTTTAATTTCGCGCGCATAATGTCGTCCATCCAATCCCACATGCTGTCTTCGGTGAAATCGGGCGCGGCGGCAATACCCACCAATCCTGCGATCCGTGCGGTCATCCGTTTCGCCACCAACAACGCAATCCAGCCACCCATGGATGAGCCAACCAAAATTTGTGGCCCTTGGGTCAAATGTGAAATAACCTCGTACGCATCATCCGCCCAATCGCCGATACAACCATCAACAAACTCTTCTGAACTTTGACCATGTCCTGAATAATCAAACCGAATAAATGCGCGCCCTTTGGCACGCGCCCAATGCTCCAAATGGATTGCTTTCGATCCTTCCATATCCGATGAAAACCCACCCAGAAAAACAACACCTGGGCCATCACCTTCAACCTTGTGATAAGCAATTTTGCGCCCTTGCGCGGTCATTAGGAATGCGGGCTTTGTCATGGGTCACCTCTTTTCTTAAGACTACTAGCGCAGAATATAATGTGCGTCATTAAAACACCTAATCGCCATATAAACCCGCACAAATTCGCCCATAATTACACGTTAAACCAATTCAATGTCGGACCCAAATTATGGACGGGTGTATCACCAATCATACCCTGATGCCCCCACGCATTATGAATATGCCCACACAGCACCAACTTGGGCAACCAATCCTGTATGCCACGGTGCAATGCCTTGCTGCCATAATGCATTCCATCCTGCCCAAGATCGCAAACGTCAAATGGTGGAGCATGCGAAACCAACACTGCACCCACTGGGCATTCACGTAATGCTTTCATTGTGCGCGTTTCGGACATTGGGCTTAGCCACGCATTGTCTTCGGCGTTTGGTGTTTCCCAACCAATTCCAAAAAAAATCTGTCCCCCAATCGCGCATTCATTGCCTTGTAAATAATGCCACAAATCATGCCCCTTGCAGGCCTGCTCTATTTCATCCGCGTCGTCATGATTTCCATGCACAAAAATCATCG
>TARA_R110002096_G_scaffold364311_2_pt1 | contig 39069 bp, 40 predicted proteins | sample TARA_R110002096 | Tara Oceans TARA_R110002096 (sample SAMEA4397295) | marine metagenome | biome: Polar Biome; feature: [DCM] deep chlorophyll maximum layer (ENVO:01000326); material: water (ENVO:00002006), including particulate matter (ENVO:01000060) such as... | depth 35 m
CTGCGTTATGAGGTAGGTATCAGAGCGGGACTTGCAGAGCTCTGGCGCGGAGAAATCTACGCGAAGTGCCACACGTCGTGGCAGCAAATTGAAATCCGTGATTGTTGCCAGAATGCCGGCGGGCGGATCCACATCGGAGCGTACCTCGACCGGCTTGACGATCGGCGCATCCTGCCTGGCCTCTTCGTCGATGCTGATGGTCACCGTACGATCACAGCAAGGATCGGTATTGGCGGCTACCGCCCCATCGCAATCGGCATTGGCGCAGTCTTCGTTAGTCTTGTGCCCGATACAACAGCACTCGTGCATGACTTCATCCATCATTGGGCACGCGAAAACGCTCTGCGCCTGCAGTGGCCCGACAATCAGGACTCCAAGGAGCAGCAGCACTCGTGCCAATGATGGATTTCTACGTATCATTCAAAAAGTGTAATCAATTTGAGCAACTTGCACCAGTAGCGCGCCGACGAAAGCGGCGCGCATGGACAACTTGTCTATATATCTCATTTCACCGTTCAACACTGTGAACTCGATCAAGTTCGCCGGTGGGGTCAAAATCGGGTGATTCCGGTCGACACCCATTTTTTGACCGCAGTGGGCTCACCGTCGATGTTCTCAAGAATGGGACAGCCTTCCTCAGCACCTTGGCACAGGTTGACCAGAAGCTGCAATTCGTCTCGCAGCGTGGTCAAGTCGTCCAGGTGTTGTTCTATGTCGGAGAGCTTTTTCTGGGTGAACGTCCGAACGCCAGCACGCGCTTTCTGCGGATTCTCCCGCATCTCCAGAAGCTGACCGATTTCGGCCAAGGTGAAGTTCATGCGTTGAGCGCGTTGCATGAACTTCAGTCGAGAAACGTCTTTGTCGCCATAGATACGTCTGCCGGCCTCGTCGCGTGCCACTCGCCGCAGTAAACGAATTTTCTCGTAGTAACGCAAGGTATCGGCGCTCAGTCCGAGACGCTTCGACAGTTCGCCGATCGGATAACCGAGCTCCGCCACCTGCTTCACCGCCTTGATCTTGAACTCATCTGGATATCGCTTACTGCTCATTACTCACCTCTCTAGACTGCCATTTTGGATGGCTGAAAGGTGTCTAGCAAACTAGGAGCGATTCAAGGCGCTCCAAGTTCCGCTCGCGTTCACCGCACACGTTAGACTATGTATCCAGGTTTCTGGCTTGATCGGCACGCGAGCAGCAAACGATCTTGACGTGGACCGCGCTCCAGGTAGTAAGGTAGTGTCCGATGAAATCATACGAGGTAACCCGGCGATGACGACGGCCCAATATTCGCTGGCTGACCTGGTCGACGCCACGGGCGTGCCCCGATGTCTGATCGAATACTACCGGCAGCGGGGTCTGCTCGAGACCGCCCCGGCCGTCGTCAGCACACCGCCCGGCTCGATGGATTTAGTGGATTATGAGACCTTTGCGTGTTGCGCCGCTAAAGTGGGATTTGCAGATCACGATATTGCGCGCCTGCTGGGTTTGAACGAGGATCATGACGATCTCGCTTTGCAGTTGGCGATGACGCGCATGGCCGAGCTGACACGCCAGCAACAGTTGATAACCTACGTGCAGGAGCAACTGGAAACGTGGATCTCTGCGTGTGCCGAGCACCGAGGCCCGTACCCGAGCCGTAAGCCATCGCCAGAGACACAGTCTTGAAGCCCATTCAGATCGAAATCTTCACCTCCCCCGGGTGTACTCGCTGCACCCGGGTGTTGGGGGTGCTTCAGGGTATCGTCGCCGATCTTGGCGAGGATCAGATTCAGTGGCGCAAAGTGAATGTGCTTGACGAGTTGGATCACGCCGTGCAACTGGGCGTACTCTCCATGCCGGCTATTGCGATCGACGGCGAGCTGGTATTCACGGTGCATCCGTCGCCCGAGAAATTCCGCGCGACGTTGCAAGAACGATTGAACAGGCGAGCGTCGTGACTTGTCGCCGCGCACAACCTCACGGCATCGTGTCACGGCGTGGTTACCACGTAGGTGCCAGTAACGCGCAACCCGGCGCGCCGGAAATGACCGGTTGATCGACCCGGCGGGTGCTTCGACGTGTCAATGTTTCCCACAGATTTTGAGACCATCCGCGCACTGTTGCAGGAAGCCAGTCTCGCCGGTCTCGGTGTGGGATTCCTGACCGGGTTGGTGTTCAGCTTTAATCCGGTGTCGTTCGCCTCGGTGCCGGTCGCATTGGCCTACGTGACCAAGGCACGCTCGCAACGCCAAGCCCTGGCGCTGGGCGGCGCCTTCGTCGCCGGCATGATTGCCACACACGTGGTCCTTGGCGTGGCCGCCGCACTCGGCGGTCAATGGGCCAAGGACACCATGGGGCATGAATGGGAATTGCTATTGGGGCCGCTGCTCATCGTGTTGGGGCTGGTGTGGCCCGGTTGGCTGCGCGTACGGCTACCTTGGCTGTCGCCGCGTGGACATCATGTTGCTGGCGTCTGGGGCGCCTTTCTGCTGGGCATCCCGTTTTCGGTTGCATTTTGTCCGTTTTGCACGCCCGCCCTGGTGGTAATGCTCACCGCCAGCGCCGCGATCGGCTCGGCTTCATTTGCGTTCGCCTTGCTGCTCGCGTTTGCGCTCGGCCGCAGTGTGCCAATTCTGCTCGGCGCCTGGAGTATCGGTTGGCTGGAATCGCTAACGGGACTGCAGCGCGGGCAGAAATACTTCGAACGAGTGGCGGCGGTTGTGCTGATCCTGATCGGCCTGTACTTAATTAACGATTACCTCGTAAATCACCATTAACCTTCCGCTGCCCAGGCAACAGCCATCGCATTGCAAAGTAGCGTGTTTTCGAGTAACTGAGACGACGTATCGCAGTTCGGTGTCACGGAGCTCCGCGGTGTCCACCAGCCGATTTCGCGCCTGCAGTGCAGTCTCTATTTTTGGGGAGGCGATCGTGGGGTCAGTAGTGTGACAACCACCGGCCCTTCGACGCTGGCCTCATACGCTACCTTGATCGCTTTCTTTCGCCCAGCGATGAGTGGCCGAAGTATCGTCGCCTCCAAGGCAGAAGGCGCCACCACGACAAATTGACCGTCATCGTCAAATGCCGCCGATCCCAGCCGGTCAAGCAGGTCGGTGGCCAAGGCTGAACCAGCTGTGCCGACATCGAACGTAACGGTGGCCAGCGGACTGGGTGCCGACACGGCCGAGGGTACAGGCTCTTCAAGACGATGTTGCTGGATGCCGGTGACTCGAAATCCGGACTCTTCCAGACTGGCAGTTATCTGGGCATGTGGAACCGAGCGGGTGCTGACGAAGCGTACCTGACCTTGCTGCAGGTCAACGTCGACCGTATCGGCGCTGACTCCCTCGAGGGTGCCAAACTGCTTACTGACGTTGTAGGCGCAGTAGGCGCAAAACATACCCTCAACCGCCACCTCGTAACGATAATGATCCGCCAGCGCGGGTGTCGCCAACAGGGACAAGAGGGTCCCCAGTACCGATAGTCGTGTCATTGTGTCGCTCCTGGATCTGTTTTCGTTTGGGAATGACGTGTCAATGGCGCACCGGCCCCGTCACTTGTTCGGCTCGCTTGAGCGCGTTACCTCGGTTGCCGTTGATTCCGTCTGCGCAGTCTCATCGTCCAACAGCGCGCCGGCAATCGAACGTTGACTGACAACGCCTGTTGCTGGGGCAGGTATACATCACTCCCGATCCATTCCGTCAATGATCGGGCAGCTATCGTCGCTGCCAATACACAGATTGACCAGGAGCTGTAACTCGTTACGCAGCGCGGTCAGCTCCTTGATCTGATCTTCAATTTCCGACAGCTTCTGATGTGTCAGTGTGCGTATCTCGGCCCGCGCTTTCAGCGGATTTTCGCGCATCGTCAGAAGCTGCCCAATTTCGGCCAGGCTGAAGTTCATCTTTTGCGCCCGCTTGATAAAGCGCAGGCGCGAGATGTCCTTGTTATCATACTCGCGCAAGCCCGAGCTGTTGCGTGCTACTGGCGGCAGCAACTTGATCTTTTCGTAGTAGCGCAGTGTGTCCATGCTGAGATTCACCAGCTTTGACAGTTCACCAATTTTGTAAGCACGCATGGATCAGTACCTTTATGGTTAATGCCAACAAACCCTGCACCTTTCGACCGTCATCACCCAACGCGGGTTCCGACGCGGCTTCTCGCCGCGTGTTGGGGTCATGCGCAGGCATCCATCAGGCGATGCTCGAGCGCTTCGCGCAGCTGCTTGCGGCTCGGCAATGCGGTAAAAACCAGTTCACCGTCGATAGCGACAGCCGGAATCGACAGCACACCGAGCGCCACTGCATAGTCGATCTCATCCAGCACCTGCACGATCCGCCACTCCATCCGATCGTCACCGACCTCCTCTACTATTTTCTGTAGCTCCGATCGGGCGTTAGCGCAGCGGCGACAGCCCGGCGAGGTAAAGAGCTCTACTTTGATGCTCATGTTTGTCGAGCGACCCTTATAAGCTTTCAAACACCTTCAGTAATGGCAGTGACAAATAGGCGGCAAAAAATCCGATGCCCCAGATTGCCACGGAAATAAACAACACCCGACGATTCCATTTGTCCATGCTGCCACACAGTTTTGCCAGCTTCGGATCGGCCGGACAGGCCCGACCGGGTCGAAACACCATCCAGGCCGAAAATGCCAACAGCAAGCCGGAGCCAGCGAATACCCATATCTTGTGCTGACTGAGGGTCACCATCCAGGGAAACGTGCTGGTCAATCCGGCCATCGCAGCGCCAAGGCCCAGGGTCACGAGCACGATTGGCAGCGCGCAGCACACCAGCGTGCCCGTGGATGTGAACAAGGTTAAGAAGGTCACCGCGCCTTCCCTGAATCGGGTGGTTATTTCGGACATGAACCACACTCCAAACAGTCCAAAGTCGGCCAAGCGGTCGACAAGAAACAAACAGCTTACAACCTGGAGTTAACTCCATGTCAAGCCCTTTTGCCGCCGCTTACATCGTTGCCGACATGGATCAATACAACAATCACATTGACCCGACCTGCGATAAGCCGGCATTTGTGACCGTTGTGAGCCATAGAGTGCGCTCGCGCGTAGGTCTCGAGATGCCTTGTTGCGCACGGCAATTCGGGTGTGGTTCACATAGTCAAGAAAAGCGCTTGACATGGAGTGGGCTCCAAGTAGTAGCTTTGTTACTTGTTCGGTCTCAGCCGTGATGGCGAATATGAAACGAAGTTTGAATCGCAAGCCATGGCGACCTCAGTGTCGAGTTGGCGTGGCCGGTCTCGCGTTAGCGTGCAGCGTCGGCCTGCTGCCAACCGTAGCCAGTGCGCACGACCCGGTCTTCGGCCTGGGACCGCATACGTTGTTCAAGGGTGGGGTCGAGGTGCATGCTGGCGCTCGTCGCGAACAAGACGGGACGGAAGCCGAGTGCGAGTACGCGCTGGCCGTGAAGTACGGCATCACTAGCGATTGGACCATAGGCCTGGAGGCACCGTATCTGGATCTGTCAGCAGATGGTGGCAGCAGTCGGGCCGGGCGTGGCGACCTGTCGCTGTCCACCAAGTATCGCTTCTGGCGAAACGACCGTCCGGGCGTGCAGGAATCCGTTGCGCTAATGTTCGCCACGGTCCTGGACAGCACGGCGGAGACCGGCCTCGGCAGCGGCGCCACCGACTTCATCGGCGGGTTGAGTTACGGCTATGAGGGACGCAAGTGGTATCGCTGGGCAGCCCTGCGCTACCGGCGCAACGGTACTGGTGATAACGGCGTCGATCGCGGCGATAAGGTATTGATGGACTTGGTCGGCGGCATCCGCTTCAAACCGACAGGGTACCTCGAACCGGACTGGGTGTGGATGCTGGAGCTGAACGGCGAATATGCGCGTCGCGGGAACTTGAATGGCATGCAGCTCACCGACACCGGCGGCAGCGAATGGTTCGTCAGCCCCGGACTGATGTGGACGCTACGGAACGTCGCCATCAAGACCGGCGTGCAGATTCCCATCGTCAGCGATTTAAACGGCAACCAGGACGGTTCGGATTACCGGGCTACCTTGGAGATCGAAGTGCACTATTGACTATGACGACGACGTTCCAATCGATACGAACGATCATATGCAGCCGATGTGGAGGAAGGAAATGCGAAGACGGTTAGTTGTTCTGTTCACGGCCCTGTTAGTCAGTGTTGGCGCTTTCGCCGCGGACACACGGTACACGATGCGTGTCGACGGACTCGCGTGCCCCTACTGTGCCTACGGCATTGAAAAAAAACTGAAGAAAATCGAGGGCGCCCGAGACATAGTAATCGACCTGAATGCCGGTATCGTGCGGGTCACGGTTCCGGAGGGTACGGAGTTGACTGAGAGTCTCATGAAGAAACTCTTCAATGACGCCGGCTTTACCTATCGAAGTATGCAAGTGAAGTCGCTCTGATTTGGAGGTGGGTCTTCGACCGTATCTGGCTCGGCATTGAGCAATAGATGCATTCATTGAAAGTTATTGACATAGAGGCAACTCCAGGGCGCGGCCTCAACTTAAGCCCCGATCAAGTGTTGAAAGGAAAACTTCGGATGAACAGAATTATGCGCTTATTCGTCATCGGCATAGGGCATAGCGATGACATTGCTCGCTAGTGCCGCCTGGGCGGAGGACAGCCACTACCTGATTCAGGTGGAAGGCCTGAATTGTCCTTTCTGTGCGTACGGCATCGAAAAACAGCTCGAGAAGCTCGATGGCGTGGAAGATGCCGAGACCGAACTCGCCCTTGGCCAAGTCGCGGTTCAGGTTACTGAGGGCACGACCTTATCGGAAGACACCGTGCGGGAAATCATCCGCGATGCCGGTTTTACCTTCAAACGCATGGTACGCCATGAGGGGCCAGCGAGCCTGCGCGGAGATAACCAATGAGCCTTTGCCGATATGCAGTGTGCCTCTCATTGACGCTAGCGACCTCGGCCACGCAGGTGGCCGTGGCCGCGCCCATTACTTTTAATACCGCGTTGCCGGTCGGTAAGGGTGAATTCATTAACCGCGAGCAGCTCGTGTTAACCCGCTCAGGCGATGACCCCAGCGGAGCCGATCGCGACGTCGACGTCAACGCCTTGGCGTCGGTGCTCGGCTACGGCATCAGTGGCGACCTGGCTATTTTTGGTGTCCTGCCGATCGTCGACAAGGAGTTGCAGGCCACCGTGGCAGGTGAGCGCATCAGTCGCTCCAGCACCGGCATTGGCGATCTGTCGGTTTTCGCCCGTTACACGTTCGTCCAACAGGATGCGCGTGATCACACCTTCCGCATCGCCGCTTTCGGTGGCGTTAAGGCACCGACTGGCGATGACGACGAGTCTGACGCCCTCGGCCGGCTGCCCATTCCACTGCAGTCCGGGACCGGGTCCTGGGACGGGTTCGGCGGCGTGGTTGCCACCTATCAAACCTTGCAATTCCAGATTGATGCCCAAGCCTCGTACACCGCAAGGTCCGAGGCCAACGACTTCGAAGGCGGCGACCAAGCGCGACTCGACGCCTCGTTTCAGTACCGTTTGTTGCCGCGCACCCTTGGCAAAGGCACGCCCGGTTTTCTCTATGGCGTTCTGGAGGCCAATGTCATTCACAGTGACAAGAATCGCGTCTTCGGCAGTGCCGAGCCGAATTCCGGCGGCACCAGCGTGTTTGTCGTTCCCGGACTCCAGTACGTCACCAAACGCTACATTCTGGAAGGCTCGCTGCAGCTGCCGGTGTCACAGGATTTGAACGGCATGGCGTTGGAGAATGATTACGTCGCGCGCGTTGGATTTCGCTGGAACTTTTAACAACAGATTCGCCTCAGGTGGATCTGACCGACTGTGGCGGTCTTTGTGTTGCCGGACTGCGATTTGACGCCATCTGGGGAGAATAGGAAAAACAACGCTAAGTCGCCGATGGCCGCCGCCTTCAAAGTCGGTAGCCACTCAAATTCAGTCGGTAGCCACTCAAATTCTGATCCGTGATACGGCCGATCATCACAGCAGACGTATCGCTCGACAAGACTCTTGACGCAACGCGCATATTGCAAAAAGATTTCATCCGCAAGATTCTAATTGCGATAGCGCTCTAAATCGACATCGCCACGGCGGTGGCGTGTGACCTCCGGTCACAACATGGCGCCAAAGTCGGACCCGACCGTCGGGTACGCGCTGACCATGGTTTTCAGATCGCGGGTCTTCAGGCCGAGACGGATGGCCAAGCCGAAAAGGTTGACCACTTCGGCAGTTTCCGGTCCAAGAAGGTGAGCGCCAAGAATCTCGTCCGATGCATCGTCGATCAGCACTTTCACACCGGCGCAGTCTTCGCCAACGCGGAGGTTCGAATACCAACCGCCGGTGTCGATGTGCTTCACGCGATAGTCGAGACCGCGTTCCTTCGCTTCCGACTCGAGCAACCCGACGCGCGTGAGTTCCGGGATCGTAAACACCACACTCGGCACGCCACGATAGTCCGCGGTTCGGTTGTTGCCCTTGAGTATATTGGCTGCCGCCACGCGACCTTCGAGGAACGATACCGGCGTCAACGGCCAGCCATCCGTGTCGCTCGCATCGCCGGCAGCATAGACGGCCGGGTTCGACACACTTTGCAGGAATTCGTTGACGTGGACGCCACGATCACCGTACTCGACGCCCGCCGTTGCAAGATCGAGTCGATCGAGGGCCGCCACCCGCCCGGCGCCATGCACGACCAGGTCGACGGCCCAGGATCGTTCGCTGGCATCAGTGTCGGCAACCACCGTGTAGCCGTCTTCAGTACGCTCGATCGAACGCAGATCTGCCGCAGGCACGACCTCGATACCGAGCCCCCGCGTGCGTTGCACGAGCTTGTCGACCAGATCTGGATCGAAGGCCTTCAGCGGCCGCTCACCGTGATCGATGATGTGTACGCGGCTGCCGGCGCGCGCGGCGATGTGCGCAAACTCGAACGAAATGAAGCCGCCGCCAACGAACAGAATCCGCTCAGGCAATGTCTCCAGTTCGAGAAAGCCCGTGCTGTCGGTCAGGTGCTCAGCGCCTGGTACTTGCAACCGGCGCGGCTCGGCACCGGTGGCAATTAGTACGTAACGCCCGGTCAATTCCCGGCCATCCACATCAATCGTGGATTCTTTGATGAATCGCGCGGTGCCGTGATACGTCGCGACCTCATTCCGGGTCAGATTGCATTCCACACGCTCGGGCATTTTGTCCGTGAATGTGCGCTTGAACGCCATCAGATCCTGCCAGTTGATGCGCAGATTGTCGGCTTCTACTCCCTTGCCGCGCATCAGGTTGACCGCATCGATCAGTTCGGCACCGCGACGCAACATCTTCTTTGGATCGCAGCCACGAAGCGCACAAGTGCCGCCGTACGGCAGCTCATCGACGATCGCGACCGACCACCCTTCGGACGCGCATTTGTTGGCCGTGGACGTCGCCGCGGTGCCGGCGCCCAAAACGATCAGGTCAAAAGATGGCATGAGGGTTTTTCCACAATGAAATTCGTAGGGGAACGATAGCTACTGGTGTCGACTAGCTTCACGGGCATGGCACAATCGCGGCAATCCAGCCGTGCCCGAACGTCCACCGTCCTGCCTACGTCAATGCACAGGCTGATGGCTTGATCTCTGCTTGTTAGCCGGCACAACACGAGAGCTGTTTGACGTCCTTGAAGAAAGTCTGTGCACAGAGCTTCAGCCCTTCGACCATGGTGAGGTACGGAAACAGCTGGTCTGCGAGCTCCTGCACGGTCATCCGATTGCGAATCGCAAGCGCGGCTGCCTGAATCATCTCACCGGCGTCAGGAGCGAGGATTTGTGCGCCGATGAGGCGATCGTTGCTCGCATCGATCACCAGCTTTACGAAACCGTGGGTCTCGAAGTTCGCCAGGGCGCGCGGCACGTTCTCGAGATCCAGCGTTCGGCTCTCGGTTTGTATCCCGGCGCGCTCGGCCTCGGCCTCCGACAGACCGACCGTTGCCACCTGCGGATCGGTGAAAATCACGGCCGGCATGGCCGACAGATCCAATGCGGCATCACCGCCGGTCATATTGGTACCGGCACGGGTACCGGCAGCGGCCGCGACATACACGAATTGAGGTTGGGTGGTGCAATCGCCGGCGGCGTAGATGTTTTCGGCTGAGGTCCGCATATGCTCGTCAACCACGATGGCACCGTTATCGGCGATCTCCACGCCCGCGGCCGTGAGATTCAGATCGGCGGTGTTCGGTGGCCGACCGGAGGCCACTAGCAACGCATCGCTGGTGAGCGTTTCTGCGCCGATGTCGATCGTAAAGGTCGCATCGTCATACTTGACCGATGAGGCACTTGTCTTTATCAGCACACGGATGCCTTCCGCCTCGAACGCCTTGGCGAGCTCGTCACCCAGGGCCGGGTCTTCTTGCGACAGCAGCTTGGTACGCGCGAGCACGGTCACCGCTGAGCCGAGGCGACGATAGGCCTGCGCGATTTCCACTGCGACCACCGACGAACCAATGACCACCAGGTGCTCCGGGATCGTCTCCGCAAACAGTGCTTCGGTGGAGGTCCCGTACGGTGCCTCCGCGAGGCCCGGCACATTGGGACTAGCCGGCGCCGAGCCCGTCGCGATCAGAAACCGATCGGCAGTCAGTGTTGTCGTGGTGCCATCCACTCGGGTGATGAGCAGCGTCTTGGCATCCTGAAACGAAGCGGATCCGCGCACGAGTTCGATGGACTCGTTGCCCTCCAGAATACTTTCGTATTTGGCATCGCGAAGTTCATTCACTCGCGCAACCTGCTGCGCGAGCATGACTCGACGGTCGATTGCCGGATCCTGTCTTTGCAGACCGTCGAACGGATGTTGGCGCTGATGTTGGGCGATCTGGGCGCCGCGAATCATAATTTTGGATGGCACGCAGCCGACATTGACGCAGGTGCCGCCAATGACCTCACCACGTTCGATCATCGTGACGGTGGCACCTTCCTCGACCGCCTTTAGTGCGGCCGCAAAGGCACCGGAACCGGTCCCCACGATAGCGATGTGCAATCCGGAGCCGCCGCCGGACACTTTATTGCCGTCATTATCGAGCAAGGTGCCTTCAAAGCCCTTGCGCTCCAGTGCCCGCAACAAACGATTGACCGGCACGTCGCCTTTGGCCTCAATCTCTGCCCGAGCGGCATCGAAGCGCACGCGCGCATTGACACCGTGCAACGCGTTCAATGCGGTTTCGGCAGACTGTGCACAATGATCACAGGTCATGCCTGAAACACCGAGAGTAATCGCGGTCATTTCATGCCTCTGTAGTTGGTTTTTGGTGCCGTACGATTCAAGCGCCGTTCGGCGTTGCTGGGAAGCCGACGTTGGTGGACGCCTCAGCAATCTCTTTAACGGTCGTTTCCGAGTCATCAAAGGTCACCGTGGCGGTCTTGCTGTCGAGATCGACCTTGGCGTCAATGACACCATCGACACGCTTCATCGCAATGCGCACCGTCAATGGACAGGTGGCACAGGTCATTTTCTCAACAGTGAACGTGGCCGTCGTCTCGTCAGCCATCGCCGGTACCCCAAAGCCGAATACACCGGCCAACAGCACAACCCATACAGTCCGTTTCATCATCAATCTCCTATAGGAAAAGCGGCACAATAAAATTTACGCTGAGTGCGAGAGCAACCAACACCGTTGCGACCCACAAAGCGAGCTTCACGACCCGATCCGACTGCGGGGTGGCACAATACGAGTCCTCCTCGCAGGCCTTCTTGGGCTTGAAGTAGACGTACCAATAACCCGCGGCAAGAAACCCGACCGTTGCCGTCAGGAAGTAGCCCTGATACGGGGCGAGCGCCGTCAGATTTCCCATCCAGGCGCCACTCACACCCAAGGTCAGCAGCAGCAACGGCGCAATGCAGCAGGATGAGGCGAGGATCGCCCCAATCAAGCCACCTGCGGCCACCAGCCGCTTGCGACCGGTGCCGGTTTCTTCCATCGATTCCATCATGCGCAGCCCTTGCAAATTCTGAGTACTGAGCGGACTATAAAGGCTGTAGTGACTACAGAGTCAAGCGATCAATGGCCAAAACTGTGAATGAGTTCACCATCGGCGCGCTGTCGAAGCACACCGGCGTCAAGGTCGAGACCATTCGGTACTACGAGAAAAGCGGCATCATGCCCAACCCGCCGCGCAGCGCGGGCGGCTTTCGCATGTATCGGCAAGAACACCTGAATCGATTGCGCTTTATTCGTCGCTGTCGCCAGCTCGGTTTTTCCATGGCGGACATTGAAGGATTACTCGCACTAGTCGACGATCGCGGCTATACCTGCGGCGAGGTGCGCGCACTGACCGTGGAGCATGCAGACCTGGTCAAACAGAAAATCACCGATCTGAAGCGCCTGGAGAAGACCCTGCGAAGCATCGCCGCGCAATGTACCGGAGAGGAAGTCCCCGAGTGCCCGATTATCGACGCGTTGCTGGATCCCAGTGATCGACTCGCGTTGCAATCCTAACGGGCGAATCTCTCACAATGGCACCTTGACCCGACGACGATTATGGCGACAACCGATCTAAAACTTGACGAAGCCGGTTCACTGCCAAGACCCGGCCCCGTCGGGCGGCTCGTGCGCCTTGCGCTCGGCCTGCTCTGTCTGTGGTATGTGATGGGCTTGATTGATATGTCAGCCAGTCTGATCACAACGGATGGTCACATACGAGCGGTTGTTTGGAACGGCATACTCATCGGCCTGTTCCTCATCAGCTATATAGTCAATATCGGTTTCTCTCGTGCGTGGAAGAAGTGGCCTGCACTCGTCAGCGCCGGCGTATTTTTGCTTGTCGGCGGAGTCGGCTACCTGACCGAGGGCACCGTCGAGACGAATCTCTTGGCCCGTACAATCTGGGTTTGGGAGCTGTATTTATTCTCGCATTTGGGAACAGCGTTCCTCATCGCTGCTGTCCTCGGTACACCAGGATGTGAAATGCGCGCATTCCACGATTTGTATTCACGCTTGACTGGCATCCCTACGAAAGAACACCATTGCCCAATTGGACCACTGACTCCCGTCGATCGGTGGGAAGCCGACCGATCGAAACTCGACCATTAACGACACGCAAAGTCGGTACTTACCGAAACCCCAGGCCGTCAACACGGCGACTCGTGACGCCAGATTGTTCCCCGGACCAAACTCTTGGCGCAACGCGCATTCTGTCAAGAGTCTGCTGATTCGATCGGTCTCCCTGGGCTTCCCCCGGTGTTGTAGCCAGTGATGGGCGTTGTATTAAGGCCGGCGCATTGGGGCCCGCTCCGCAAAGACCAAGGAGTTCGCTCTGTCCGAAAACGGTCGTTTTCGGACACTTCGCACTGACACACAACATAGTTCTCAATATTCCCGGCCATCCGGTGTAGGTACGATTTCAAATGGTCTCCTAGCGCTCATTGAACAACCGCGCATGGTGAATGCCGACATTCGCCAGTGGCAAGAATAGGGTCAGAACTTATCACTCACGCTTCTGCAAGTGGGCACCGGATGGGCACCGCGCCATTTCGCCGGAAGGCGAATGCCGCAAACCATTTGAAAAGATTGGGGCGCTCAGCAGGATTGTATCGCGGCTATGCCACCTCGTCGTCGCGTCGCTCATCCGTCACCCGACGGGACCACTTCTCTGATTGTTAACGCGTTAGCACCTCTCGAATACCGTCACCGCTTTACCTTTTATCCTGTCCCGGTCACCTCGATATTGTCCAACAGCGCCTGTAGGTTCCGCTTTGGTTTGTGCCGTTCCCGCATTTCCGTGACGAACTCGCTAAAGCGGTTCTCGCCGGTCCTGTCGAACAGTTCCCGCTGCTCGAGGAGCAAGTCCACGGCCTGCCGATAACCGCCCTTGTTCTTTCGCTGAATGTGCGCTTCGATGGCTCGTGCCACGAATTCGGCCGCCTGCCCCGGATCGTTCTCTCCGAACCACCCGGCCGCGTCGACCAGGTCCTGCGGATTCCTTGCGTGAGCATCGACCAGTGCCGCGGCCTCGGCGGTGGCGCCGTCGGCGTGCAGAATCGCGGCGAGCGTCAGGCCACGGGCGGCTTCGTGCCAGCGGTCCCTGCCCGGGCCGGACCGCAGGTAGTCGACGGCGAGCTGTTTTAATTGCACGCCCCGGCCGGCGCGTGCGGCGAGAACCTCGAGCTGCCGATATTGATCGAGCCCCGGCGACCCCTTGAAAAGTTCGAACTGCGCGTCTGCCGCCTGTGCCCAGTCCTCGCGCGCCCGATGCACCGAGACCCGCAGCCGGTGATCCCTGGACCTCTCGTCCGCCGCCGCATCGCCCTTATCCAACCACTCCAGCGCCCTGTCCAGACTTCCCTGTTCGAGATACAGCTCCGCGATCCCGTATCGATCGCGCGCACTGGTGCAGGTGCGCCTGGCCAGCTCGATCAGCGCGTCATGATCGCCAGCCGCGCGCGCCTCGTCGGCTAGAATGCCCGTCAGCCGTTTGTACGGATACGACTCATCGAAGCTGGCGCCGAAGGGCAAGTCCGGCAGCGCATCGAGCCGCGATCTCACCTGCGCGAACCAGGCGGCCCGGCCGTCATCGCCGAGCACTTCACCGTACTCGTCAAGAATTTCGTTGAACGTGTCCCACGGGTCGTTCAGGTGAAGGTCGAGCAAATAGGTCGCGAGGTCATCGGTCGCCCACCCGATTCTCGCGAGTGCGTCCCGATGCAGCGCGTGCAGCGCGTACTGCAAGCCCCAGCGGCGGCCGCCGGAATCGTCGACGCGCTCAAGCGCCTTCTCCAGCCGGGAGAAGGCATGGCGCACCGCGGCGAGCAGATCGGCCGGCGCGAGCGACGGCGCTATCGACTCGATGCCGGCCATGCACGCCTTGGCGCGCTCGAAATACTGCGCAACTTGCCGATAGTCCCAGAGGTTGCGCAGCGGCATCGCCGCGGTAATCATTTTCTTGAGGCGCTTTGCATCCAGCGCGCCGGTGGCGACGTCCGCCTGCATGAGCAGTCGATCCTCGAGATCAGGGGACCCATCGAGCGCACCGAGCACGATATCGATCAGCGCGTCGCTCGACAGTCCCGACAGGTAGGCACGAATGCGGTCTTCCGGGGGATCGGCGTCCGTGGATTGCATGACCGCGTCCCGCGCCTCGACCGCGAGCGCCACTGCCACGCAGTGCTTGCAGAAATCGAAACCCTCGGAGGCTGGGCAGGTGCAGGCTCCGTCGAAGCCGAGGGGAGTTCTGCGCAGCCGGACGTCGTACGCTTCGGTGCCGTCGACCCGGGCGGTGATCCGGTCGCCAACTACAGAAAGCCTGGCGACGCGTCCTTCCTCGTAATAGGCGACCCCGCGCTCGTAGGCGCCCTGGCCAGCCAGCTTCACCAGCTCGCTGGCCGCTGCGGCCGCAGTCAATGTCTTACCCGCAGTCATTCAGCTTCCGCTGCCACCCGAAACAACCGAATAGTACAAGGACAGGGGGTCGAGTTGAATTGACGTGTATCAGTCAACGCATCCGTTAGAAAGCTGCCTGAACGAGAGCCGAGCGAAGTCACCAGAGCGTTCATGACAAATCAATATCGGGTATCGACGTGGAACCCGGTGCGCCCGGAGCACTGCATGCCAAATTGGTTCTTGTGCTTGTTTAGCTTCCCGTCCATTTTCTTGCGCCGGAATTTTTTGCCGCACATGCCACATTGATAGATATAGGTCGGGCCGGTGGACCTGGAATCACGCGGCGGGCGCGCCGCCTGTCGGCGCGGCGTCCTTGTCAGAGCAATACCACCCGAGCCGCTCCTACCAACACTACCTGACAAATTGGAACCGCGAGTCGTCGGCGGAATCAAGACCGGCCCGCTCGGTGCCAGTTCGATGGCATAGCGCGGGGTAAAGACCTGACTGGTGATCTGCGCACCGCGTATCCGGTCGACGCGGTAGCTGCGATGCGCGTTTTTATCGGTGTCCCATGCATGAAGGATAATGTTGCTGTCCTTGGTGCGGCGGAGCGAGTATGGCTCAATGCGTCGCGTCCTTCCCTGATAATCCAGGTCAACGCACAGACGGTTCGCCGCCGCGAAACGGATGACCTCAAGGTGTGACTGTAAACGGGGCGCAACCGGCAATCGCAGTGTGCGTTCGCGCAAGATTGTCTCGCCGGGCGCTGCGGCATAAGACGCCGGAATTCGCGGTGCCCGGCCACTTTCCAGCCAGTCAAAGAAATTCGGGAGTGCGTCCCAGAAAGAAGCAACGGGTGGCAACGCCGGTAATTGATGGCGCAACATGCTATTCCAAGCCGCCTCAAGGTTTGCCCGGAACGGGTCCAGATCAGCGGCTTTCGGGACAGGAATGCCCTTGAAATCACACTTCTGTCGTAGCACCTCCAGCAAGACCGAGGCCGTAGGGCGCGCCTCTTCATTGCGATACAGATTGATGACATCGTAGAGATCGCGCGGTCTGGTTCGCTCCGCAAGCGCCCTGACTTTTTCGCCAAACGCCTCCTCGTACGCGTATGAAATCACGGTGATGCCATGATCGGGTGCATCACTGTACGGATGAAAAACAGAAAGTTTGGCAGGCGGAAGAACGATACGTTCATCCGCTGTCAGATCGAGCTTGATGCGGGGCCAGCCGCCGGTCGTTGGCGAAACCGGGCCGCGATAACTAATCTTGCCCTGACAATTCTTGTGGCCGCGCGGATTGTCGTAGATGTCAAAGTTTTGCCGGTCGGCGGGCATCTCAAGGCCACATTGCTCGTAGACCCATTCACTAATCTCGGTAAACACATCATTGAGAAATGCTTCGTCAAGATGAGATTCATCCTTGAGCGTAAAATCCAGGTCCTCGGAGAAACGATAAGTTTCAAAGAAGCACTTTTTGAGGCATGTGCCGCCCTTGAACACCCAGCTCTCGGCAATCCGATCATTGGCGAAGATGCCCGCAAGCAGCCAGCCAAGCGCATAGTCCTTTTCAACGACATGCGGATTCAGGCCAAGCTGTCCTGCGATTTGTATAATTTCCGGCTTGCCAATCATGGATACGAACTTTCTTTCCAGCTTTTTGGAACGCGCAAGCGCCAGCGCGTAACCAGCCTGTCGCAATCAAGCGCCGGGTCTATTTTTGCGTAACCTTTGGTGAGCCGGTTCTTCGCCGCTTCGATGATTGATTCGCCGCCCGATTGCTTTTCAGCCAAGAATCCGAGCCGCTTGAAGACAGCGCCATTGCCGAGACGCTCGCCATATTCGATCAGAAGTTGCGGGTCACAGTCATCGCGCTGCATGTATTGGGAGAAACAATCGGCGACGTGCTGGATACCGCCGCCGGTCGCAGGATCGTCGAGAATGTCAATGATCGTACGGTGAATGTCCGAGACGGCCACCCGAGTCTGGCCGCGCCAGACGGATTTTGTACCGAATATCAGATCTTCCCTGACGTGTTTGAGCGTGAACACCGCGCCCTGTCGTTCGAAGCTTTTTTGGCGCACAGGCCGGGCGGTAAAGACCAGAATGTCGCGAAAGATCTGCTCGGTAAGGTCCCAATACTCGCACGCGCTGCGCCCGCCGATATAGGCGGGCGAAAAAAGCGCGGGAACGAGTACCCAGCGGTCCTGGATGACCTGATCGGAGTCAAGCAGGGCAAGCTGCGCGGGAACGTAGGCACCGGGCCCGACGCGCCGTAACCAACCTTGGGAAGTCCAGCGTGACAGGTATTTCGCTGCCTGTGTTCGGGAGACCGACAGGGTGCGCTGAACATCGTCAATATGAACAACATCGCCCGCCCTGCCCAGCACGGCGGCAAGTCTCGACTTTCCTGCATGATGCGGCGACTCATTCATACTATATCTTTACTGCATTTTTTCGCAGAAATCGAGAATTTTCTGCATTTCAAGGTACTAATTAGCTATATCTGATCTCCGGTTTTTCCCAGAAAACGGGAATTTATGCAGCGTTGATATAGCAAAGCTGCCTGCCGTGGCCGCCCGGCTGGCAGCCATCGAGTCATCCGTGAATGCTACCGATCACCCGAAAACGTTCAAGAAAATCGATCTACATGGGTTTTCGGGCCCCACAGGGGCTAAAATGGATGGAATTGGATGGAAAATCGGATGCAGCTGTGCCATGCTAGAAACGGATGGAATTGGAGGCAGAAATGGGTGGCGGCATTCAAACAGGCACGCTTGCGATCACGCCGGAAATTCTCAGGCTGATTGCTGAAATCGATGAATTCAAAGGCGCCTGGGCGGCGATCGGCCGAATATCGCCCGACCGGCTCACCTCCCTGCGGCGGGTCGCCACAATCGAGAGCATCGGTTCGTCGACCCGAATCGAGGGGGCGAACTTAAGTGACAGGGAGGTCGAGCGCCTGCTGGCTGGACTGGACGTGAGCACATTCGCCTCCCGGGATGAAGAGGAAGTCGCGGGTTACGCGGACGTCATGGAAACCGTCTTCGCCAATTGGCAAAAAATTCCGCTGACCGAAAATCACATCAAGCAGCTGCATCGCGACCTGCTGCAGTATTCATCAAAAGATGAGCGGCATCGCGGCGGGTACAAGACACTCGATAACCACGTTGAAGCCATCGGGCCGGACGGGACAACTCTGGGCGTGGTCTTTCAGACCGCGAGCCCGTTCGATACGCCGCGCTTAATGACCGAGCTGGCTGAGTGGACACAGGACAAATTGGCAAAACAGGATATACACCCTCTGATCGTGATCAGTGTGTTCATCGTCGTGTTCCTGGAGATTCATCCGTTTCAGGACGGCAACGGGCGCTTGTCCCGTATCCTGACGACACTCCTGCTGCAGCGCGCGGGCTATACCTATGTCCCTTACAGTTCCCTGGAAAGCGTCATTGAGCAGAGCAAGGACGCATACTATCTCGCGCTTCGGCAAACACAGGGCACGATCCGTTCCGCTGAGCCCGATTGGCAGCCTTGGCTCGTCTTCTTCCTGAAATCGCTGCAACGGCAAAAGGCGCGGCTGGAAAAGAAGATTGAGCGGGAGCGTCTGATTCTTGGCGATTTGCCCGAGCTATCGGTGAAAATTCTCGAACTGTGCCGCAAGCGCGGACGCGTTACTGTATCCGAAGCAGCTAAAGCGACCGGCGCGAACCGCAACACGATCAAGGATCATCTCAAAGCACTCACCCGTGCCGGGCATTTGCGGCAGCACGGAGCGGGCCGGGGTACCTGGTACGGACTTTCCTGAGCACCGGATCAGTACATCCCATGATTAGAAAGTGGGGCAGAAACTCTGCCCCACTTTCCGCTAGCCTGCCCGCTGGACACGCGATAGAGTCCTTGCATTAACACCGACGTCGTTGCGGTATATCAACGACAAGCCCGCTCCGTTTCACCGGAGCACCCCGCGCCTTAAGAGATCGTCCGTCAGGCGCAACGGCGACAGCCGTCGATCTCACCTTTAGGCAGCGCATCTGCGCCAGCCTCCTCCATTGCGCCAATCCCTGGTGCAACTCGTCAGTACGCCGCAACAACGCGACGCTGTATCTGCTGCCGTCATGCCGGATGCGTGACCCAGTGATTCCTTGTGTCGATCCCCTGTTGCAACTCAGCCCGTCTTTGTGAGCGCCCTGGCGCCGCACAGAGACGGGCCTTTTGAAACTGGCGCAAGTCTGCGTCGCTACAGGCTTTGACCGTGCCAAGGCGCCGTGTCATAGCCGTCGAAACTCCCTGCCCGGCGGCCAGTCGACGGATTGACTGGCGCAGCCCGCACCCGATTCCGCGGCCCTTTGGGTCGTTCTGGGGTGTGACGACCAGGGGGATTGAACCAACAGCGCCTCGCGCTGCTTAGGCCCTGCAATGGGGCACTCACGCTGAGACCGCCAGCTGATTCGCGGTTTATCACTCACCAGAGTTCAGGAGTCGCTGTGAGAAACCGAACGGAAAAACCGAAATGAGAACCCGGATTTGGATAGTGGAGAACGTCATGAAGAAAGCAGGTGGTCATCGTAATTTTGGTTACGGCAAACAGATGGCATGGGCCGGCAAGCAGGCACTGAGAGATCAATACGGCAACGGACACTATGGGACCGTCACCGGCCATGCCGAGCGATGGCGACGGTTTGCTGCCTGGTGTCGCGACGAGCGCGATATACGCGATGCGCGATTGATCGATAAGGAGGTCGTGCAGGACTACGGAAAATCACTCGGCGATGAAGTCCACAACGGCATGTCGCCGGCCTACGGACAGAACCTGCTGTCGTCGGTCAACGTGGTGCTGGAAGCGATACGCGGCGACCGGCAGATTCGCGTTGCGCCAGTCGAGTTCATCGGCCAACGATCAAGGGCGCGCACCGACCCGCCGGCAGGTCTCGATCAAAGAGTCGTGCGCCAGTGTGCCGATCAACTGCGCCAGAACGGGCACGATCGGGTCGCAGCGACCATCGAAGTGGCCAGAGCGCTGGGACTACGCCTTAAGGAAGCCTCTCTGCTCAATGCACGAGTCGCCTTGGGTCAGGTGAAGAAACACGGTGCGGTCAACATCACGTCCGGCACCAAGGGCGGCCGGGGTCATCGGGTGGATCGCTGGGTCCCGGTCTCAGGAAGAGCAATCGGTTGCCTGACGCGAGCGGCCAATGCTCAGGGAAGGGGCCGAAATCTTATTCCTTCCCACCTCACCTGGAAACAGTGGTACTCGCACATCCACCATGTCTGGGCTGACGTCAGAGACGACTACGGTCTGAAAAAGATTCATGACCTGCGTGCAGCCTACGCCTGTGAACGCTACAAGCAGTTGACTGGGTCAGCCGCACCGGTTATTGCCGGTCGACTGTGTGTTGATCGAGGCACCGACCACGCAGCGGGTCAGATCATTGCTCAGGAACTGGGTCACGCGCGCATTGACGTAGTCGCAGCATATATCGGCGGTGCCCGATGAGCCGGCCGCCGAATCAACGGGCGGCGGCACGAGTCGCCAGGTCGCTGCTGGCGAACCGATTGCCCGGTTCAAGACGCGGCACGGTGCGCCAGCATCTCGCCCGAAGCGGATACATCGCCGAAACCATCTGGCGCCGTTGGCAGGTCGGTCCCTACCAGTGGCGATTGAAGGACCTGCGCTGGTATCTGGTGGAACGCACTCAGGACCATGCCAGCGGTACGCGTTATCGCCACTGGCTCACCGTGCGGTTGTTGATCCTTGCTCTTGATCACGACGGCTGGATCGAGCGGCTGGACGGGCCGTGGGTCCGGCCGAGTGGTGAGCGTGGTGCGCTCAAAGCCGGGCGGCCGGCGCTTGAGCCGACCCCGTCGGGGAATCGAGGCGCGGGTCAATGATCAGCAAAGCCACAGACCGGGGAATGTCAGCAACGCGGGCTGTTCTGCCGCGGTTGATTCGTCTGCATGATGCCCCCTCTTACGTCGGTACGGACCGCTGTCGATTCGATTCGGAAATATTTTTGCGCCAACAATTTTCTGCTCGCTCATGTAGCAACAAGCACTCCCGTACTATCAAGGAATATGGGAGGGAAACCGCATGATGACGCCGACCTACTTTGGCCTTCTTGCCGAATTCGGAGAGTCGGAAATCCCGCTGGATCGTGTTAGTGAGAAATATTTCGGACTATCCATTCCAAAAGCGAAGCGGCGTGCTTGCCTGCAACAACTGCCCATTCCTGCGTACCGAGCTGGCTCCCAAAAGTCTCCGTGGCTTATCAGTGCGGCTGATCTCGCAAAGCACATTGACCAGCAACGTCATATTGCCTCCAAGCAATGGGCGAACATGAATTAGCGTTTCCTACCATAGTTCACTGCGGGAATTGGACGTATCCTGGCCGGTGCGACACGGTGCGACATGAAATTTTCGACGCTCATAAATAACTGATAGACAAGCTACTTTTTGAAAACTTCCGTCCAGTCCATCATCGGTGCGACGGCAATATTGTACGGGCTGCTCGACATCGATTTGGGTCAGAAAACCACAGTATTACTTCGGATGCCAATAGTGTAAACGCGATCTTCGGCGCTTTCCCAGCGAATCCCTCGGCACCGAACCCAATCTAACCCGGGACCGACGCCGTGTGCGTGCTCACCTTATGCTCGTTATTTTATTTTCAACTGTTTTATAGATTATGTATAACGATAACTCTTTGTTATATATTTATTTATTATTTTAATTGCATATATTTCTATAGCTCTATAGAATTTCGCCGCATGCAGAAGACGGCACCACAAAAATACACGCAACAACGCCAGGCCGCGATACGCGCCGCGGCGTCCGTGTTCGCGGAAAAAGGTTTTCACGGTGCCTGCACCAAAGATATTGCAGAGCGCATGGGAATCAAGCAAGGCAGCCTGTACTACTACTTCAAATCGAAGGAAGAAGCACTCGGTGAGGTATGCCTGTTCGGAATTGAGGACTATGTCGACAACATGGACGTCATCGCTGCAGGCGATCAGTCCTTTACGGAAAAACTGACTGCGATAGTTACCTCACACCTTGGCAGTTACCGCGAAAAAAACGAAGCGCTGAAAGTGTACAACGACGAACGTCTGTACCTGCCCGAGGAACGCCGCAGCGGCTTGAAGCAGCTCGGCAGCCATTACCGGCAACAACTCGAAAATATCTTCGAGGAAGGCAAATGCCAGGGCGCGGTGAGGCAATCAATCGACAGTCATTTCGCCGCTCAAGCCGTGATTGGCATGTGCAACGCGTGGGGAGACCTGATTGTGCGTGATGCCGACCTGGATCTCTTCAAGATAATCAGAAACTGTACGGACCTGCTGCTCAACGGCTTTTCCGGTAAATAAATTCATACCAAATCGGACCTTTATTATGGCCAAGCAAAAAGCAACAAATGTAACGTGGCATGACGGCGAAATTTCTCGCGAGGATCGCTACAACATCCTGCGCCAGCGCGGCGCGACCATCTGGTTCACCGGGCTGTCCGGCAGTGGCAAGAGCACGATCGCGGTCGCACTGGAACAGGCCTTGTACAAGATGGGCAAACTGTCGTATCGGCTCGACGGCGACAACGTACGTCTGGGTATTAACAAGAACCTGGGATTCTCAGAAGAAGATCGCAAAGAAAACATTCGCCGCATCGGCGAAGTCGCAAAACTTTTCGGCGATGCCGGTGTGATTTCCCTGTCCAGCTTTATCAGCCCATACAAGGCAGACCGCGACGAAGTTCGCAGCCTGCACGAAAGCGCCGGCTTGAATTTTATCGAGGTGTTTGTCGATTGTTCGCTGGCCGAGGCCGAAAAGCGCGATCCGAAAGGGCTGTACAAGAAGGCACGTGCCGGCGAAATCAAGAATTTTACCGGCATTGACGACCCGTACGAGGCCCCGGTCAACCCGGAGATTCATTTACACACCGACGAAATGACCCTTGAACAGGAAGTCGCGATCGTTATGGATCACCTGCAATCCAATGGCTACATTTTGCAACCGCAATTCACGCGCGCCGACGATCTCGTAGAAGCCGCCGCGCAATAGGAGAAGAAATTGATTAACCCACATGGGGCTGATGCCCTGAACCCGTTACTCGTCACGGATGACGAGACTCGCGAGCGTCTGCTTGCCGAAGCAGCACAATTGCCTTCGCTGTTGTTGAGCTCCGCGGCCGCAGCGAATGCTGTCATGCTGGGCGGCGGCTACTTTACGCCGCTGAGCGGCTACATGAACGTTGCCGACGCGCTGAGTGTGGCCGAGAAAATGCACACCGTCGATGGCTTGTTCTGGCCGGTGCCCATACTGAATCTTACGGACGACACCAGCGGTATTGAAGGGGCACCTCGCATTGCGCTGCGTGACCCTAATGTCGAGGGCGAACCCGTAATTGCCATTATGGACGTAGAGGCAATCGAAACGCTGGCCGCGAATGAGAAAGACCTGATCACTGAGAAAGTGTTCGGTACGCTGGATAGCAGCCACCCCGGCGTCGCCGTATTCCAGTCGCAGGGCAACCAATGCGTGTCCGGCGCAATCCAGGTGCTGAACCTGAGTTATTTCGCAAGCGACTTTCCCGGCACTTTCCAGACTGCCGTCGAAATTCGTGCTGACATCGCTGCAAGAGGTTGGGAAAAGGTCGTTGCATTCCAGACGCGAAATCCGATGCACCTGGCACACGAGGAACTTTGCCGCATGGCAATGGAGCGCCTTGGTGCGGATGGAATCGTCATTCATATGCTGCTCGGAAAACTCAAGGCTGGTGATATTCCGGCAAGTGTTCGTGATGCCTGCATACGCAAGATGGTCGACGTGTATTTCCCCGCGAACAGCGTGCTGGTATCGGGCTACGGCTTCGACATGCTGTATGCAGGTCCTCGCGAGGCCGTATTGCATGCCGTTTTCCGCCAAAACATGGGTGCCACACACCTGATTGTCGGCCGTGATCATGCAGGCGTCGGCGACTACTACGGTCCTTTTGACGCACAGGCTATTTTCGACGACGTTCCGGAGGGTGCGCTCGATATCGAAATTTTCAGCGCGGACCATACCGCCTGGTCGAAAAAGCTGAACAAGGTTGTCATGATGCGCGAAGCGCCTGATCACAAACCCGAAGACTATGTATTTCTTTCCGGTACCAAAGTACGCGAAATGCTTGGCGAGGGTATTGCACCTCCACCTGAGTTTTCGCGACCGGAAGTCGCGCGTATTTTGATGGATCACTATCAATCCGAAGATGCCCAGGCTCACGCCTGAGAAACTTGTCGGCAAGTTTACGGTCCATGGTCTGTAGATGACCATCGGACCGTTGCTTGCCGTATCCCTGCTCACTGCCACCAACAGTGCCAGCATTGTTGTGCAGGAACGGATCGAGGGCGCCACCCTCAATATTGAAATTCGACAACCCATCCCTGACGAAAAAACGGACGACATTGTCGAATGGGTTCGAGCCACGGCACTTACAGTTAACCAGACCTATGGACGATTCCCCTACCCGGCACCGCGTATTGTAGTCATACCCTCATCGAGCCGGTTCCGCAGCAGCAACAAGGCAGTCAGCTTCGGTCGAGTAACGCGGGGTGACGGTGGCACAGTCGAGCTCTACGTCAATGCTGAAAGACCGATCGAGGAATTTTACGAAGACTGGACAGCAACACACGAATTCAGTCACCTCATGTTGCCCTTGCTGCACACGCGTCACCGCTGGATATCAGAAGGATTTGCCAGCTATTACCAGAACGTCCTGATGTCGCGGGCCGGCCGCTACACACCGGCAGACGCGTGGCAAAAGCTCGGCGAGGGTTTCGATCGCGGCCAACAATCACGACCGGAATTGACGCCAAATGAAGCAGCCGCAGCAGATGCGAGAAGTGCGCGCATGAAAATCTACTGGAGCGGTGCTGCTATCGCACTGCTCGCCGACATCGAGCTGCGACGGCGTTCCGGAAACCAGCAGTCACTCGACTCGGTACTGGGCGAGTTGCAGGCGTGCTGCCTGCCCGCGCGACGCAGCTGGTCGGGAACGCGCTTGTTCAGGAAACTGGATTCGTTTGTCGACGCACCAGTGTTTATGCCGCTGTACCGCCAGTACGCCAATCGCAAAGGATTTCCGGATATGCGCCCGGTTCTGGCCGACCTCGGCGTCGAGATCGTCAATGGCAAGCCGGTGCTGCTCGACGACATGCCCCTGTCATCGATCCGCCGGGCAATCGAATAATCGAGTCAGTCGCGCTTCCAGACCTCGACCTCTTCGCCACTAGCTTCCTCGACGATGATATCGCCAATTTTGCATGGCGCTGTACCGCCGGTTTCGTCGCAGGTCTTGAGGCTCAATAATCGCTCGCGATGGTCGGCGTTGACGTTTTCCCGTCGTGCGGCGTTCTCGTCCGGCACTCGCCAGCCTATCGAATCTTGTAGCGCGGCATTGATTTCGTCGCTCGACCGGTAGACCTTGCGCTCAATGGCGGACGGTGCGCAACCGGATTTCTGCCGGTTCACGATGGTGTGCTCTGCCTCGTCTTTTAAATCGAGCAATTGCTGTAGCGCATACTGACAATCCGCTTCACTGACAAACTGCAGTTCAAATTCCTGCTGCTGGCATACCGTCTTGCCAACCGGAGCTACACACTCCGCCAATGTCAAAATAAAAATCTGTATCCAGGCCGTTTCCATCTCTAGCTCCTGTTCTCTCCTCGTTACTGCTCATTATCCTTGTTGTCTGCATAAAACATAGGACCGCCCCGCGACGCAGGAAATCCGTAGCCGTATACGTACACGACATCGATATCGCTGGAACGCTGGGCGATGCCTTCGTCCAGAATCTTGCGCCCTTCGTCTACCAGCGACGAAACCAGTCGCTCGACGATTTCATCGTCGCTGACCTCACGCCGTTCAACCCCAAGGTCTTCGGCGGCAATTTCAATCAAGCCGTCAACAGCAGGATCCGGAACAGGTTTACGGTTTTCGTCGTAGCTATAGAAACCCGCCCCCGATTTTTGTCCCATCCTGCCGAGTTCAACCAGCAGGTCCGGCACGCGGTAACTTTTCGGGTCGCCCTTTTCCTCCTCGGACAGCGCCTGCCGCGCCTTGTATCCGACATCGAGTCCGGCCAAGTCGAACACGCGCAGGGGCCCCATTGCCATGCCCCAGTTCTCCATCGCCGTATCGACCTGCTGTGGCGACGCCCCTTCCAGTAATAACAATTGCGCTGTCTTGCTATACGGTTGCAGCATACGATTGCCGATAAATCCGTAGCAGACCCGGGACACGACGGGAACCTTGCGAATGCGTTTTGCCAGGTCCATTACCGTCGCGAGTACATCGTCACTGGTCACCTCTCCACGTACCACCTCAAGCAATTTCATGATGTGGGCCGGACTGAAGAAATGCATGCCAATAACGTCTTGCGGGCGACCGGTAACCGCAGCAATAGCATCCACATCCTGATACGACGTGTTGGTCGCAAGAATGGCACCGGACTTACACACACCGTCGAGCTTGGTGAAAATGGTCTTTTTCAGGTCCGGATCTTCGAACACAGCCTCGATCACAAGATCGACATTCGACAAATCATCGTAGAGCGTCGACCCCGAAATCAAGCTGCGCGCACGCTGCGCATCGTGCTCACTTAATTTGCCGCGCTTCACACTGCCCGTGTAATTACGCTCAATTATAGACAGTCCACGCTGCAGGGCTTCGTCGTTAATTTCGATCATCGTTACATCGTATCCGGCATTGGCAAAACTCATCGCAATTCCGCCACCCATTGTGCCGCCACCGATAATGCCAACGCGCTCGATTTTGCGTAACGGCGTATCCTTTGCCAGGCCGTCGACCCTGGACGCCTGACGCTCTGCAAAAAAGATGTGCCGCATACCGGCCGATTGTGGGCTGTCCATGCATTCCATAAACAATTTGCGTTCTATTTCCATGCCGGCTTCGAAAGACCCTGTCGTTGCAGCTTCGACGCAAGTAACGATATGCCCCGGCGCGATCTGCCCGCGCGCGCGCTTTTGCAATGCCGCTCGGTATTCATCGAATATTTTCGGCTCAAAATCCGGCACCACCTGCTCGCTACTCTTGCGAATTGGTGCGCCAGCCGCCAGCAATTCACGCGCCCAATCGAGGGCACCGATACGCAGGTCACCTTCGATGATCTTGTCGATCAGGCCAATAGCGAGACCCTGTTCAGCACCAATTGGCACGCCGCTAGTGATCAGGTCGAGAGCGGCCTGCACGCCCGCCAGCCGCGGCGTCCGTTGCGTACCACCTGCGCCGGGCAGCAATCCCAGCTTGACCTCCGGCAGGCCTACTTTGGCCGTTGCTGTAGCGCAGCGATAGTGTGCGGCGAGCGCCGTTTCAAAGCCGCCGCCCAGGGCAGTGCCGTGAAGCGCCGCAATGACCAGTTTCGACGATGCCTCGATACTCGCCAGCAACTCCGGCAGCCACGGACTTTGCAGCGGCTTGCCAAATTCGGTGATATCCGCGCCCGCTATAAAAGTGCGGCCTTCGCAAATGATCAACAGGGCTTCGGATGCGTCTTCCTGCGCCGCCGCAACGAAATCCAGCAAGCCCTGCCGGACCGGCTGTGACAATGCGTTGACCGGAGGGTTATCGACGCTGATTACGCCGATATTGCCTTCTAACTGGTAGCTCACGGGACCTGACATCTTGAATTCCTTATTTCGACTTTTCGTGGGGTATAATGCGCTGATGTACCGGCAGCTCACAGAACAGACTGAGCGATATATCCGATCGCTCTACAATCAGGACGATATCGCAGGCGAGCTAAAACGCAAGCTCGCCGACCTGATGGCGCGTGGCGAGGCCAATGCCGATGCCGCCTGTCGGGCTTTGAAACTGAGTCGCCGCACACTGCAGCGCCGCCTGAAAGCGGAAAAAACGAGCTTTCAGAAAGTCCTGCAGGAAGTTCGCGAGGTGCTGGCAGTGAACTATCTCAGTGATGCGCGCCTGAAATCACTGGAAATCGCGATGTTACTCGGCTATTCGAACATCAGCACGTTCACGACCGCGTTCAAGTCCTGGTACGACATTCCGCCGGCCGAATACCGGCAAAAAATCCTCGGCGTCTGACGCCTTTTTATTACGCTTTTGTAAGCCGCAATGCCGGATTTAGGCTATTATGCGCCGCTTATTCGCGGAGGCCACCATGCTCGAAAAACTCCAGTTTTACATTGACGGTCAATGGGTTGACCCGGTAAAGCCCAATACACTTGACGTTGTGAACCCGGCCACAGAGGAGGTGTATGGGCGCATCAGCATTGGCTCTGCCGAGGACGTTGACCTTGCTGTCAGTGCAGCGGTCCGGGCCTTCGAATCTTATTCACAAACCAGCCGTGAGCAGCGAATCGATTTGCTGCAGTCTATTCTCGATGTTTTCAAACGGCGCGCCGACGACGTTGCCGAAGCCATCATGGATGAAATGGGTGCTCCGTGGGGACTGGCAAAATACGCACAGGCCGCCAGCGGCCCGCAGCACATAGGAGCCGCGCTCAAAGCGCTGCAAACCTATGCGTTCGAGGAAACCATCGGTACGACGCGTGTCGTGAAAGAAGCGATCGGCGTATGTGGGCTGATAACCCCCTGGAACTGGCCGATGAACCAGATTGCCGTGAAGGTTGCACCGGCATTGGCGGCCGGATGCACCATGGTGCTCAAACCCAGCGAAATTGCACCGTTTGATGCCCTCATCTTCGCCGAAATCCTGCACGAAGCCGGCGTACCTGCCGGTGTATTCAACCTCGTCAACGGTGATGGTGCTGGCGTTGGTACGGCATTGAGTCAACACCCGGATATTGCGATGGTTTCCTTCACCGGTTCGACGCGGGCGGGTGTGGCCGTGGCACAGAACGCAGCGCCTGGCGTCAAGCGCGTTGCGCAGGAACTGGGCGGCAAGTCCGCCAACGTCATCCTCGACGATGCGGACCTGGAGGATGCAGTTGCCAGCGGCGCAAAGGCAATGTTCGAAAATACCGGCCAGTCCTGCGACGCGCCTTCGCGTATGCTGGTGCCACGGCAGAAACTTGACGCCGCTGCGGCTATTGCTGCGAAAGTGGCGACTACGGCTGCCGTCGGAAACCCGCGCGACAAAGCCACTCGCATCGGTCCGGTTGTCTCGGAGTTACAATGGCAGAAGATTCAGGACCTGATCCAGAAAGGAATTGACGAAGGCGCAACCCTGGTCGCCGGCGGTACTGGCAAGCCGGATGGCCTGGAAAAAGGTTACTACGTGAAACCAACTGTATTCGCCGATGTCAGTAATGATATGACGATCGCCCGCGAGGAGATTTTCGGGCCGGTACTGTCAATTATTCCTTACGACGACGAAGACGAAGCCATTCAAATTGCCAACGATACCCCGTATGGACTGTCCGGCTATGTTTCGTCGGGTGACCTGGAGCGAGCCCGGCGTGTCGCGTCTCGCCTGCGAACCGGCATGGTCCATATTAACGGTGCAGACCTTGAAGCACTGGCGCCGTTTGGTGGCTACAAGCAATCCGGCAACGGCCGCGAATGGGGTGCGCACGGTATTGACGAATTTCTCGAAGTGAAGTCCGTTTACGGCTACGAAAAGTGATGATATTGATGAGATACAAACTGGCAGTGCTGCCACTGATAGCTGCCCTGGCACTCGGTGCCTGCGGCAAGGAATCGTCTTTCCCCGAAGCAAGCGGCAAGGGCAACATTCGAGCGATCAATGCGATCGCGTCGGCCCCGGAAGTGACCTTCCTGATCGAAGAGCGCTCGCTCGGCGGCATAAGTTTTCGCGAAGCAACAGCTGCCACACCGTACGACGATCTCGAATATACCTTCAATTTTGAGGTCTTTTACGCCGGTGATGATGCCGTGACCCGCATCGCGTCCCAGTTCATCGACGTCGTTGCCGATATGGACTACACGCTTGTCCTGACCGGCACGCTGTCAAACGCATCGGTCGTGCTATGGGAACAGGCGAAGCGCGAATTTACTGGCACCGAAACCGTATTTTCAGCCCGCTTTGCGCACACCTCGGATTCGCTTGGACCCGCAGACTACTATTTCGCTGCGCCGGGCGTCGTGCCGGTACTGGGCGAGGAAGTGGGAACGTTGAGCTTCGGCGAAGTCCTTGATGGCATCGACTACGAGGCTGGCGACTACGTTTTGACCGTGACCAGCAGCGGCGATCCCGCGGACATTCTGTTCGAGAGCGACACCAATACTTTTATAGCCGCGACCGAATACACCGTTTCGATGTTCGACGGTGGCGCGAATACTTTTGCGCCATTCATCGCACATTCGTTTACAAACGGTGCCGTGACGGCGTCCGGGACAATACCGGACGTTAACTACCCGGCCACTGCAGAGTTCGTCAACGGCTCGCTCGAACTGGGTACGGTCGACATTTACGACGATGACATGCAAACGTCTTTGCTTGTCGATGACTTGCCACACATGGGTATTTCCGCCGAATTAAATCTTGCAGACGGCGAAAATCAGTTTACGTTTACGCCATCCGACTCCAATAATCCGGTGCTCATCGATGACACCCTCAGTGTATTTTCCGGTGTGCGCACTCGAGTTGTCGGCCTGGGCCTGACGGACTCATTGCGCATCAGTACTTATGTGCCGGATCGCCGGCCTGTAGACACACAGGCGAAATTGCAGGTATTCAGCGCCGCCAATACCTTCGGCTTCCTGCAAATGTTTGTCCTAGAAGCGGACGCCGTTCTGGACGACCAGTTACCGGTCCTGGCGTCACTGGTCGCGGGAAGCGCACCACAGACACTTGCCCTGCGAGCCGGAAGCTACGACATCTACGTTCGTGAATTTGACAGCACAGAAATACTCGCTGGCCCGATCCGGCTGGATGTTGAGCTGGGCGACGTGATCGGGACGATCCTGTATGACACGGTTGACCCGGCCGTAGTCGAAGTGCAGATGCTGCAGAATACGCCTTAGGACGCGGTTGCAGCCTCGATGTATGCGGCACGGTCGTTTGCTGCTTCCTCGTCCGGAATTCGCTTGGTATCGTACATTGCCTGGTCCGCCACACTGAGCAGGTGCCACAGCTCTTCGCCGTGTTTTGGCATCAGCGCGATGCCGACGCTGGCGGTGCATTTTATTTCCTGTCCCTGGATGATATAGGCCTCGGCCGCTGTCTGTACCAGGCGTTCCGCGATATGCCTGACATCATCGATATTGACCCCCGGCAGGACAATTGCAAATTCATCGCCGCCCAGGCGACCCAGAATATCTTCCGGGCGCAGGCAGAATTCGAGGCGATGGCCGAACGCTTTTAGCAATGCGTCACCCGCCTGGTGGCCAAAGCGATCATTTATTGACTTGAAGTGATTCAGGTCTAGATACAGCACCGCACCAACACTACTACGGCGAATAACGGCCGCACCCTCTTTTTCGAAACCACGCCGATTCAATACGCCGGTTAGCGGATCACGTAATGCGTCAGCAAGCATCTTGTCTTCATTGCGCTTGCGTTGCGTAATGTCGATTAAGGTTACAGAGAAATCGTCGCCAACCGGCTCGCCAACGATGCGCAGCCAGCTATCTCCGTCGCCGGAGTCTCCCGCCACTTCAAAGCTGATTTGTGAGTTCGCCCGTGTATCGGCTCCGAAATGATTCAGCAGTCTCTCTGGATCCAGGTACTCAAGCTTGTCCAGTGGCATGCCAACCAGCGTACCGTCGCCTTCGCCGGCAAATGTCTCGGCAGCGCGATTGGCGAATACGCAACGAAATTTTTGGTCAGGATCATTACTGTCGCGGGCAAAACGCAAGATGCCATTCGATGAAGTTTCTATCAGCGTGCGTATCAGGTGTTCGGAATCTGCCAATTGACTTAGCGCCTTGCGCCGCTCTGTCACATCGCGACAAACAACAACCATCCCCAGATTCTGCCCTTTCGGCCCACTGAGCGGACTCACACTGACCTCATAGACATTCTCGGTATCCATGCGCAGCGTCTGCGTAAGATCCAGTTCTTTAGCCTGTTCCAGGATTGCACGTGCGGCCGGAAAGTCTTCCCAAAGTTTACGACCGATCAGATCGCGCTCTTTCCCCTGCAGCAGTTGTTGTGCCGGCTTGTTTGCACAAATGATGCATTGCTCGCTGTCAACAACAAATATCGGGTCGCGTACATGGTCAAACAGCGTCTGGTATGCAACCGGGCTGAATTCATGCATGCGCAACTTCAGACTGGCATAGGCAAACATTGGCCAGATCAATGCCAAAGTCAAAGAAGTGAACGGAAAGGATTGCGAACCGAAACCGAAAAACGTATTCGCGACACTGATCGAATATGGCAGTACGGAGCAAGCCAGGAACATGACGACCGTTTTGCGATGCGCTGGTGCAATGCTTGGCAGGCGACCCAGAAGTGCGACTGCTGCATAAGCAAACAAGCCGTACGTAAACGGTGCATAGATGTTGTTGTACCAGTAGTGATCGGTTATTTCACTGTAAATAAGTCCATTCGCCGTTTCATTCGCGATCCAGATAATGTTGTGCATCGAGTTGGTTAGCGCCAGACCAGTTGTCGCGACTGGAATGATCGACAACATTACAATGAACAAAACGTTCGGTGCACCGACCGTGTACTCGCGATATATGATGTAAAACACAATCGGCACGAAACCGGCCGAGAAAAAACTCAAGGTGCGGCCGATGCCGTACAAGTTGGCATCCGTTGCTCCAAATGAAAACGCCGAGCCTGTTAGCATGCCGGCGATCAGGAACAGCAGAAAACTCACCGAATTGTTTGCAAACTGCGGTGATGCGCGCGACACGCGCACCGCCAGTCCTGCGTAAGCGACAGCAGCGACTGCCAGGAATGGCGTCACGTATGGGGCTAGCATTAACATAAAGCCATGCTAGCGGGCTATGGCGCTACATAATGCGACCTGTTCCGCATTCCGGGCGCTGCAGCGCGCACCAGGTCACACTTTCAGCCCTTCAGCGGTGTCTTCGATCAGGGTATCGACCACAGCCTTGAGGCTGTCTTCGACACTGTTCCCGGCGGACCGTTCCAGCTCGAATTCCTTAAGCTGCCGATGCGCGCTGGTACCGCGTGACAGAATATTGCGGACCCCTGCAATTTCCTGCTGACAGCCGAGCGCTTCGGCATCTTCGGCGACCAGCTCCAGTATTTCGTCGAGCAATTGATCGAATGGCACGACGACACCTTTGGCGAGATCAATCATGCCCTCGTCGAAACTGTAACGCATTGCACGCCAGCGGTTCTCTCGGATCAGCATGGCAGTATAAATTCGCCATCGCTGGTTGCGGCTGCGCAGCCGGTACAACATGCGCAACAGGCACACCAGCAAAGACGTCAACGCAATGGTGTCTTCCAGACGCGTGCAAACATCCATGATGCGAGTTTCCAGAGTTGGAAACCTGGCGCTGGGTCGAAGATCCCACCAGATACGCGTCGAATCTTCGATCAGTCCGGCATCCATCAGGATATTGATGTGCCGCTGATACTCAGCCCAACTCGCGAAACGCTCGGGTAGACCGGTCCGTGGCAATGCATCAAAAATAGTCAGTCGATAGCTTTTCAGCCCGGTATCGCCACCGCACCAAAATGGCGATGAACACGACAGGGCCAGCAAGTGTGGCAGGAAGTACGCAATCTGGTTCATCAGATCGATACGCAATTCATCGTCGCCGATACCGACATGCACGTGCATGCCGCAGATAACCAGGCGCCTGGCAGCGCCCTGCATTTCGTGGGTCAGTTCGTCATAACGAACTTTCTGGGTGTGCTTTTGTTCGGTCCAGCTGGAGAACGGATGTGTGGATGCGGCGATCGGTGCAAGACCGTGTCGGTCCGCTACTTCAATAATGTTGCTGCGCAGGCGGGCAAGATCCTCGCGCGCTTCCTGCACATTGTTGCAAACCTTGGTGCCGATCTCGATTTGCGAACGCAATAGTTCGGCTGTTACCTGCGCACCGCATTTTTCTTCTGCCTCGGCCATCAGCGTGGCGGGCGGATCAACAACGAGACTTCGCGTCTCTTTATCTACCAGTAGATACTCTTCCTCAACCCCTATCGTGAAAGCTGGTTCGTTTAATTTCATCCCCTGCCCCATTGTTGGCCAATCTGTCTGGAATTGTTTTAATTATGTCGTGCATGATCGCGGCGATCTCGTCGACGCCGTCATCGCTGTCAATCATGTCCTGGCGAATTTCGATACCAACGTGCGGCAGGCCGGCGCCTTCCGCGTGATGATCGATCGTGAAATCCTGTGGCGCCTTGCCGGAGTAAGGTTCGTTGTCGCCAACAACATAGCCTGCTGCAGCGAATCCTTCGATAAATATATCGCGCAGGCTTGTGTCGGTATCCCACAGGACACCCATCTGCCACGGCCGCGAAACGCCATCCATGACCGGTGTAAAACTGTGCACACTAATGAATGCCGGTGTCGCACCGGCGTCGGTCAGGCGCTTTATTTGCTTGTCGATCGCACCGTGGTACGGCCAGTAGATCGCATCGGCGCGCCGGTCCTTATCGGCCTGGCGCAGACTACGATTGCCAGGAACCAGTACGCCGTCGCCGAATTGCAGGAACGCGCCCGGATCCATTAGCTGGCGATTGCAGTCAATGACCAGCCGCGAGTACTGTGCCACGACGGCGGTTACGCCGAGGCTGTCGGCCAGACTTTCGGTCAGCGGACCCGCACCGATGTCAACGGCGAGGTGGCAACGGCGGGCAAAGGGGTCGAGACCCATATCGCCCAGCTCTGCGGGAAAACGGCAGCTTGCGTGGTCGCATACGAGCAAAATCGGCTGTTCGTCCAGCGGGTTGAGAACCTTGAACGGACCAAGCTCATCGTTTGAAAGGAGCGGCGTGTCCCGGGAATTGTTATGTTTCTGCGTGGAACTGTCTGACATCGTGCCAGTGTACCGTATCCCTCAAACTACGCCAGAAGAAACCCTGATTTCTGCTCGGCCCACGGCTCAAAGGTCTGCACCGATGCGGGCCGGGCAATGTAGTAGCCCTGTGCAAACTCGACACCGAGATTTCCCAGTTTGTCGAGGACCTGTTTAGACTCCACGCGCTCAGCTATCGTCTCTATGCCCATGGCATGCCCGACTTCACTGATTGCCTTGACCATGCTCTCATCGACGGTATCGCTGGCCACGTTGCGAATGAACTGACCATCGATCTTCAGGTAGTCCACGGGCAGATTCTTGAGGTAAGTAAATGACGACAGCCCGCTGCCGAAATCGTCCAGAGAGAATTTACAACCCAGCTTTTTCAGTTCCTGCATGAAATGCACCACGCGAGACAGGTTGGAGATTGCCGCTGTTTCTGTAATCTCGAAACAGATCGCGCCTTTCGGCAACTGTTGCTTCTCAAGTTCCTCGATGACAAATTCGAGGAAGCGATCCTCGCTCAGCGATGTACCGGACAAATTCACCGCCAGTGTGTAGCGCGCGTCGGCTTCATCAGTGCGATCGGCGAGTTCGGTCAATGCTTCGTGAACCACCCATCGATCCAGTGTCGACATCAGGTTGTATCGTTCCGCCGCAGGTATGAACTGATCCGGCCCGACCAACTCGCCTTCTTCGTCGCGCATGCGCAACAGCAATTCATAGTGGCCACGCCGATCGCCATTTTCCGCACCAATTCCGATAATCGGCTGGAAGAATAATTCGAGGCGGTCATCCTCAACTGCGCTGGTGATACGGGACACCCACTTCATTTCCTCGTGGCGCATCGAAGCATCGGTGTCTTTATACAAATGCACCTGGTTACGTCCCATGTCCTTTGCGGAGTAACAGGCGACGTCCGCCGAACTCATGACACTCGCAACATCGGCGTTTTCGCTATTAATCATTACGACGCCGATTGAACACCGCATCGTCGTAAACGAATCCTGCCATTCGAAGCGATACCCTTCGATCGCACCGCGTATAGACTCTGCAACCTCGATCGCGCGCTCGTCGCTGCAGCGTTCCAGCAAAATCCCGAACTCGTCGCCACCCAGTCTTGCCAACAGGTCTGTGGAACGGATACGCGTCTGTATTTGTTCCGACAATTGGCCCAATAATGCATCACCGGCAGTATGTCCGAACGTATCGTTGACAACTTTGAACTGGTCGAGATCGACATAGAGTAGCGCGTGCGATTCCTCGTTGTTACCTCGGGTCTGCTCGATCACTCCAACAAGGCAATTCTCAAACTCGCGTCGATTGATCAGCCCGGTCAGCGAATCGTGAGACGCCTGGTAACTCAACTGACGGAACAGTCGAGTTTCCTTGCTGACATCGTGAAACACCATTACCGAGCCGACAATGTTGCCGACCCGATCCCGGATCGGAGCGGCGGAGTCCTGGATCGGAACTTCTTCGCCATTGCGAGTAATCAGCACTGAGTTTTCGGCCAGCGTAATCGTTCGGCCTTCGCTCAGGCAGCGCATCACCGGGTTTTCAACTGTGGAACGCGTGTGCGCATTGACGATCATCATGATGTCGGTCACCGGCGTGTTGCGAGCACTGCGCATGTCCCAGCCGGTCAAGTCCTGCGCGACCGGATTAATATAATCCACGCGTCCGTCCGCATCTGTCGTGATGACGCCGTCACCGATACTCTGCAAGGTAACCTGCGCGCGTTCCTTCTCTTCGAAGACACGTGTTTCCGCGTGTTTGCGCTCGGTTATGTCCGTGATCGTCCCTTCGTGCGCAATAATGTTGCCGTCGTCATCCTTGATCGCACGAGAATTTTCCAGCACAACGATATTGTGACCATCCTTGCGGCGCAGACGATATTCAAAATTCTTGACCACCCCCTCTGCCTCGAGTCGCGCGAATACGCGCTCGCGATCAATCGGGTTTACATACAGCACCGTCGTCTTGCCGACGGCTTTTAACTCTTTAACGCTGTCATAGCCCAGCATCTCAACCAGGGCCGGGTTTGCTGTGATGATCTCGCCGTCCCGTGAGGCGATATAGACGCCGTCGACGACATTCTCAAAGAGTCCACGGTAGCGAGCTTCACTGGTGCGCAGCTTTTCTTCATCATGCTGGCGCTTGATTGCAATGCCGGCAAGTCGAGCCATACCGTTCAGCTTGTCGAGCTCATACGTCGTGGGCGCTCGGGTCTCATCGACATACACATCGAGGGTACCGACAATACGATTGGCCGCGCCATGGATCAGGAAAGACCAGGCCGCGCGGACGCCGAATTCTTCTGCAACCTTGCGCTTGCCCTCCCAGCACGGATCCGCGGCGATGCTGCTGGTGAAACGATCCTGCGAGTGAAACACCGCTGAACCGCAAGGCAATGATTCATCCTCAACTCGTACAAAGTCGAGGCACAAGCGGAATTTGTGATCCAGGGACGGCGCTTCGGCAACCGACAAAGTCTGGCTCTTGACATCAAGCGCCATGATAGCCGCGCGAAAATTATTGCCCAGTTTTTCGACGAATCGGCAAATCGCACGCAAGGTTCGGTCATGCGGTGTATTCGCAGCAATCATCTCGAGCACTTTATTCTGTGCATAAGACAACGCCTCTTCGCGCTTGCGTTCGGCAATATTCGTAATGCTGACGCGAATCAGCTGACGATCGTCGGACGGCAGGCGACTGAAACGGACTTCACATGGAAACTCCTTGCCGTCGGAGTCCTTGTGCATCCATTCGAAGCTCGGATGCTCGCCCTTCAATGCGCGCTCGACAAAACCGCGTCGTACGCCAAACGATGACGTGCCATCCGGTTGCACATCCGGGCTGATCGCTTCCGGCCCTACACTGAGCAGACGTGCACGTGACAAATTGAACAATGTGCAAGCATTGTCGTTTGCATCGATGAATACGTTCTCATCGACGTCAAAAACGATTATCGCCTCAGGTGCATTTTCGACCAGTGCGCGATAACGTTCCTCGTTTTCACGCAACGCGCTTTCGGTCTGTTTGCGGTCGGTAACGTCGCGCAGACTGACAACATAAATATCGCCACCGCCGGTCTGCAGGTTACTCGCATTGATCTCGGCGATGAACTGCTCACCGTCGGCACGCACGGCCGCCACTTCGCCATCGACCAGGTCGATATTCGTATCTTCGAGGTTTGAGGTATAGGCCTCGAGAAAATCGCGGATCGGTTGATCTTTGGCACTCGGCAACAGGTTGGCAACGCTCGAACCGATTAACTGGTCCTTGGTCAGTTTGAAGTAACTCGTACAGACCTTGTTGCAATTGCGGATAATGCCGTTCGCGTCTACCGAAAAAAGCGCTTCGGTGACACTGTCAAAAATTGCCTCGATGGGTGCCGCGGTAACAGAATGCGTTGCGGTCTGGACCGACTGCGTGATCGTCGCTTCCATTTTGTCATAATGTTGGTCAATCAGCGCCAGCAGCTCGACGAAGCCCGGCTTTGTTATCCCCGAATCCTCTGTAGCCGCCCTGATTTTCTCGCGTAAACCCTTTTGCATTGACCAGCTCGTCCCGCGCTTGGCCAACTACTCTAGATTATATGTCGCCTTGAAAACCGTGATATAGCTTCAGTTCTGACAAATAAATTGGGAAAATTTTCCCGTTTTCAGCTTAATTGTCGTTTTTGAGAACCCGTACTGCATCGCCGTTTTCATCCATCGACAGCGTCCCGTGCTCCTGCAATTCACGCGCCCCGCTGCCGACCTGTATTGGCACCGCCATCACCGTCGACACGGTCCCGGTCTCGTCTTCGAACGAGGCACTGACATTCAGGTACAGCCGCCCTTCGCGCTGCGGAAT
>TARA_R110002096_G_scaffold6305_4_pt1 | contig 38956 bp, 30 predicted proteins | sample TARA_R110002096 | Tara Oceans TARA_R110002096 (sample SAMEA4397295) | marine metagenome | biome: Polar Biome; feature: [DCM] deep chlorophyll maximum layer (ENVO:01000326); material: water (ENVO:00002006), including particulate matter (ENVO:01000060) such as... | depth 35 m
AATCGCACTGACATCGCCAAGCATCGACCGCGGCACCGCGATAATGACCTCTTCCACGACATGGTTTCGCAAGACGGTGCTGATCTCGTCTGTGTGACCAAGTATCGAGTCTGTCGCACGTCGCCCGGCGCTCTTGCCTTGCGGATCCAGAAACCCAACGATATTGACGCCGAAGTCATGCTCCTTCCGTAATTGATCCGCGAAAGATCGCGCGCGCACACCCGACCCGATGATAAGCACGTCGACATTAAGGTCAGCGCGCGCACCATCGCGGCGGAAATACCACCAGATTAGAAACATGCGCAGAATTAACAGCAGCACGAATCCCGTCGCAGCAAAGCCGATCAACACCAGGCGACTGACATAGTCGAGCTTCATTATGAAAATGAGGCCGAAAACAATACTCAGTGCAAGCAGGAATTCTTTACTGATCTGGAGAAATGCGTTGACAAAACTTGCCCGCATGAACTCATTGTTGTTGGACCAGAGGGTTCGTGCCAGCAGGAAGGTCAACAGGAAAATTGCGAAAACACCATAGTGCGCCGAGGTATCGAAGTCGCCCGGTTCACGGATGGTTTGATAGATCGTCAGGACGACAATGAACGTTAAGGTAAGCCACGCAAGGTCGACAACCGTCCACAAACGTCGAAGGTAATCCGATTTAGCGTGAAAAGACGTCATAAAAGCCCAAAAACCTTACAGGATATCAATGCGACTTATCGCGACCATTCAGGAATATAACTGAGCTGCAGAACCGTACGATTCTCAACGGACTCAGAAAACAAATCGGTACTCTCCCGCCGCAAGTGCGAATATTGCAACGAGACGTAAAACGCCGGATTGAATCGATAACCCAGTCGAATGCTGCCCTGAGAGTCTTCGTCTTTGCGATCGTTCAAATCATAGTTGACGACGCGATAGACGCCGGCGATACGTATAAATATCTTTCGGGTCACCTCTCGGCCAATTTCCAGCTCGATACTGGAAAAATCACGGTTGGGTGCAAAACTGTCGTCGATCAGCTCGTAGTCTTCCTGGCTGGTGAAAGCAGTCAATCCAACGGAGGTCCGATCGGCATCAAACTGCAAACCGGCAGACGCAAAATTGTTTCGGAACGGCTGGCCAAGCGGCGAGAAATTTCCGGTCGTGCCAACGGACTGGGTTGAGCTTTGAAAAATCTGAAAGATATCGCCCTGATCGGAGTATCTCGATCCGGCATTGAACTGCAGCACTGTGCGTGCCGTAATTTGCCGCATCCAGTCAAACGAAAACAGTACGCCGTCACCTTCTAGTCCAGCTGCTTCCACGCTGGTGTGGCCGAGATTTGCACTGATCGTATTTCGCCCGTCATCAAAATCATAACGGACGAACATTTCCTGGAAGTCGTACGGGGGGAAAGCACTATTGTCGAATTCCACCCGTTGAGTGGACAGGTTCATACTCAGAAAGGTGTTATTCGCAACTTCCCTGCCGAACCGCACAGCGCCGAGCCCGCGCTCAAAGTCAAACGGCTGAAATTCATAGTCCAGCGTCGAATAACTTGCTTCAACGCTAATGAAATTACGATCGCCGATTGGCTGCACAAAAGTCGGCCCGGTTGTCAGCAGCGAAATGTTTTCACGATTGTCCGGGCGTGCCGGCTGGAAGTTATCCTGCAATTGCTGGCCCCAGTTGTATTGCAGATCCCAGAAAAAGCGGTCCTCGAAAAACTGGTATTGCGCGTTGCCGGCAAAACCACCAATTAATTCTGAGTCGAACGTGTCATCGAAATATTCGAGATATGAAAAACGCGATCGAATATCCGCTTCCAGCTTGCGCGACTCATAATCCAGGTCAAGGTCGAGACCGACCATACCGATGGTTTCATCTATCTCGTTGACGGCAGTACGGGCGACATTGTCCGTTTCGCCAAGACCCACGCTTACTTCAACGTCAATATCGGTGGTCTGACCCAGTGCCGCCTGCGCGACTAACAGGGAAGCGACAAATACTGCAGTAACGCGGCTCATTTTTATTGTTTTTGTTGGATGCATGATCTTATCCCCACATCGTTTTTTGCGTCTCCGGAGTCGCCATCGTGGCGGCACGACCCCCGGTCCCCACCTCACTGCGGCCAACGCCATAAGAATAATGTTGCTCGGATTGTCCACTGCGCGCCTGGTTCAGCACCAGGTTGATCGGTTTGCTTTGGTCAAGCGCGGTCACTGCTGAAACGGTCGCTTCCTGCGGCGTAAATTCAGCTTTTACGACCACGACTACCTGACCCACCAGCGACGCGAGCACCTTCGCTTCACTGGTTTGCAGTAATGGCGGCGAATCGAGCAAAATTATTCGGTCGGTCGCCGCATCGTTCAATGCGCGCAACAGCTCTTCCATTCGTGAGCTCGCGAGTAGTTCTGTCGCGCCGACTCGCGGCGTTCCGGCCGGCAGAATCTGCAGTCCCGGAAAATTCGTGTCCAGGACGGCAACAGCGGGGTCCAGGGACGGGTCTTCAAGCAGATCCAGAATGCCGATTTCATTCTCGGCGCCAAATATCTCTGACGTATGCGGCTTGGCGACGTCTGCATCGACCAACAATACTGAATGGTCCTTTTCCTGTGCCATGCTCAACGCAAGGTTAATACTGTTAAAAGTCTTTCCTTCACCCGCGATTGCGCTGGTGACCATGATGATGTTGCCATCTTCGACCTGTGTTGCCCGCCGCCCGAACGCATGGGCAATCAGCGGTCTTTTAATCTCCTGGTATTGCCTGACAATCACTTTTTCGTCTGTCTCGGGTGCAACCAGGCCAGCCGTGCGTAACGCATCCGTATCGACAATAACTGACTTGCCGCTGGACGTTGGCTGAGTTGGTCCCCGAACGCCGTCGGAATCCAGGACAACTTTCGCGACAATCACTGAGTCTTCAGTTGATGCCGCTTTATTCGATTCACGCTTCGCGGTTTTCGCTCGTTCTGCCTGAACTTTTTCCAGCGCTTTGTGTATTTTTCCCATGCTTATTGATTCCCGAAGCGTCAGCCAGCTGATGCGAGCAGTGTGTTATGGATCAGATCGACCCCCATGTCCTGCAGCGCCACCGCTGCAACAAACACGATAATCAGGCCAATGCCGCAAACGACCAGCGACAGTTTTTCCAGCAACCTGGCCACCTTGAAACGCTCCAGCCAGGTCAGACTTACCTGTCCCAGCACTGGCAGGCCGGTCACCTTGTACAAAGTTGTCGCATCCATGAAGACCGGGTTTATCTTGTGCATGATAAATGCCGTACCAGCACCGGCACCCAGCCCAATAATCAGGAAAGCCACCAGGAGCAATGTTCGTTTCGGTGCAACCGGTTCTTTCTCGGACATCGGCGGTTCGATGATATTGAACTCGACCACATCGCGTTCAGCGCCAACTGACCCAAGTCTCGCGCGCTCTTTTTGCACCAGCAGTTCTCGGTAAAGCCCGCGGTATTGATCGTAGTCGCGCGTGAGCTGCGCGTATTCCGCTTCGACGACCGGAATCGTGTTTACTTGCCCCTGGAACCTGGAAATTGTCGCTGACGACTGCTGAATCTGGCTGCGCAGTTCGGCGATTCTCACACCGGATTCGTTCAGTGCAATTTGGACGCTCTGGTAGACAGGATTTGATGCATTGGATACACCCTCAATGCCGTTTGCTGTGCCCGCGAGGGCCAACCGGTCTGTTTCCCGTTTCTCGTACAGGCTCGCAAGTTGTTCGTCGATCGCGACAACATCCGGATGCCGCTCAGTAAATGAAAGCAGCAAATCTGCCCGCCGTTCTTCCAGGCCCTCGATCACGCCCTGCACGGAACTGCCCGGCAAGGACACGCCCACCGAGCTGCCACCCTGCTCCGGCAAATTGGGGGCCTCGGAACTGAGTTGTCGTCGCAGTTCGTCGCGCCGGTCAATTTCAATTTGCAGCTGGGATTCGAGATCCTCCCGCGCGCTCATCGCGTCCTGTAAACGCTCGAACACACCGCCATTCTCGCCCGGCAGTAAGCCGACGTATTCTTTCTTGAACTCGGCCAGGCGTACCTCGGAATCCGACAACAGGCTTGAGTAATGCGCGAGCTGTTCATCGAGATAACCGGAAACGACTTCGCCGCCTTCTTCTTTATGCTCCAGCACGTCCTGGATAAAAATATTCAGCAGCGTGTCCACAACCTTAACGGCAGTGTCCTGGTCCTGGTGGAGAAACGAAATCGTGTACAAATTCCTGGATTCGGAAGATCGCCCGGTACTGACACCAATCTGGTCCCGCAAGCGAACCAGCAGCAGCTCCATGTCCTCTTCCGTTTCTATATTGTCGGCTAGACCGCTTTCGGCAATCACCAGCTCCAGCTGCTGTCGCGCAAGCAGCGCCTGCCGCACCATGAAAACGCTGGACTCCGAGCCGGACGACACGCCGACGCGAGCGATCAAAGAGGCCAGGCGAGATTGTCCATCGACGTATACACGAGTATGCGCCTCGTAGACATTCGGCATCAGGTAAACCAGCGACCAACCGACCAGGCACACAACCCAGGCAATCGAAATAGCCGTCCACCGGTAACGCCAGGACCCCCGGATTTCGTTGCGTACAAATCGAATTAAATCGTTCATCAGAATCGGGTCTGCGGTACGACCAGAACATCTCCGGGATAAACCGGAATATTCTGCGACATGTCACCTGAAACCAGCGCTTTGAGCTTGACGCGGCATTCGATCTGCCGTTCGTCGATCATGCGCACAATATTGGCGCGATTTCCGGCAGCGAACTCAGTCAGGCCGCCCACTGCAACGACGAGATCGAGAACTCGCAAGCCTTCCCGGAACGACAACGCCTGTGGCACGGCGACTTCGCCGACCACCTGAATTTGATTTGCGGCACCCTGCCCGGTCACAATAACGCTGACTTCGGGACTGCGCAGGTATTCGGCCAGGACTGTTTCCATGTCAGCCGCAAGTTCCGACGGTGTGCGTCCGGATGCGATGACATCGTCAACCAGCGGCGTCGAGATTCGACCATCCGGCCGAACCGGAACCGTCGCTGACAACTCTGAATTTCTCCAGACCACGACGTCCAGAATATCGCCAGGACCGATTTTGTAATTGTCGAGGGAGGTATTCGGTTTCAGGCAGGTGGCCGCAGGCATTGTATTGCCGCCTGACGCGCAACCGACGACGAGAAGGCAAATGAGCGTTGTAAGTCCGCTCCCCAAAAGATTCGTGATTCTTAGCGTCACCTGATGATTACTCCTCGCAGACTGTATGCTTGTTTTTTCTGCCCAGCGACGCCTGCAACGGCTAAATCAATTTTAGTCGCTGGCCAGGCGTTTTGCCAAAAACTCTACTATCCCCAGAATGTTACATCAGCTAAAGGGCACTGTCGCACGGTTTTCGGACGCTTCCAATAATCTGTGATGAACATCACATATCGAAGCCGAACGAGGGTCCCAAAACGATTCTGGCGGCCCCTGGGCAGGTTGGCCGGCGCGCAGATTTTAAGGATTTGCAGGAGCTTGGGAGTAGATCCGGCGCGCGCACTTCTCGACGGTGTGGCTCTCGGAAATGCCCGCCCGGTCAATAAATTCAGTCAACAATTTTATTGATTGACTGGACAATAGTTTCGGGTGACCCATTATGTGAAAGACATTCCGCGACTGCCCGCGCCGCGCACGCTCCAGGTGCAGCACCTTTGGCAAGTCCGCCGACATTTCAGCAACCCGGCGAAGCCCGAGCAGGCGTCGTATGGCTTCCGCACGATTGAAGGTTTTCGAAGAGCCGTCACCGAACTGGCCGGTCGGTATGTTTCCGCTTAGACGCTGGAATAATCGTCCCCAATAGTAAAAAACGGGCAATTTAACCGGCGACACGGGCACTTCGATGAACCGCCCACCGGACGTGGCGACCACCGGATCCGATTCAAAACGCCAGCTCGAGCGATCGGGACAACCGGAAAAGTCAAAGCCCTTGCTGGCATCATGTAAACGCGCACCCGGAACGATGCTGCTGTCGATATCGACACCTAGCTCCTGCAGCGTGTCGGCAATCAGGGGAAAGGAGTCCGTACAAAAGCCGCCGGCGCGGTAAGATACCGGGGAAAAGTCGCATTTTTCTGCAAGAATCGCGTGATACTCGCGTGTTATCGAACACGCTTCAGCAGCGGAAAACTGGCTCAACTTGTAACGAGTTGCAGAAAAATCCCATGCGTCGTCCGCGTAACGGGTCTCATGCCAGTGCGGATGGACGTGCAAGCCAATTTCATGTCCTGAGCGTACAATTTCCTGCAACTGGAATAGAATCTTATCCAATGTTTGCGACAGGCGCGGCGCACTTTTGGCGTGTTCGCGCATTGCCACCAGCATGCCCGCGTCGACGTAAAAAGTGATTTCGACCTTTCGTTGCCGGGCAAAAGTTAACAATGCATCGGTCGGTTCCAGCAAACAGCGCTCCGCCGAACCACTGTTCCCGAAAAACAACTCATAGTCCTGGCTCAGAATCAGTACTGTGTCCGACGATCTCATCTGGCGAAGAATACCAATCCTCGTAAGTTTATTCCTGCTTGTCATCGAAGTTGGCTATTGCAGGCGGTGATGACATAGAATTCGCGGCAGTTCATCAGGAGTCCTAATGCGCGATCAGAATATTCACATCATTGCCGCGGCACGCCCGAACTTCATGAAAGTTGCACCCTTGTTGCATGCCTTGCGAGCGACAACCTGGGCCAAGCCGAAATTGATTCACACCGGGCAACACTATGACCGCAACATGTCCGATGCGATTCTGGAGGATTTGCGCGTCCCCAAACCCGACTTCCACCTTGGCATCGGCAGCGGCTCACATGCTGAACAGACCGGCAATGTCATGATCGAGTATGAAAAAATATGTCTTGCCGACAAGCCCGATTGGATCGTAGTAGTTGGCGACGTCAATCCGACCGCCGCCTGTGCGATGGTCGGTGCCAAATTGTGGATTCCGGTCATTCACCTCGAAGCCGGCTTGCGAAGTAACGATCGCCAAATGCCGGAAGAGATAAACCGGCTGGTCACTGATGCGATCGCCGACGTATTGTGGACACCGTCGGCCGATGCCGATGAGAATCTTGCCCACGAAGGTGTCAGCGCTGAGCGCATAGACCTCATTGGCAATATTATGATCGACTCCTTCGAAATGCTGCGTGAGAAAATCGAAGCGTCGGACGAACGCGCAGAACTGGGTCTCGAGACCGGGACCTACGGGCTGGTAACACTGCACCGGCCGTCGAACGTCGATTCCCTCGATACGCTGGGCCCGATCGTGGACGAACTGGTGAGCGTCAGCGAACAGCTACCTGTCGTTTTTGTTGCACACCCGAGAACGATCAAGGGGCTCGAGACGTTCGGGCTCGATGAGAAACTGAAAGCTGCTAAAGGCATTAAGTTGCTGGATCCAGTGCCGTATATTCGCTTCATGAACCTGGTGACAGGTGCCAGGCTTGTTATCACGGACTCCGGCGGATTGCAGGAAGAAACCACTTATCTGCGCATTCCCTGCCTGACCATGCGAGAAAACACGGAACGTCCGGTCACTGTGACACAGGGGACCAACAAACTCGTCAATTCCGGCAACCTCGCCGGCAATCTCGCCAGCATTCTTGCCGGCGACTGGGCAGAAGGCGAAGTGCCTCCTTTATGGGATGGGAAAACTGCCGAACGCGCGGTCGAGGCGCTAAAGCGCCGGTGCGAATAGCCGCCTTTTCGGCGCCGGCCACCCGGGTGGTCGCGGGGTGCATTGCCCTGCTGATTGTCATAGCCATACACAGATCCGCCATGGATCACCCGTCTGCATTGATCGAGTCACTTGGCCACGCACTGCACGGCCCGGGATTTGCCGGGCTGGCACTTGTGTTTTTCATGCTTACGGGAGCTACCCGAAATCCCCGGTCACGCTACTACATGGCCGCGGCGTTGAGCTTTGCCGCCGCGCTCATTGCAGAGGCCGCACAAATTCCGGGCCCTCGCGACGCACAAGTCGTGGACTTGCTGATCGATTTCGCCGGCATTGTTGGCATGCTCGCTTTGCTTGCAGCCGTATCGAAACAATCCGGCACTCGCTGGCCCCGGTCGCTTTTTCTGGCGCTTGGCGTGGGCCTGTTGGTTTTCGTTTCAGCACAAGCAATCGCGCTATCGCACGCGATCGTGCGGCAATACCTGTCGCAGCCACAGATAATCTCTTTTGACGCGAGCTGGGAGCGACGCTTGATCGCGGCCCAGGACCAACCGCTTGCGACGCTTCTCGATGCACCCGACAACTGGCCTGACCCGAGCGGCAAAATCTACAGGGCTGAAGAACAGGCGCGCTGGGGAATTTTCCTGAAACTCGACCCGTTCCCGGACTGGAGTGATTATGCCGCGCTGTCTTTTATCGCTGCGACGGCAGACGGCGAGCCAATGGAGCTTGCAATTAACATTTGGGACCGGGCCGATGCGAGCCAATTGGGGCGTGAGAACGCCAGTGTGACGGTGTCGCCGAACGCGCGTCGCTACCGTGTTGCATTCGAATCGTTGCAATCTGTAGACGGCTACACGCCACTTGATCGCAGCCGCATCGAATCGCTGGTTTTCAGCGCTGCATCGCCGGGCGGCAAGCGGACCCTGTTACTCGATGACATTCGGCTCGAGCGTTAGGCTTCCAGGATTTTCAGTACTTCTGCCGTCTTGTCGCGCATCAATTGCGCGTCGCCACGCGACTCGACATTGAGACGCACAACCGGTTCGGTATTCGACATGCGGATGTTAAATCGCCAATCGTCGAACTCGAAACTGTAGCCGTCGGAGTCGTCGACATGATTTGCAGGCCCGGCATAGGTGTCATGCAAGGTTTGCAGCGTCGCCGCCGCATCGTCGACTTGTCGATTGATCTCACCGCTCGCCGGATACATTTTCATGCGCTCACCGACGAGCTGCGACAAGGACTTCCCGGACACTGATATCAATTCCGCAGCGAGTAGCCACGGGATCATGCCGCTGTCCGCGTACGAGAAGTCGCGGAAGTAGTGATGTGCGCTCATTTCACCGCCGTAAGCGGCATCAACATTGCGCATCGTTTCCTTTATAAATGAGTGGCCGGATTTACTTGAAACGGCGACGCCACCGGCCTTTTCAACAATATCGAGCGTATTCCATGTCATGCGCGGGTCGTGGACGATCTTCGCACCCGGGTTTTTCGCAATAATACTCTCGGCAAGCAAACCGACAATGTAGTACCCCTCGATAAACGTGCCATTTTCGTCGAACAGGAAACATCGATCAAAATCGCCATCCCAGGCGATGCCCATATCGGCGCTGTGCTCAACGACGGCCTGCGCCGTAACCGCCTGGTTCTCTTCCAGCATCGGATTGGGGATACCGTTCGGGAACGTACCGTCCGGCTCGTTATGCAGCTTGATAAGCTCGAACGGCAGATGTGACTCAAGCGCATCGGAAGCGATGCCGGCACAGCCGTTGCCCGGGTTCATGACCAGCTTGAGCGGCTTGAGATTGGATGTATCGACGTAGGTCAGCATGTGCTCTATATATTGATCGAGCAAATCAACGGCCTTTCGTTCGCCGCCATCCGCAAGGGTTCGCTCGTCCGACTCCGCCATCGCCCGGATATCGACGAGACCGGTATCGGCACTGATTGGCTTTGCTTCTTCGCGAACCAGCTTCAATCCATTGTAGTCGGCCGGGTTGTGGCTGGCGGTCACCATGATGCCGCCGTCGGCATTTAAATGACTGGTGCCGAAATAAACCATCTCGGTGCCGCATAAACCGATATCGAACACTTCGATTCCGGCATCGGTAAGCCCCTTGATTACCGCATCCGCAAATTCAGCACTGGTAAGACGCATGTCGCGACCGACCACCATTGTTTTTGCGTTCAGGAACGTGCCGGTTGCATTGCCAATTCGATAGCAGATATCGGCATTGATCTGAGTCGGGATTTGCCCACGAATGTCATAGGCTTTAAAGCTGCTAATCCGAATTGTCATGATTTGGTACCTTCCCTACCGTAATTATCCTCGAGACGAACGATATCGTCTTCGCCCAGATAATCGCCACATTGAACTTCGATTATATGTGCGGGCTCATCAAAAGGATTCGCAATACGGTGAATATCACCAATTGAAATGTAAGTCGATTCGTTGGTATTTAAATCAAATACTTCATCATTCCTTGTAACTCGGGCTTTACCCTTTACCACTACCCAATGCTCGGATCGGTGAGCATGCTTTTGAAGTGATAATTCCGCACCTGGCTTAACCACGAGCCGCTTTACTTGAAAATTTTCAGCGTTCTCCAGGCTATCGAAACTGCCCCATGGTCGGAATACTTGTCGATGCAGGCTCGTTTCCTCTCTCTGAGATTCCTTCAAGCGATCCACCAGTATTTTCACCTCTTGAGACTGTTTCTTGTCAGCTACGAGAACAGCATCTTTAGTTTCAACAACGACCATGTTTTCGAGTCCAATAGCTGTAACAAGTCGACTCTCAGCCTGAATGAGAGTGTTTGTACAATTGTGAACCCAAGCATCACCATTTAGAAAGTTTCCGTCACCGTCGCGCTCGCAAACGTCGTGGAGCGCAGACCACGACCCTACATCGGACCAACCGGCATCCAACGGAACCATTGAGCAAATCGTCGATTTCTCCATCACCGCACAGTCGAGAGAGTCGGCTGGACAACTATTAAAGATTTGGTGACTTGGCCTAACGAAATCCCCGTCGAGCGTCTTGTTTTGCATGCTGTCACGACAAGCTTTGAGGATATCCGGAGCGTGGCGCCCGAGTTCCTCAAGAATCACATCCGCGCGAAACAGAAACATCCCACTATTCCAAAAATAACTTCCTGCATCGAGATATGCTCTTGCGGTTGCCAAATCCGGTTTCTCAACAAACGCCTCGACCGGCACATAGGACTTACCATTGGGAGTGGCTTTTACGTAGCCGTACCCGGTTTCCGGGTGGGTCGGCACGACGCCGAAAGTCACAAGCTGTCCTATTTCCGCAGCAGCAAGACCGCTCATTACAGCGTTTTCAAATGCAGAAAGATTTTTGATCACATGGTCCGCAGCCATTACAAGCAGAATTGAATCCTCGTCAACTTCTAAAGACTGCAATGCTGCCAAAGCCACCGCCGGCGCCGTATTACGACCCTCCGGTTCGAGAACTATTTTGGCCGACATATCCAGCGCATTCATTTGTTCTGCTACTGAAAAGCGATGATTTTCATTGCTAACTATCAGGCACTCGTCGGCCACGGCTGGCAAACCTCGTGCACGCATCGCCGTGGCTTGCAGCATAGTTACGGCGCCAACTAGGGGCAACAATTGCTTGGGAAACATAGATCGAGAAGCTGGCCAAAGTCTCGTTCCCGACCCGCCGGACAAGATGACAGGTACTAGTGCCATTAGGTTCGCCCCCGGCCAATCGCATAGTACTGCAGGCCTATTTCCTCAACAGCCTGCGGCTCGTACAGATTCCGACCATCGAAAACCGCTTTGTCAGTCAGATGTCTCTGCAGCAAATTGAAGTCCGGACTGCGAAATTCCTGCCACTCCGTCATGATAACAAGGGCATCGGCCCCGTCGACCGCGTCATACGCGGTGTCGCAAAGCTGCAGTCCAGCCTGGTCCGGGTAAATTCGTGCTGCTTCTTTCATCGCCTCCGGATCGTAGGCGCGGACGTTCGCGCCAGCATCCCACAGCGCTTCCATCACTACACGACTGGGCGCCGCACGCATATCATCCGTGCTCGGTTTGAAAGAGAGACCCCACAACGCGATGGTTTTGCCCTTTAATGCACCATCGTAGTGCGTTGAAATTTTCTCGAATATGCGCTGTTTTTGCCGCGTATTGACCTCTTCCACTGCCTTCAGGAGCGTGGCGTCATAACCATCGTCGGCCGCCGATTTCGCCAGTGCCTGCACGTCCTTGGGAAAGCACGAGCCGCCGTAGCCCGCACCCGGGTAAATGAAGTGATAGCCAATTCGCGGGTCCGAACCAATACCCAAGCGAACATTCTCGATGTCTGCACCAAAGCGCTCGGCCAGGTTCGCAAGTTCGTTCATAAAGCTGATTTTTGTTGCCAGCATCGCATTTGCGGCATACTTGGTCAGTTCCGCTGAACGAATATCCATGCTCAACAGACGATCATGATTGCGATTGAATGGTTCGTAAAGCGTTCGTAACAATTCCGTGGTTCTTGGATTATCGGTACCGACAATGATCCGGTCCGGCTTCATAAAGTCACTGATCGCCGCACCCTCTTTCAGAAACTCCGGATTGGAAACGACGTCAAATTCAAGCGATTCGCCGCGGCCATCCAACGTACCTTGAACTTCCGCCTTCACCTTGTCTGCCGTGCCAACAGGCACGGTCGACTTATCGACAATTATTCGATATTCATCCATGTGCTCGCCTATAGTTCGAGCAACGGCCAATACATGCTTAAGGTCGGCCGAACCGTCTTCATCCGGAGGCGTACCGACAGCAATAAATTGAAATAGGCCATGAGAGACCGCCTTTTCCGCATCGGTAGTAAATTCAAGTCGCTTTGCCTCTACATTTCGTTCAATGTATGCGTCGAGGCCCGGTTCGTAGATTGGAATATCACCGGCATTCAGTTGAGCAATCTTGTCGGCGTCAATGTCGCAACAAATGACATGATTGCCCATCTCCGCCATACAGGCACCTGTAACAAGTCCTACATAGCCGGAGCCGAAAATTGTTAGCCGCATATTTGTCTCAGTTGTATTTAAATTTCAAATGATTATACCGAACGAATTGAACGCTATTCAGCCACTGGAGTAGTGTTTTGCAACCCAGTCCCGATAACTACCGTCCATTACAGCCCGCCACCACGTTTCGTTTTTCAGCATCCAATCGATGGTGCTCGTAAGCCCACCCTTGAAATCGTGCTGTGGGCGAAAACCCAACTCATTCTGCGCGCGGCTCGGATCTATCGCGTAGCGCCAGTCGTGACCCGGACGATCCTTAACCGATGTAATCAACGAGGCACTTTGGTCACCTTTTGCCGCCGGCGCATTGGGAAATCGCGCGGCCATTTCGTCATTTTCTGCAAATGCTGTATCGATTGCTGCACAAATTGTGTTCACAATGTCGATATTGGCCCGTTCTTCGTTGCCACCGATGTTGTATGTTTCGCCAATTCGGCCTTTCTTGAGCACCAGGTCTATTGCCAGAACATGGTCTTCAACGTATAGCCAATCACGTATATTCGATCCGTCCCCGTAAACCGGCAACGGCTTTCCGTCCAGTGCATTGACGATCATCAATGGAATCAATTTCTCGGGGAATTGGTACGGACCGTAATTGTTGGAGCAATTGCTGGTCGTCACCTGCAACCCGTACGTGTGGTGATAGGCTCGAACCAGGTGATCGGACGCTGCTTTACTTGCGGAGTATGGCGAGTTTGGTGCGTAAGGCGTCGATTCCGAAAATGCTGGATCGGAAGGACCGAGCGAGCCGTATACTTCGTCGGTCGAAACATGGTGAAAGCGGTGACTGGCCGGCGCATCGTCACTGTCCAACCAGACGCCGCGAGCGGCCTGCAATAGGTTGTGCGTGCCAACAATGTTTGTATCAATGAATTCTGCCGGCCCACTAATCGACCGGTCGACATGAGATTCCGCAGCAAAATGTACGATCGTATCGATCTTTTCTTCGCGCAATAGCGCCGCGATGGCATCTTTTTCAACAATACTTTCTCTAACAAATCTAAACTGCTCACGCTCGGTTAAACCATCCAGACTGGCCATGTTGCCTGCATAGGTCAGCGCGTCGAGCACCACGATACGATCATCGGGATAGTGGTCCGCCCAGTAATGCACAAAATTTGCGCCGATGAACCCGGCACCGCCCGTTACCATTAGTCTTGCCATCTAGTTAACCAGTCCTTCGAGCATAAGTTTCAGATTGATCCGCCAATGTCGAGGATTCAGATCGGCGGTGCTATAAGTCGACGAACAATCCAGTACGCTGTAGCGCGGCCGAGCCGCGGCAGTAGGATATTCATCGGTTGTAATTGGCTTAATTTCTATCGACCTATCCAACAGGCCCAACTCAAGCGCTTCATCGCGAATCGCAGTTGCGAATTCATGCCAGCTTGCCTGCCCAGTGTCGGTCCAGTGATAAACGCCGCTGAGACCGGGCTTTCCGACGAGACGCCAGATACCTTCCGCGAGTGAGTTCGCCCATGTCGGGGTCCCAATTTGGTCTGCTACAACTGAAAGAGTCGGGCGCTCACGCATCAGCCGGAGCATTGTATTGACGAAGTTGTTGCCTGTGGCGCTGTAAAGCCAGGCTGTTCGCACAACAGCTGCGGATTCTGGCATCAACTCGAGAACAGCCAACTCACCATCACGCTTGGTCCGACCATAAACGCTTTGGGGATTGGTTTCAGCGTCAGGCTTGTATGGTGAAGTCGCATCACCATCGAAAACGAAGTCAGTTGAGATGTGAATTAGCCGCGCTTCACAGTCTCGTGCTGCTAGCGCGACATTACGCGGCCCTTCACAATTTACCGCCGCAGCAAGCTCAGACTCCGCTTCCGCTTTATCAACTGCCGTATACGCCGCGGCGTTGACGATGAAGTCCGGCCTGATCTCACGAACTGTATTTAGCACATTGTCGGCATCTGCAATATTCACGGCAGATCGATCAAGACTGACAACTCCTGATTTGCCAAGACCCGCGTCAGCCAGCGCTTTCCCCAGCTGTCCATTTGCGCCGAGAATGAGCGTCTTCATGCGAAAGTTTCGGCGTCCTTCAAGAACGGCGCAGATGCATCTTTACCCGACAGAACAGGTTGTTGCCCTTCCGCCAGTGGCCAGTCGATAGCGATTTCCGGGTCGTCCCAGCGAATTGACCGCTCATGCTCGGGTGCGTAGTAGTCTGAACACTTGTACTCGAATATCGCGGTATCGCTCAAAACCAAGAATCCATGTGCAAATCCCGGCGGCACCCACAGCAGATTGTGATTCTCAGCAGACAGAATTTCTCCGACCCACCGGCCGAAAGTCGGCGACGACCGCCGCACGTCAACCGCCACATCCAAAACCTTTCCGGATGCGACTCTGACTAATTTTCCCTGTGCTTGCTCAACCTGATAATGCAAACCGCGAAGCGTACCTTTGGTCGACTGACTAACATTGTCCTGTACAAACTCCGCATCAATTCCAGCATCGTGAAATTTTTTCGCTTGCCAGGTTTCCATGAAAAAACCACGGTCGTCACCATGTACTGCGGGTACAATACGCATCACTCCCGGCAGATCCGTCTCAGCAAACTCCATCAAAAAACCTTTTCGTTCAGCATCTTAAGAAGGTATTTCCCATACTCGTTTTGCTTGAGCCCATGTGCAATTTTCTCAACCTGTCCTGCATCGATATAACCTAGCTTAAACGCAATCTCCTCTGGGCACGAGACCTTCAAACCTTGCCTTCGCTGTATAATTTCAATGAAATTCGCCGCTTCCATCAACGATTCGTGAGTTCCGGTATCCAGCCACGCCACACCCCGCCCCATAAGCTCAACCTGCAAATCTCCCTGCTCCAGGTAGATGCGATTAAGATCCGTTATCTCAAGCTCGCCGCGAGAGGATGGCTGCAGGGCCTTTGCGAGTTCAGTTACCTGGCTGTCATAAAAATAAAGTCCGGTTACGGCATAATTAGATTTCGGCTGACTAGGCTTCTCTTCTATGTTGATCGCTTTTCGATTTGCATCGAACTGGACCACACCGTAGCGCTCAGGATCGTCGACGTGATAAGCGAACACCGTCGCACCAGACTTCTGGGCCGCTGCTGAAGAAAGTTGTTCCGGTAATCCGTGCCCATAGAAAATATTGTCGCCAAGAACCAGCGCAACCGGATCACCCGCAACAAAGTCTTCGCCAATTATAAACGCCTGAGCGAGTCCCCCAGGATCCGGCTGAACGGCATATTCAATATCCAAACCCCACTGGCTCCCATCGCCAAGCAGGCGAAGAAATGCTTCTTGATCTTCGGGAGTCGTTATGACTAAAACTTGCCTGATGCCCGCTAACATCAGGATCGACAATGGGTAGTAGATCATCGGCTTGTCGTAAACCGGCATGAGCTGTTTACTGACGGAAAGCGTCAGTGGATGCAATCGAGAGCCTGCACCGCCCGCCAGGATAATCCCTTTCTTAACAGATTTTGACACCTTCAATCTCAGCTATGACTTTGTCAGCGCGAGATTATACAGATGTTCTCGACTATTACGTTATCTAGTCACGGTGGGGAAACTCTATGACTCGGTCTTGTTCCGCTCCGTCTCCGGACACCCGGCTTCGCAACCAAATCAGATCCTCAATTCCATTGCCGGGCTCGTACTCCTTGACTGCCGTCAAGAGAATTTTTCGAGCTTTCTCGAAATCAAAGTCTTGTGATGCCTGCTTAAGTTGATCGAGCAACTCCGAGAGCACTTCCTTCGGCAGGCAATCTTCGTCGGCTCGCATAATTCGAGAATGGTCGGTGCCCGACACGTTCGAACCAATCAAGAGCTCCTCGTAGAGCTTCTCAGCTGGGCGTAGACCGACGAATTCGATCTCGATATCGCCTTCCGGGTTCTCCGCATCCCTGACCGTCATCCCCATCAAATTGATCATGCGGTTTGCGAGGTCCAAAATTTTCACCGGATCGCCCATGTCGAGCACAAACACATCACCACCTCTAGCCATAGACCCGGCTTGAATCACAAGCTGTGCGGCTTCTGGTATCGTCATAAAATAGCGGATGATGTCCCGGTGCGTAACTGTTACGGGGCCACCACTCTTGATTTGTTCCTTGAATAACGGCACGACAGATCCGGACGACTCTAAGACATTACCAAAGCGAACCATGCTGAACTTCGTGGACGTTGCCCCCGAGTGCAAGGCCTGCAGGATCATTTCCGCGAAGCGTTTAGTCGCGCCCATAACGTTTGCGGGATTTACAGCCTTGTCCGTCGAAATCAGAACAAAGGACTCCGCGCCTGCATCGATAGCAGCGCGAGCTGTGTGCAAAGTTCCAAATACATTGTTATGGATGCCTTCGAAAACATTGTGTTCGACAAGTGGCACATGCTTGTACGCTGCAGCATGATAGACGGTCTTGACGCCGAACACTCTCATCACTTCGAAAACGCGGTGTTCATGATGCACAGAACCAAGGAGCGCTACAATGTCACATTCGATCTCTTTTTTTCTAGCAATCGATTTCAGTTTTCTTTCAACAGTATAAAGTGCGGCCTCTGACCGTTCGAATAATACAAGTCTCGTCGGCGACAACATCAGTATTTGACGACAGAGCTCAGACCCAATTGACCCCCCTGCGCCCGTCACCATAACGACTTTGTCAGTTATGCACGCGCCCATTAACTTGGGATTAGGCGGTACCGGGTTGCGGCCTAGCAGATCTTCAACATCGACTTCCTTGATATCGTCAACTCGGGCTTTACCTGACACGATGTCGCGAATATCGGGCATCGTACGCACATGCACTGGAAACTCAGACAAGCGTTCCAACACTTGTCTGCGGCGGCGCCGAGACGCACCCGGCATGGCCAATAACACTCCCGTCGCACTTTTGTCGCTAACGAGGGCTTCAAGTCGATCAGGTGGATACACATTCAGACCATGAATTCGTTTGCCGTGTAACTCGGGATCGTCATCTACCATCGCGACAGGCAGAAAGTCATCGCCACCAGCAAGTGAAATGACCAGTTCAGCACCACCGCGGCCCGCACCGTAAATAATGACCGCCTCCCGATGTACGTTTCGGCGAGACAAAAACATTCTGGCTACAAGTCGTCCACCGACTACCAATATGAGTGAGAAAGCCCAGAATACGATTCCGACACGAATAGGAGCACTCAGAAGCCCAGCCGCTGCGGCAATTGCCATTACGATGGCCGTTACAACGAAGGTAGCCCTTAAGCCAACAATAACTAAAGAAAGGCCCATGTAACGAACAATCGACGCATACAGTCCGAAGGCCCAATGTACGGGCAACGCCGCAAAGACTGCAGCGCTCGCAATTGCTACCACAGGCATGCTGACCTCTGTTGTGCCATACACGATCCAGAAAGCGATGACCGCGCTCGCCAAATACGAAGTCACGTCGGCAGCAAGCATCAAGACCTGCTTTTTGGCTCTGGACAGAGTAAGCATACGAAGTCGAAATGGGTGCAGAAACTTCGCTGAAAATTGCTGTCGACTGGCAGACCGGGTTATTTTTTTCATTAGATCCGAGCCTTGTGCCGATCCAAGATCGGTCCGAAAGTGGGCTTACATTACCAAATGGATGCCGAGAGGACCAGCAAACTCAAAGTTGTGATGCGCGACTATACCGTTCTAACGACTTTCATCTCGTCCGGTTGACCTGACGGAGGAGACTACGTGCTCAGCGAGCCCGCATCAGGTCGCCCGGCTTTCAACAGCATTGATAGTATCGCAAGCGGTATCCAGGCTACCAAAGTTAGCCACCATCCAGACTCTGGCCGATCAGATGCAAACCAGGCGATAGGCAGCAACCAACACAGGTTAATCATCAGAACGATGAGTGTCACTGGTCGATGACTGCTCAAGAGCCGCGACGCCTTCTGATAGGCATGACTTTTGTGTGCCGAGTACCATTGCTCACCTTGGATAAATCTCGTAACTAGAGTGATCGTCGCATCCACAACGAATACACCCGCCAGAATCAGCCAGCACCAGATTGACAAGCCCCCTTGATTGCTAGAGATGATGGCGAGCACCGCGATGATAAAACCGAAAAACCCACTTCCGACATCGCCCATGAATATTTTAGCGGGTGGCCAATTCCAAACGAGAAATCCCAACGCGGAACCTGCAATAATTGCGAGCAAGCTAGACGTAATCTCGTTGGAATCGGTAGTAGAAACAATAAGCGCGGAAATTGCGATAGACAACGCTTCGGCCGATGCGAGCCCATCAATGCCGTCCATAAAATTGTAGAGATTAATAAACCAGACCAAGAAAATAATCGCTAGCATGTCGCCAAAGATGCCCAAATCGAAAAGTCGGGTTCCAATTTGTATCTCAGCCCCCCCTCCTAATACAACAACTGCAAAAGTAGCCGCAATCAATTGCACAGAAAAGCGTGTTCGCGCGCTTAAATCGCGGTGATCGTCAATAAACCCGACGCCGGCTATAAGCAGGCCGCCTACCCAAAAAGCCGAAAGCATTGCCGCCGGTAGCTTTCCAAGAGCATACAACGAGGCTACAGCACCCAAAAACACGATTACTACAGCTAGTCCGCCACCACGCGGCGTCGCGATTTGATGTGAGCTGCGTCGATTAGGTACATCCAGAAGATTTGCTCGCCTCGCATAAATTCTCATTAACCCGGTAAAAAACGCGCTAAGCGAAAATGCCGATGCTAATAGGAAAATTTCTATACTAAGCACTGGCGCCCCTTTTTAGATACCAAGCGACGGTTGCACTAATCTCGTCGGCCAACGCAACTGGCGGTTGCCAACCGAGAATTTTCATAGTGTCATCAATGTTTACCTGCAGCGACCCGGTGAGACGTGAAAGTTCAGCCGATTTTCCAATAACTTTCGATCCTAATGACAGCAAAATCGCGGGAAATGTAACCAACCGAACAGGCCGGGACATTGATTTCCCCAGCTCGCGAATCAAATCAGATGTCGCTATATCCTGATTATCGGAAACCAGGAACTTTTGTCCCGCAGCAGACGGATTCAGCAGACATTCACAAATTAAGCTGCAAAGATTCCTGACACCAACCAGACTACGCCTGTTATTAATGTTGCCCAGTGGTAGTGGATACCCCTTGTCAATCATTTGCATTAGCTTTCGAAAATTTCCGTCTACACCAGGCCCGTATACCAATGGAGGTCGAACAACGACTGTCTCAATTCCAATCTCTTCTCCGACTTTTGCGACAATCTGCTCCGCTTCCAGTTTAGACTTCCCGTAGGGATCTGAGGGAGTCAAATCATCATTGACTGAAAAAGGTGACTCACCTGTTTCATCTCCATGAACTTTGACGGAACTGATATAGACGAATCGCTTAATATTTCGCATGTGTGCGTGGCGAAGCAATTGCTCTGTACCATCGACATTGACTCGTCGATAGGCAGCCATTGGGTCTTGCTCTTTGTCTTGCATGACATGCACGCGAGCCGCCAAATGCACTACATAGTCGGTATCCTTGAGAATCGGTCCCCAATCGGGATTGTCACTAATGTCGGGAATCACCCGCAAGTCGCAGTTTGAAGCTAATGCCGTGCCGACACTCGAGCGCGTCGTTCCAATTACCGAAAAACCTCTGTTCGTAAGCAGCTTACACAGATGGCGCCCGACAAAGCCCGTCGCACCTGTCACGAGAACCTTCCTCATCTTCCAATCAACTCATATACATTCAAGGTATCGGCCGCTACTTTTTCGATAGAAAATTCGCGCTTTACCCGCTCCCTACCTGCTAAGCCCATTCTTTCGCGCAACGCTGACGACTCCAGCAACCCACGAATGGCATCGACCAGTGCATCCATATTCTTAGCTGGAACTAATAATCCGTTTTCACCATCGACCACAATTTCCCGGCAACCTGGCGCATCGGTAGCGACAATTGGGCGACCGCAAGACGCGGCTTCTATTAAAACTTTCGGAACGCCTTCACCATATGTGGTTGGAAGGCAAACGATGTGCACCTGGTTGAATATTTTTGGCATCTCATTGCACTTGCCCCACCATTCGATATCTCCGTCACGGTCCCATTCTCTAAGTTGCTCTGAAGAAATCGAACCAGGATTCTCTTGATCACTCTCGCCGGCGAGAACGAATCTTGCTGTCACCCCTTCCTTTTTCAAGATACCCGCCGCTTCCACGAATTCGCCAACACCTTTGTCCCACAACATGCGAGAGGCCAATAGAACAACAGGTGTCCCATCGAGTTGTGGCTTGTACGCATAAATCGAAGTATCAACTCCTGATCCGCGGATCAGACGCACCCGTTTCGGATCTACAACTTCATTTTCGCACAAAACTCTAGCGTCATCGGGGTTCTGTAAGATCGTGATCGTCCGAGGTCCACTAAGAACTATCTTTAGTAATTTCGCGATTACTGGCCGTAGCATTCGAGCTAACGGGCTTGCTGAGGTAAACATGAATCCCAACCCAGCCATCGCGTTAACAATCGCTGTGTTGCCACATAGACGGGCAGCAAAAGAACCATATAGAACTGGTTTCAGCGCGACATTGTGTATGATATCGGGCCGCACTCTCCGAAGGATCCTGATCAGCCTCAATACGGTCATTAATTCGACAAACGGATTTTTACTCCTTCGCGACAGTTTTATGGGGAAGAGAGTTAACCCCGCTGCCTCAATTTCGGAACCATGCGATTCAACTCTTGTAACAACAAAAACCGAATGCCCTTCGTTTTTTGCTCGTACAGCCAGTTGAAGCCTATGAGAACAGAAATACCAATCTTCAGTAACAAAGTACAATATTACCCGGGCATCACTTGTCACAGACAATAGCCTCCACTAGATTTTTTGAACATTCAAATTCTTGGATTACGCAAAGGCTGCCGCCGAAACTCAAGCGAGGTCCCTGCCTATCTCGCCAGCGAAACGGTCAACATGGCTCGCCTGCGAATCAAAAACGCTGAATCGGCTCATTGTTGGGCCTTTCGCGAACACGACGAACATCAGCTTCGACCATCGTAACGACCAATTCATCAAACGAAACTTTTGGTTCCCAGCCAAGACTTTCCTTTGCGTTCTTTGGATCACCCAATAGAACATCAACTTCCGCAGGCCGATAAAACTCCGTGCTAATTCGAACAATTTCCTTGCCGCTAACCGAATCGACACCGCGTTCGTCTACGCCAGTTCCATGCCACTCAATTTTCATACCTAAAACTTCTGCAGCAACTTCAACAAACTGCCTTACTGTGTGTGTTTCACCGCTGGCCAGTATATAGTCGGCACCCGCCTCTTCTTGCAGCATCATCCACATTCCCTCTACATAATCACCAGCAAATCCCCAATCTCGACTTGCGTCAATATTGCCAAGGGTGAGAATAATATCTTCTCCATTCGAAATCCGCGCCAACGTAGACGTAATTTTCCGCGTGACGAATTCGAGTCCACGCAGCGGTGACTCATGATTGAAAAGAATCCCACAACTAGTATGCATGTCGTAACTTTCGCGATAATTTATTGTCATCCAATGCGCGTAAAGTTTGGCAACGCCGTATGGGCTTCTTGGGTAAAATGGAGTCGATTCAGTCTGCGGCATTTCCTGAACTTTTCCAAACATTTCCGAAGTCGACGCCTGATAAAATCGTGCACCGGGCGTGGCAACACGAATCGCTTCAAGGAGTCGAACCACACCTAGCGCATTGGCATTGCTTGTATAGATGGGCTGCTCGAATGAAACCCCGACAAAACTCTGGGCTGCCAAATTGTAGACCTCATCCGCACCAACTTTTTCAACGACGCGGAGTATATTACTGAACTCAAGCAGATCTAGCGGAATAAACTCAACATCGTCCTCAACCCCTAGCTCCTCAAGTCGCCATGTATTCAGGTCACTGGTCCGGCGATAAGCACCGTAAACTTTGTAATCTTTTTCCAATAGCAGTTTGCTAAGGTATGCGCCATCTTGCCCCGATACACCGGTCAGAAGTGCTGTTTTCATTTCGAATTTTGCCTCTTAAGTAATAAAGAATTTAAAGATATATGCACCTGCCAAAATAAAGCTGTGAAATCAGTATCAAGCTGGCATCGATCAGCACCCAATTTCGGGAATTCCGACTTGATTCGATTATTGCCTAATTTCTTTGGCTAGCTATTGATTGTGCAATGCGCACGCAAATGACCTCAACTACCCCCGACTCCATGTCTTGCAGAATGCCAAGTACCCGCGCATTGACTCACGAAGAAACGCGAAATTCAAATTTTTTAACGCCACAGCGAAAATCGATAATGGCTTTAACAAAAGGCAGAAAATCAACGTCCCAGGGAAATACTGGCGAAAGAACCAAAGGCTATTTCTAGTATTATAAAAACCCGCAATCGGATAGCGTGTGGACGTACTCCCGCGACGGTGCCAAATCTTACTCTCACTCGCCACCGCAATATCCATGCCGAGACTTTTGCAACGATAGCTCCACTCCGTATCCTCCCAATAGAGGAAATAGGCCTCGTCAAGAAGCCCGGTCCGGTCGATCTGACTTGCCTTTAGTAACAAACTGCACCCCGAAATGTAGTCGGGAACACGACAGGGGGTACCAACAGGTAAGGATTTCAGAGTCGTACCAGCCAAAAACGATTTGGTTGTTCCGAAGTACGGATTGACCAGTCCGCCACCAAACGATTGGATTACATTCCTCTCGTCAAAATCCATAATAACCGAGCCACAAAATGCGAGCGGCTTTTCCGCCGACTCCCGCTCTCGAAAAGTCCGATAAAGTTCATCCAAGGAATATCGATCGACGATCGTGTCATTATTTAGAAGCCAGCAGTAATGCGCATTGCACTCAGACAATGCAAAACGTATTCCAATATTGTTGCCACCTGAAAAACCCCGGTTGCAATCACTTTCTATGATTGCTAATGGCCAAACGTACCCATGCTCACCCACAGTACTACTGGACTCTTGCCAGTCAATTGTTGAAACATTGACGGTGACTCCGTCCTCTAGCCTAAATTCATTTCGTTTGACTTGAGAGACACTACTGAACTCTTCGACCTTTGACAATTGTGCGTGCAATTGGAGAAGTGAATCATCTCCAGAACAATTATCCACTACAATCACCTGAACATTTCGGTAGTTCAAGTTCCGAAGGCTCTCCAGACATTCGAGAGTATCGCGCCAGCCATTGAAATTGACCAAGATCACACAAATTTTAGGCATAATATTTATGGACCTCGCCCGAGCTTTGGTCCTTAACGTACAACATCTTTTCACTGGTCCAATTTTCCGGCGCGCTTAAGACTGTAAGTATCATAAAAAATACAAAGTCATATACTCCCGTAACAAAAAGAATCTCTACTTGTGCTGCGATAATTATAAACAACAGCATAGGTATTCGAAGAACTAAAAGGACCGCTAAAAATAGTACAATACACGCAATCGGTACTCCGAATACCAGTGCAACTGACAAGATGACATTGTGCGGTCGCAAGTTACTCGGGTACGACAAATTCCCAAATAGCATGCTCCGGTCAGTATTTACAAAGTAAGAAAATGTGTCTCGCCACTCATCAAATCGTCTCCCAATATTTACTGTGCTACTACTGGTGACGCTAAACCTATCAATAGTCTGACCACCCAGATCAATAAAAAACTCAGAGAATGATGCGAGACCACCTATCACCAACAGCCATACAACAAAGTGCAGCGAAAGTCGTTTGTCGGTCTTGCGTTTCAAATAGAAACCACCCTGCGCGCGAAGAATTCGGATTGCCGAAAATGTCAACAGCATGATTATCGAAGTTATAACAAAACTCCGAGACTGAGAAACTACTGCAATAATTACAATCGTTGCCAGATAGAACAATGAGTGTTTGAACTGACGGCTGCGATCTGCTACGAGGTTGTGGATGGCCAGAAGTACTAACAAGACATGCGCAATATAATTGCTATTTGACATCCCGGGATAGCGAAACAGCGACTTAAAATGAGTTCCTGCATCCAATTGCCAGGTAAACGTCGAAAGCGGATACAGATATCCGATACATCCAGCGAATATGTACGCCAAGATTCCCAATTCGATAGCATGCAATATGTATTTTGAGTCGCGCGGATCGAATACTTTTGCGAACAGATAGCCCGCGAATGCGGCTGTACTAAGGAAATACAAGACCTTAATCTGCTCACGCATGTCCTTTAGTTCTGTCCAGGACTCGATAGCAATTCCTATCAACAAATAGGCACCTAACGCGGCAAAGAGCATTAGCAAATATCGAACGTAATTTGAAATAGTCTGTCGTCGGATTTTGCGGACTAGTATCGTTACCGATAGCAGACATATCACCAGAGACAAATCGAATGGTATTACTCCGGTTGACAAGTAGAAAATAGAGGAGGCCGGCAAGTATGCCATTATACTTATGTATATATTTCGACGGTCTCGTATGCAGGCCAAACAGTAAAAAGGAAGCAGTACTAAATCTAGAACTGCCGCAAAGAGTTGTTGGCCTGAAAAATACAGATATCCCCGTATTACCACGAAGAGCAGAGTAATAAGTAGAAGAGCCCGTTGCATTAGGTCAACACGACGCCGGAAGTCTGTGGTGTCATTTTAGCGACGACCCAAAATAGACCGATCCCGAATATATCGTCTATCGTCTTGGTCCAGTAGCACCAACCAGGAAAAAATCGCAAATGTTGTCAGCACCGCGGCTAGATACGCCAACCGATAAGGCAAAGTAGGAACATTAGATCCTACAATTAAAATCGCGAGGCACACAAAAATTGACACTAGAATCTGAACTACCGCCCGAAACGTCAATGCACTTCGATTTAAAATCCGATCTGCAACATAAAACATGATAACTGCATCGACGCTTACGCGTATAGTCCAGGCAAGCGCTGTTCCATTAATTCCGAATTGTTTGGTCATCCACCACAACGCCAACAGATAAAACGGCAATTCGAAAAGATGAATCTTGGCGGTCAGGTCCGCTCGCCCCGCACCTTGTATGAGACCAAATGCCAACTGGGCTAAGCTATTCACAAGCACGCCGACGGCGAGGTACTGCAAGACCCGGGTGCTTTGGTTGGCAAATTCCGATCCAAGCCATACCGTCAAAAAGTCTCCAGCTAGTAAAACTACGATTAGGGAAAAGGGAAACATAATCGCAAAAATATAATTTCGCCAACGGTGAAATATCACAAGCGTCCGCTTAGGATCGTGAGCTATTGAGGCAGCAAATTCTGGAAAAAGCACGCCCATTATAGCTCTTGGAAGCAGTAGAGCCTTAGTTACAACTTCATAGGGGGTTGTATAGTAGGTCACCGCGGACATCGAAATCGCTGCTCCCACAAGGAATCGGTCCAGATAAACTAGCATTGGTGAAATTAAGTTGCTCACAGTCATCCAACCACCGAGTCGCAGGAGGGATGGGATGACTGTTGGCACGATGGAAATACGCGACCCGAGGCCTGGTACAACTTTGAGGGTCATGCCTACAAAGGCAATTGCCGCAAATGCTCGTACAGATACTAGCGCAATAACAAAGTGCACAAGGCTGTTCGAGTACGGAAGAATCAATAGTGGTATTAAGAATGTAGCGACACCGAGTGGCAATCGAATTGCGTTTGTCAGACCAAAGCGCTGATGAGCTTCTAAGACTCCGGCCAACGCGCTACTTATCACTACAATAGGTATCGAAATCGCTAGGATTTGAAATGCAGCCTTTGATTCCGTTATTAAGTCGGCCGGTACAGACAGAATCTCAGATACCAACAACGGCGCGACCAGTAAAAACCCGGCTGCGCCAACTAGACCCAACCCGGCCAACAGAAGCAGAGATGTCTGAATTATCCCTGGTAACTCATCGTATGCCTTTAGCCCGCGTTTTTCTGCGACCAATTTCGTAATTGCACGACCAAGGCCAAGATCGAATACGCTAAAATAGCCGACAACCATCCAAGCAAGGAGCAAAACGCCAAACCGCGAAGTACCCATTCCCTTAATTAGCACGGGAAATGCGACAATCGCTACTATAAGCGGAATACCGAGACCCAATGTGTTTAAGGAAATATTGCGTATTATTCGCTTCTTGCCGCCCATAATTTTTTCACTTAACTTGTCGACACTGCTCGCCGGAACTTACTTTTAGAAATTGTTCTGACCGCCGATGCACTCGGCGAAACTACACTGCAAGGAAGTATTGCCAGAAAATGTTGTACTTTGTATCTCTATACTACAAAAAGAGCGTCTATACCGGCGCGAATAAGCGCTTTGACGAACTGGGTAAAGCGTATGTTCGCCTTCTTGGCGACAATTTCAAAATTATCGTATGCGAAGGAGAAAAACCGAGATGGGCGCCACCAGATTCCTGCATCTTTGTGCCATCTTACTCAAACGCAGTCCAACGAATTCACTCACACTATCAATTAACCAAAATACTACGTTCGCTAAAGGCCGGATGCGTAATCAGTGATTTCATGCCTATCCCTTTTCATGGACTCAAGATGCATCGACACTTCCAGCTCATTTACGATCTTCGAAATTTCACCCAATTTAGGCGCGGCGGCCTATCTATTTTGACCTCCCAGTTCCAGAGGCGGCAACTCAGTCGATCCGAAAACATAATAACAATAAGTGAGTACTCTCGAAATGACCTGGTTTCGAAATGCGCCATTCCTAAATCAAAAATCTTGGTTTCCTATTGCGGGATAAGCCCGGAATATATTTCAAAGCCAAGTAACACAACGAAGACTATCGACATTCTCTATGTAGCGTCTTTTGAACCCAGAAAAAACCATATCGGCCTGCTCAAGGCTCTTGCCATGTCGCCAAACGGACTTCGAGTAAGGTTTATTGGTCGAGACCTTGGGACGCAAAATCAAGTACGTGAACTCGCAAGTGATTTGAACAGAAAGAAGGGGTTTGCCATTGAAATTATCGAATCTCTTAGCGAAGTTGAATTGCGAAAATCATACGACTCTTCGAAACTTTATGTGTTTCCATCCGCTCTGGAAGGGTTTGGCATGCCGCTTATTGAAGCGATGGCCAGAAATTGCCGTATAGCGTGTTCCGATTTAGAAGTGTTCCGCGAGCTGTGTGCCGATAGAGCCAAGTATTTCGATCCCAATTCGCCAGCCGGCATGTGGTGCACGATAGAATCTGAGTTACACGACAAGACTCCCGTCAACAATTCGGACTTCGTGCAAACTTTTCTTTGGCAACGCATTGCAAACGACTTATTGAGACACCTAACCACTAACAAAAAACAGTGACAATACGCATCGTTCAAAATTCCTGCGAGTCAAGAATTAGTTCGTATTATCCACCACCTCGACCACGATAGTAAGAAATCGCTTCTCTCGGAGTAACAGCGCTTTCCGATCTTCTACCTAAGAAAAATACTGCACTTGCGGCATCCACAGCATATGCATCCGGAATGATCAGATCGAAGTACTTCACCCAAAAAAACAGAAGCTTCGCAATTTTTCCAGCACCGCTCGACCTCAAGAGAGATCTAAAAAAGTAATCGATTGCGCGCAAAAGCTGGTCCGCCGCCCCATATAACGGTCCAGACCTCAATAATGTAAACCTTCGAAACAGGAATCTATGGCCGCTGTCGGTGAACCTCGTGAAATCGAATGCCGCTTCATGTACTTGCTGCATAAATGGCGTTTCGGCGTAGACAATCCCATTCTTGCCAAGGACTCGATAGATTTCTTCGGCGACTCGATTTGGTTCCAATACATGTTCCAAAACCGCCTGTGCTATTACGCCATCGACAGAACCATTCGCAAGCGGAATATTGTGGCCATCCGCAACAAACTGGACTAGCGGCGATGCGTAAATGTCGAATGCGATTAATCTTATATCTGGATCGCTGTAGAGTTCAGCCATTCCGACTCCGGCCGTTCCACCTCCTATCACCAGCACTCGCGGCCGCTGACGTATTTTTTTTAACTCTTTAATCATAAACGATACATTTTGTACCGTCTTTTTGGGACTTGGCGAAACTGCTCTTTTCGCTATGCGACCAACAATATTCTTCTTGCCCCTACCTATGATGCTCGCACCAGAAGACGAAAATACTGTTTCCGCATCCAATACCGAGCGTTCGAAATCAACTAGAACTGGGTAAGCGCCCGCATATCGGTAGGTAATTAATCCGTCCTCGGATTGGACTCGGCTGCTATCAAGCACAACCAACTTTTTCCCTGACTTTGGGCAAACCATTAGTGGTAGAGTTTGTTCTAGCGGTTCCAACATAGCTATCTACATCTATAGTCTATTGTGCTCGTCGCCCGAGACCGCGAGTCCCCGCTTTTGCGATCGGCTCGCGGAAAGTACTAGGGCAACTCCAATGCCGGCTAGAAAACCAACGGCAACACCGAATATCACAATTACTAGTCGCAACGGCCAGACATAATCGTCGATGTCTGCGGGAACTGCCGGATCCAAAACCTTAAATGCAAATTCGCGTCGCGTATTTGCGATCATTACGATTTCAATCTGTTGCTCAATAAGGTTGTAAATAGCTTGCCTTAGCCCGATGCCGCTACTGCGCTCCAGTTCGGCATTTAAATAATCAATATTTGTAGTCGCATCTTCGATTGCTGCCTGCCTAAGATTTTCATTCAAACGATTGACGAGAATATTCGCCCACTCCGCAGCAACTTCCCTATCTACCCAATCAATTGACAGTGTAACTAGACCTGTAATCGAGTCTTCTCTGATTGACCTGACATCTTGATCGAATTTTTTGTACGCGTCGGATAAGGTCGGAAAATCGTCGGCAGAGTCAAGGCTCCATCGCCCATTCACTTCATCCCAATCCTCAGAAAAAAGCAGAGGAACGATATCGTAATCTTGAAAGAATTGTTCAGTAAATGCTCGTGACTTCAAAACTGCGATAGCTTGATCTTTTTGGGCACCTCCGCCGAAATTCAAACCAACTAATGACGCAACGCCACCAAACTGACTCGCAAGGGCCTCAAGCCCTCCTTGCTGATCCGCCGCCTGTATCGGCGCCACAACGATTTCCGATCGGTATTTTGGTTCCGCCATAACAGCATACAAAATAGATGGAATTGCGGCCAGCAATGTAAAAGTTGCGATAAGACGTCGAAAACCCCAAATGAATCGCCAGAAACGATATAGGTCATCCTGCGAATCCGCTGGATCAGGCGGCATTTGGACAAGATAAACCGGTACTGCATTCGGTTGCTCCGCTGCTCGCACCGATGGCTGGTTTCGATTCGCGTCATCACTGTCATTACTTGACTTGTTCAAATAACTTTCCTTCGCTTCTACAGGCCACATGCACCCCTACCAGTTAATATTCTAGATCCCAAAGTCATTTCTGCGTTTTATAGAATACTAATTGTTAAACGTTCTTACGGCTGCAACTGCGATCGCTCCTTGGTAGAGAATTTGTGTTACGTTGCCCCAAAACGTAAGTGGACGCATACGCTCTGTATCCAGAGGCACAACGATAGTATCGCCCGGTCGCATCTCTACACCTCCGCGTCGACCAAACCATTTGGAACGATTCGCAGAGACCACGGCACCGTTAGCGCGTACAACGTAAATGAGCTTCTTGTCCGCGCGCCGTGTTAGCCCCCCACTCAGATCAATATACTGATCACGCGAAAGATTTGGACGATACAAGTGCGATGTATTTTGTTGTGTCTCACCGAGGACTGAAACAACTTGTGGCCTTGTTGGCACTAATAGTCTGTCACCATCTCGCATCTCAACTGTTGCAGCATCTGTATTTCTAAGATTGCCGTGATTGTCTATGTCAATCACGAGTCGCCCCACCGCCTCAGTACCACGAAGTTGTTCGAGCAGGGCTTGACCCGTTGCAAGAGTGTCCGACCCACCGCCTGCCGCAGATTGTAACGACAAAGAACCCAGATCGGCCTCCAGTCGACGCGCAAGATTCTCTATTTGCTGTTGCTCTCTTTCCTTTAGCGCTTCGCGGAGAAAAATCGCACCTTCCGCGTACGCATCACTTGTAAATCCGCCCGCTCGTTCGACTACGTCGGCAAGTGTCTCACCGCGTCGAACTCGATAGTCACCCGGGAATTTCACTTCGCCTTCAAGCGTTACGGTCCAGATTGAATTCCAATCCGGCACCTGTTTCACAATCAGGTAATCGTGCTCTCGAAGTGCCAAATCTGCGAGTGCGTCTCCTCGCCTCACGGCGCCAAGATCTACCTTGACAATTTCGACAACCCGCCTCGCTCGTTCATCAACAGCGTATCGGGTCAACTCGGCCTCAAGCGCGTACGCCGCCTCGTTTAATTTTCCGCCGGCGCGAATTAGATCACTTATCCGCATGCCATCTTCCAGCGGATACGCTCCTGGCGCACGAACATTCCCACTGATTTCTACTTTGCGTACCGGCGAATCAACATTCGACCGCAGCGCGAGTTCTTCGAGCAACGGCGCGACCACACGTTGCCGACCTAACGCGAGACTAAATACATGCACTGTATCCAACGCCTGCAGTGCGACGTTGTCCGGGCCGGCGGGGGACTTAAATGCAGCGCCCAGATTAGCTGACAATATCTGAATCGGTTCGCCTCGGCTGGTTTCACGTCGAATTAATACGTATTCAGTATCGACGCTCGGCTTTAGCTCGTTGCTGGAGCGAATCAAGTCAGTAAGCCGCATGCCGCTCTGCCAGGGATACTGCCCGGGTCGATAGACATGGCCGGCCAGCGTCACCGCGTTCTCTACCTCGGGCAAGACTTCGGGCACGAGCAAAGTATCGCCAGCATGAACTCTGATCAAATTCGCCGATGCGTCCCCCAAGTTTACCGGCAACACAATGCGCTCACCGCCCTCATCTATGCGTTCGATGCTGGCGCCGTCGGCAAATGCCTCCGGTTTTAGACCACCGACCAGATCCACCAGGTCGGCCGCTGTGGTGCGGCTTCTCACCTCATATATTGCTGGCCTGTTGACCGCACCGCCAACTGTAACTGTCTTGCCAATTGGTGGTACGAAAATAACGTCACCCGGTTGCAATCGACGATCGCCCGAACTGTCGCCGCGAATTAGCAAATCATAGACATCAAGAGTCGAAACAATTCGCCCACTTCGCTTCAGTTGAATGTTGCGCAGAGAGCCAATTCTACTCACGCCGCCGCTTCGATATAACGCACTACTTATCGTGGACAAGCCACCGATGACGTACGACCCCGGCTCATTAACATCTCCCAATACAAAGACGCGAATCGTACGCAACTGACCCATCGTTACGCTCACTTGCGTCCCAATCAGCATTTGATTCACGCGCCCATTTATATCGTTTCGTAATTCAGAAAACGACAATCCCGCCACGGTAACTGGCCCAATCTCCGGCAAATTCAGAACTCCATCGCGCGACACCTCATGCTCATAGGTGCCGTTGACATTTCCGAACAGCTGAACTCGAACGGAGTCACCGGGACCAAGGACGTAGTCCGGCGGTACCGGGCCACTCGAAGGCGCATCGAAGGTCGCGTCTCGAGCCTCAAACAAGTCGTACCCAAAGGCTTTCAGCGCCTCCACGCCAATAGGTTTCTGGCCAAGGATACGGGCGTCAATATCAAAGACGGACAAGCTCGGTTCGGCAGAAAGGCGACGGTTGATATCCGTCTCGGACAATCCGAGCAAGGGAATCGTCTCAAGGCCCGGCAGAAATAATACACCCGAGTCATCAAGTGCAAACACATGACTACCAACTAGTTTCTGCAGTACTGCGTCAGTTGATACTTCGCGGTTTGCCGCAACGCCTAGCGAATCCCGGACAGAGAAGTTGATGACGACTCGACTCCGGGCTTGCGCCGTCTTTTCCACATTTGCGAATAATTGATCGACGGAACCTGAATCAACCGATGGTGCCGCGGGAATCGCGACCTCATTGATTGATTGCGACGTCCCTGATGCTTGCTGCGATTCGAGCTGCTGAATCGCGTCCAGTGCCTGCTGACGCTGCGCCGCAGGCAGTGAGTTCAGCATTTGCTGCTGTGCCGGTGACAATTGAATTGTCTGCGCCTGGCTTACAGATGCCAGCAGTAAAAAAATCGCTGCGAAAACAGGGCTCGCGAGTCGCCGCCAATGCACCCGGACTGGCATAAAGTCGATCGTTCGATCGAGCGGCGTCATTGTGAACTCCATTGTACGTAGGCAGCAAAGTCTGACGACACATGCTCGGCCACGGTTCCGTCAATGTCGCTAAGACTCAGTCCAATTTGAAATTGCCCAATAGGCGTGCTGCGCTGGTGACTGAGCTGCAGATCGACAATCTGTACCGGGACTGGAGATAGCGTGTGGCGCCCGTCGGGGACGCCATTTCTATTTATTTCCATGTAACGCAACGAAATATTCCACGAATGACCGGCGGATTGTACCAGTGTTGACCCGAATGAGTAGGATAAGCCATCGCCGTCCAGCGAATGGCCGATCGATCGTCCGTCATAGCGGTAGCCGGTATTATAAATGGAATGTCCATACGCACAGTTTGGCTTTAAGTCGCTGAACCCGAAGCCACCTTCCCGGCAGGTCGTATCCGACCACTCAACGTGCGTCCTGTGGCTGATGCCGCCCACAGTGCCCCAGAACTCAGCACCGAATTGCCGTAGCCAGGCGCCAATCGCACCGCCACCACCGCGTCCATCCTCACCGATCCACTGCATATATAGCGCTGCTGGCATTTGTTTCGGCAACCGCCAGCGTATGTCGAACCCGCCAAGCTGGTTTCCAGGCTCGTCTGCAGGATCAACATTGACGCCGCGATTGTCGTTACCAACAAGCAGATCGCCAAAGGTACCCAGATTGCACGGCCGGCCATCGCCGCACCACTGTGCGGTTCGCGAAATGCCAATCTCCAGGCCCGTGTTCGGCGGCCGAAAGCTACCGCGGATCCCAAACAGCCTCGCTTCGTTAATAGTCCGTGTGTCATCCAGTTCCGTCATGAAGCTGGTGAGCGTCCACGGACCGATCCAACTCAACCACTTCGACTTGAACGCCGTGCTCGAATTTCGCTGGATGGAAATACCCGGTGATGGGCGGGCATTGGTCGACAAAATCAAGCTGCCATCGCGACCCGGTCCCCACCAGCGTTCCTGCCAGCCGGCCGAAATAATCCAGTTCCCAAGTGCCATACCGACATAAGTACCGTCCGGTCGAACCTTGTCATTGTCGAATGGGTTTGCAACTGCGGTTGCCGAGAGCTTGATTGCAAACCGGGAACCCTGCCACGAAGCCGTTGCTGACAGCTCACCCTCGTCTCTGGGTGTATTCTCAAACGTCCGGATGAAGCGTGGATCAATGGAGGCGGACAATCCTGCGTTCAATCGGACAGCATCGGATTGGGTGTCGATACGAAGCCGGTCGCGGATACGTTGGTAGGCAGCGAGGTTGGCCGGCGACAATGATCGCGCATCAATCGTAGCGATCGCATTGTGAATGTCACCTGTGGACACTGGCCATGCGGAAAGCGTGATGTTGATTTCGCCACTGTCATTGAGGCGCTGCAGGTCGCTGCGCAACAGCAAATCTCCTGGCACTGCAAATGGCTCGCCCGTGGCGGCAGCCGGCAGTGCAAGGAGCAGGGCTAGTAAGAACTTCGCCATTGCAAATAAAACCGCTCCTCGGTGGAAGTGGTTCCGCTAGCCTGATCATCCGTGTGTTCGAAACCAACGCCGAGGTCGACAACACCAAATGGGAATATCCGGCTGTGCGTTATATCGATACTGGTAAGTTCCTGTGGCGTCGGAGTTATAGTGTGCGCGGCATCGGGCGGACCACCGCGATTCAAGTCACCGAATCGCAGCAGCGCTCGCCATTGTGAATCCTGCTCATCAACCATGAGCCAGCCGACAGATACCAGGCGCGCATCATTATCTGCGCCGTGACCAATTATGCGGCCTCTGAAGGTATACCCGCTTCGATAAATAGACTGATGGTATCCACAATTGAAAATATCGTCGTGCACGAAATCACAACTGGTGCCGGCCAACTCGGCATACCATCGATAGGACCATTTATCCTGCAGATAGCCCGACCCCTCGACGCCAATCTGTGCGAGGTAGCGACTGGGAAAACCGCCCGCCTCGTCTTCACCGATGAATTGCCCGTAGGCCGAGATCGGCAAGCCGAAAAATGACGGCGACCAGCGAAAATCGACGCCGGCCATCTGGTTGCCCGGCTCATTTTCCGCGCCAATTCCCTCGTCGCCGATATTGTCTCGACCGAGGAATAAGTCGGCAAAGGTTCCGGCATCGCAGGGCCGGCCATCCCCGCACCACTGCGCAGATCGTGACAATCCCACTTCGAGCGACGGAATGGGGCGGAAATTTAACCTCATTCCAAAAAATTGTGCGTCGGGTACGACACGTTCGCTTTCCAACTGCCCGAACATCACGCTGAAGTCCCAGGGCCCTAACCAGCTAAGCCACCGGGTCTTGAACGCGTCCGTGAAAACGCGGTCAATCGTCAGCGACGGAATCGGCCGGGCGTTGTTGGAGAGAATCAGGCTGCCGTCCCAGCCCGGTCCCCACCAGCGCTGCTGTGTACTGGCAGCGACTGACCAGTTACCGACGACGACGCCGATCAAGCTATCGTCGACACGGACTTCATCGGCGTCCTGATCCGAATCAACGCCCTGGACGTTCAATTCAAGGCTGAACCAATCGTCGATCCAGCCAACGCCCGCCCCGACTTCAACCCGGCCTCTCGGGGTATTTTGAAATGAGCGTATTCGCGTCGCGTTATCAGCAATCCCGGCTCTGGCATTGAATGTCAGTTCGCGCGTTCGCGTCTCCCAGTTGGCGCGACTGCGGACCCGAATGAATGCATCGGCAACGGCAGGCTTTAAAGACAGCGAATCCGCGTCACTGATGTTTTCGAGGATTGGCCCCCACGCCAAAGGCCAGGTTGTCGTCGGCCCGCGGATTACACCCGCGTCGGCAAGCAATTGAATGTCATGCCGCAGCATTACATCGCCCGCCGGAATGTAGGGTCCCGCCCATGCAGTGGCAAAAGGAAAGATTGCCAGCGCAAGCGCCAGCCGTATTTGGGCATGGAAAATCATCAGCGGATTGTGGCGTGGTATGCGATTGCTTACAAGGTGATTGTCGGGCGCACTGCGCCCTCCGACAGGGCGAGTGGTCGGGCGCATGGCGCCCTCCTACAAGTCGAGCTTTGCGTTGGCCAGCTTCTTGCCGAGTTCAACGCCCCATTGATCAAACGAATCGATGCCCCAGATTACGCCCTCAACAAATACCTTGTGTTCATATAATGCGATCAACTGGCCAAGAACTTCCGGCGTCATTTGGTCGTAATGAATCGTGTTGCTGGGTCGGTTTCCCTCGTGAACGCGGTAGGGTTCCACATCCGCATTACCCGTACCGTCCATCAATGCCTCGGCCTGCGCCAGGCAATTCGCGGTCGAGAGCCCCGACGTGCCGGGCAACAGGAAATCAACCGGTACCAGCCGGGTGCCCTGGTGCAATAGCTGATAAAACGAGTGTTGTGCGTTGTTGCCGGCCTCGCCCCAGATAATCATGCCGGTGTCGCAGCGAACGGGCTTGCCGTCCATACGCACACTCTTGCCACTTGATTCCATCTGTAGCTGCTGCAGGTAAGCCGGAAAACGGTCCAGGCGATTGTCGTAGGGCAGGATCGCCTGGCTTTGAGCGCCGAAAAAATTGTTATACCAGATGCCGATCAGCGCCAGCAGGACCGGCATGTTTTCATCGAGCGGCGACTGTCGAAAATGCAGGTCCATGCGCCTGCCGCCCGACAGAATCGCCCGGAAGGCATCCATACCAACAACCAGCGCCAAAGACAGGCCAACCGCTGACCACAAAGAGTAACGACCACCGACCCAGTCCCAGAAGCCGAAGCGAAAATCACTGCGGATACCGAAGTCATCCATGGCAGCGTGATTCGTCGATGCCGCAACAAAGTGATACTGGACGGCCAGCTCATCAAATTGGTCCACGATCCATGCCCTCGCCGCGTTGGCATTGGTCATAGTCTCCAACGTGGTGAAGGTTTTTGAGCAGACAACGAAAAGCGTCGTTTCCGGATTCAGTTCGCGCTGTAAATCGTCGAGCTGACTGCCATCGATATTCGAGACACTGTGAAAACGCATGCCGTCCTTCCAGTAGCTGCGAAGCGCGCGACTTGCCATGACCGGACCCAGATCGGACCCACCGATGCCAATATTGACGATATCGGTCAGCTTTTTCCCCGTACTGCCTTTGATCTTGCCACCGTGAACCTGTTCCACGAATGACTCCATCTGCGTCAATACTTCCCAGACTTCTGCAACGCCTGGAGTCTCGAGCGCGACGGTATCGGCTATTTTCGAACGCAGGGCAACATGCAGAACGGATCGATTTTCCGTCTTGTTAATCTTGTCGCCATTGAACATGGCTTCGATAGCCGCCGGCACATCGGCCTGCCTCGCGAGCTGTAGCAGCAATTTCCGGGTTGTGGCGGCCAGATGATTCTTCGAATAATCGAGAATCAGGTCGCCCGACTGCAGCGAAAACTTCTCTTCTCGCTTCTTGTCGCGTGCAAAGAGCGCCCGCAAAGTTTTGTCGCGCATATCGTCACGATAATGCGCTGCCAGCTTCTTCCAGGCAGGCAGGTCAGTCGGGTAACGTACGGAAAGTTTTCGGTCGGTATAGGTGGTGGCCACTGGCTATGCGCTTTTTTAGGGTTTGTCCTTGTAATACGCAAGATACCACTCAACAAATTGCTTTACACCGACTTCGATCGACGTATTCGGTGCGTAACCGACAGCGTCGGCAAGATCACTCGCGTCCGCCCAGGTATCCGGTACGTCGCCCGCCTGCATCGGTAACATGTTCATTTGTGCTTTTTTGCCGACGTTTTCTTCTATCAGTTCGATAAATCGCATCAGCTCCACCGGCTTCTGATTGCCGATATTGTAAATCCTGTACGGTGCCTTGCTGCTGGCTGGATCGGGCGACGCTGCATCCCATTGCTCATTGGCAGCGGCCGTGTTGTCAAGCGACCGAACAACACCTTCGACGATGTCGTCAATATAAGTGAAGTCGCGACTGTGCTTGCCAAAGTTATAGACATCGATCGGACGACCTTCGACGATGTTCCGGGTAAATTTAATCGGCGCCATGTCCGGCCGACCGTAGGGCCCGTAGACGGTGAAGAATCGGAGTCCGGTTACCGGCAGGTCATACAGATTGGCGTAGCTATGCGCCATAAGCTCATTCGACTTTTTGGTCGCCCCGTACAGCGCCAGTGGGTGATCAACATTGTGGTGGATCGAATACGGCATCGAGGTATTGGCGCCGTACACCGAACTCGACGAGGCGAATACAAGATGCTCAATGCCGTGGTGGCGGCAACCCTCCAGAATATGCAGTGTGCCGACGATATTGCTGTCAATGTACGCATGCGGGTTGTCGATCGAATAGCGAACACCCGCCTGAGCACCGAGGTGCACGACCTTTTGAAAAGACTCATTGGCGAAAAGTTTTTCCATGGCACTACGATCGGCAAGATCGATTCGGCGCATCGAAAAATTGTCGTAGGAGTCAAGCCGTTTTGCCCTGGCTTCTTTCAGCGAGACATCGTAGTAGTCGTTGAAGTTATCCAGTCCAACGACCGTGTCACCGCGCTCGAGGAGTTTTACGGCGGTGAAGTAGCCGATAAATCCGGCTGCGCCAGTTACAAGTATTTTCATTTGATTATGTCGCGACCAATGGTCGCTCCTACACGTGACAATTCATTTCGCGGCCGATGGTCGCTCCTACACGTGACAATTCATTTCGCGGCCGATGGTCGCTTTACAGGCGGTCGTCCACTGCGTCCGATGGCAATACGTACTTGATATCGTACAGCACAGAATTTTCCTTGCCGAACGCGCGAATACCTTCGGCACCCAGCTCGCGAAAATCGTCATGTGCCACAGCAATCACAACGACATCATACGCGCCTTTGGCCGGATCACTCACGATGTCAACCTCGTATTGCGCGCGCACATCGGCCGCGTCAACCCAAGGATCGCTCACATCGACATCGCAGCCATAAGACGCCAACTCGGAGACGATATCCAGTACTTTCGAGTTTCGCACGTCCGGGCAATTTTCCTTAAATGCTACGCCGAGGACCAGGACTTTCGAACCTTTGGGTTGAATCCCTTTCTCCAGCATCTGCTTGATGATCTGTCCCGATACGTACAGCGGC
>TARA_R110002096_G_scaffold69149_7_pt1 | contig 38947 bp, 33 predicted proteins | sample TARA_R110002096 | Tara Oceans TARA_R110002096 (sample SAMEA4397295) | marine metagenome | biome: Polar Biome; feature: [DCM] deep chlorophyll maximum layer (ENVO:01000326); material: water (ENVO:00002006), including particulate matter (ENVO:01000060) such as... | depth 35 m
AAATCACCAGCATAGTTACCTGCATAGCCACGAGCATAATTACCAGTATAGTTACCAGTAAACGTTCTAGCATAGTTACCAACAAAATCGCCAGAGAAAGTAGTAACTCTGTTACGAGTAAAGTCTCCAACATAGTTTGTTACACGATTACGTGAGAAATCACCAACGTAGTCTGTTACGCGAGTTCTAGCAAAATCACCAACGTAGTTTGTTACGCGAGTTCTAGCAAAATCACCAACGTAGTCTGTTACACGGTTACGAGTAAAGTCACCAACATAGTCTGTTACACGGTTACGAGTAAAGTCACCAATATATTGGCTTATGCGTGTTCGTGCAAAGTCACCAGTGTAATTAGTTACACGAGTTCTAGCATAGTTGCCTGTGTAATCACCAGCATAATACAAGTTTCTTGTGTAGTTACCTGCATACGAAGCAGTACGAGTACGGCCATAGTTACCTGTGAAATCACCAGCATAATACAAGTTTCTTGTGTAGTTACCAGTATAAGATTCATTACGAGTTCTAGCGTAGTTACCAACGAAATCACCAGCGTAATATACTGTTCCTACATAGTTACCAGTATAAGTTGCGGCACGAGTACGCGAATAGTTACCAGCAAAATCACCAGCATAATACAACGTTCTTGTATAGTTACCAGCATAAGATGCATTACGTGTACGAGTATATGTCGGGTAATAAACTCTTGCCCGTTCGTATGAAGTAGTTACTGAGCGTGTACGAGTATATACATTGATAAAATCACCAACACTGTTACGAGTGTAATAATCTGTACGAGCACTAGTACGAGTATAATATAGCTGAGCAGCACGAGTACGAGTATATGCAGCACTAGTATAATACGCGGTACCTACGTAGTTACCAATATAATCCATTGGTTCGCCACTTTGGAATCTTACATAGAAACTAGCAAATGTGCCAGTGCCTGTGCTAGTACGAACATAGTTACCTACATAAGATGCACTACGAGCATAATTGCCAGTAAAGTATAAACCACGAGCATAATTGCCTGCATAGTAAGTTTCGTTTACAAAATTCACAATATAGTCAGTAGTACGCGAGTAGTTGCCTGCGTAGTAAGCAGTACGTGCATAGTTACCGACATACGCAGCAGCTCGGTCACGAGTATACGTTCCAGTTCCAGTAGATACACGAGTAGATGTTCTACCGTAGTTACCGATATAGGAAGCATTACGATTGCGTGTAAACGCTATAGGTTCGTCAAATATACGTGTAGATGTTCTACTGTAGTTACCTGCATACGAAGCAGCGCGTGCCCGTGTGTAAGTTCCAGTTGCAACACGTGTACGAGTTGATACTCTAGAATAGTTACCTGCATACGAAGCAGCTCGGTCACGAGTATACGTTCCAGTTGCAACGCGTGTGCGAGTTGACACTCTAGAATAGTTACCAACAAAATCACCAGCAAATACTGTTGTATAGTTACCTACATAATCACCAACAAAGCTTGTTGTATAATTACCAGTGTAGTTACCAGTAAAGGTAGTTGCATAGTTGCCAGTATAGTTACCAGTAAAGGCAGTTGCATAGTTACCAACATAGTTGCCTGCGAATGTTGTAGCATAATTGCCAGCATAGTTACCAGTATATGTCGTAGCATAGTTACCAGTATAGTTACCAGTAAACGTTCTAGCATAGTTACCAATAAAATCACCAGCAAAAGGAGTTACCCGGTTACGAGTAAAGTTACCAACATAATCAGTTATACGGTTTCTAGAGTAAGCTGAATAACGAGTACGAGCAGAAGTTCTTGCTGAAGTACGTGCAAAGTCGCCGACATAATCAGTTATACGGCTTCTAGCGTAAGCTGAATAACGAGTACGAGCAGAAGTTATTGTTGAAGTACGCGCAAACTCACCAACATAATCGGTTATACGGCTTCTAGCGTAAGCTGAATAACGAGTACGTGAAGAAGTTCTTGTTGAAGTACGTGCGTAGTTACCAACATAGTTGCCTGCATAAGCACGTGCATAGTTACCAATAAAGCTTCTTGCATAGTTACCAGTATAGTAAGATGCGTAGTTACCTACGAAGTTACCAGCATAGTTTGTTACACGATTGCGAGTATACGCAGATGCGCGAGTTCTAGCATAAGCCTGAGTTCTAGGTGTTATACGAGTTCTAGCATAAGCAGAATATCTTGCTCTTGTGAACGTAGTAGCATAAGTAGATGTGCGAACTTTAGAATATATTCCAGTATAACCTTGAATACGGTTACGTGAATACGTTCCAGTAAAGCTTGAAGCACGAGCTCTAGTATAGTTAGCAGTATACGTTGATACTCTTGCACGACTATAGTTACCAACAAAATTCTGTGAGGTAGTACGTGTAAACGCAGCAGCATAAGCTGATGCTCTTAAACGACTGTAGTTACCTACGAAGTTTGCTGTGGTAGTACGTGTAAAATCAGCAGCATAAGTTGATGCTCTTAAACGTGTGTAGTTACCAGTAAAGTTTGCTGTGGTAGTACGTGTATATGCAGCAGCATAAGTTGATACTCTTGCGCGGCTATAGTTACCAACAAAGTCTCCTGTAGTAGTACGCGTATAGTTAGCAACATAAGCTGATGCTCGTAAACGTGTGTAGTTACCAGCAAAATTCTGTGTGGTAGTGCGTGTGTAGTTAGCAACATAACTTGATGCACGAGTTCTGTTATAAGTTCCAGTGTAACCTTGAACACGTGTGCGTGTAAACGCGGTGTTGTAAGCAGATGTACGAGTTCTAGAATATATTCCAGTGTAACCTTGGACGCGGTTACGTGTAAACGAAGTATTGTAAGCAGACGTACGTGCTCGTGAATATACGCCAGCATATACAGATTGACGCAATCTAGAATATACAGCAGTATAAGCAGAGTTACGTGTTCTTGCATAAGGAGCAGTATAAGTTGATACTCGGCCTGCTGAATAAGCAGATGTACGTGTGCGAGCGTAATTACCAACAAAGTTCTGTGTGGTAACACGAGCATACGTCGAAGCTCTTGTTCTAGAGTAGTAACCAGTAAAGTTACCAACATAAGCAATAGCAACGTCACGAGTGTAACTAGATGGACGTGTTATAACATATTCGCCAGCAAAGTTTCTTGAATAGTTAGCTGTATAATCAGCACTAAAAGTAGAAACTCGTGAACGGCTAAATGTATTTGTATAAGCTCCAATGTATTCGCCTGCGAAGCTTCTTGCATACGTACCACTAAATGTAGTAGTATATGCACTAGTTCTTACACGAGCGTAATTACCAACGAAATCACCAGTATAGTTACCAGCAAAATCACGGCTATAGTTGCCAACAAATCCACGTGAATAGTTTCCAGTATAGTTACCAGCAAAATCAGTAGTAGAGATTCGTGTTGAAACCCTTGAGTAAGCTGATGGACGAGTACGTGAATAAGTCGATACACGAGGATTAACATAGGCAGATGCCCGTGTTCTTGCGTATGATGATTCAACGGTGTCTTTCTTCGTATTAACTGCTGTACCTACGGCTACCCATGTACCTGGGTCAGTCGGTGCGCCTTGAGCGGAAGAGCGCAATTGGTAAGAACCAATATTACCAGCCGATGCGCGCAGTGTTTTTATCCGCTGTCCCAAAGTATATTGGATTTCAGCGTCGGTCATTTCAGAAAGACCGTTATAGTTCGAGTTAGCATTTTTGATTGCAACTGGACGAACTGCAGCAGGGGCTGTAATTGTAGATCGGATATACACATGATAAGGAACGGCCGTTCCATCACCTTGAGTATCGGAGAATATGCTATTAATAAACACATTGTAATCGCTTCCAGGACTAGAAGCAGCTAGCTTAAAAGTTCCTGGGTAGTCTAATTGGACTAGCTTTGAAATTACACGTGTTGCCAAGCTGTCAAGGTCTGCATCTACCATTTCGTAGAATCCAGGAACACTGACATGTGAATAATAACCTACAGGTCTCTTGAAGTTTGTGCCAGTCTCATCTGCCGTACCAGTCTTTTGATAAACTGTTGTGGTAGTTTCACCTGACGTAATTAAGCTAGCAGGATGTGTGCCGACTGATTGATTGAAGAATGTATCTACAAACGATCCGACAGCATTACTGCTAGCTGAACTCAAACTAAGGTTACCTATATCAGCAGCGCCAGCCGCTATCAGATGTTGACCAACACAATATGCAAGGTAGTTTTCTTCTACCGGTTGCAACTCGTGTAAATCTGCACCTGAGTTATAAGTTTTAAGGGGTATACTCGATTTTGACATTAAATGTCTCGCTCTTATAGTAGTTAATCGATACAACGCCGCTAGCGGCGTGCACTACTATTTATACGATTTTAACGTAGAGAGTATATGTTTCTGTGATTTGATTAGTGTTTTGTATAGTCAATCCAACGTAGTTACCAACAAATCCACGAGAATAATTACCAACAAATCCACGAGAATAATTACCAGCAAAGTTGCCAGCAAAGTCTCTAGTAAAGTTGTTAACACTATTACGAGTATACGTTGATATTCTAGTTCTAGCGTATGCACTTGATCGTCCACGTGCATACATACTAGGTCTTGTACGGGAATATGTTCCAGCAAATGTTGTTCCATAATTACCTATATAGTCGCCTACATAATTAGTAATTGTATCCCTAGTAAACGAGCTAGATCTTGTTCTAGTATAATCTTCAATGACATTGCGTGTAAACGTTGACGGCCTGCCTCGTGTGTAAATTCCAGTGTAGTTACCTACAAAGTCACCAGTAAAGGTAGTTACACGATCACGAGTAAAGTTGCCAGCGTAATCAGTAATTCTAGTTCTTGAATATACTGATGCTCTGCTACGAGTAGAAGTTCTTGTAGAAGTTCTTACATAGTTACCAACATAATTGCCAGCATAAGGTACAACGCTAGTTCTAGTAAATGCACGAGAATAATCAGTAATTCTAGTTCTTGAATAAGTAGATGCTCTACTGCGTGTAGATGTTATTGTAGAAGTTCTTGCATAGTTACCAACATAATTGCCTGCGTAAGGTACAACACTAGTTCTAGTAAATGAACGAGCAAAGTTAGTTATACGGTCACGTGTGAACGCACTAGCTCGAGTTCTATTATAAGTATCAGTATAATTACCTACGTAATCAGCACCAGTTGTTCTAGTGTAAGAACTGTTTCTGGTTGCAGTAAAATAGTTAATATAATTTCCAACATAGTTGTTGGTATAATCAGTAATTCTTGTACTAGCATAAGTAGAATCTCTGTTAGTAACATAATTACCTGCAAAGTTACCAGTAAAAGCTGCATAAGAATCAGCATAACTGGTTCTAGTAAAGTCGCGTGCATAGTTACCAATATAATTACTAGTTCTAGTTATTAGATTTACAAAGTTTCTAGAAAACACACTTCGAGAGTAAAAGCCTGCGTATGTGCTAGAACGTATAGATGTGCGCGTAAAATCATTCTGATAATTACCGGTGTATGTGTCCGATGAATTAGGAGTACCTAATCGTTGTCTAACATACGAACTAAACCGAGGCTCTGGCTCGGCAGGCGCGCCACCAATAAATGATCTACTATAGTTGCCTACATAATAAGAATCGCCCGAATGAGAGTACGAAGTAGTGACAACACTTGATCTTGTATAATCTACATAGTTAGTACCTACATAGTTACCAACATAAGCCATTTGTTCGCCACTTTGGAATCTTACATAGAAGCCAGCAAACGTAGTTTCACCATTTGTCGAAGATCTATTTCCGACATAATTAACTGTTCGAGTATAGTAATTAGTTATGCGGTCACGAGTAAAGGTGTTAATAAAATTACCAGCAAAGTACAAATCTCTAGCATAGTCACCAGTATAATTTGTTGTATATGTAGAAGCTCTGAGGTAGTTACCAATAAAATCACGATTATAATTACCAACAAAGTCGCCAGCAAAGTTACTAGTAAAATCTCCGGCGTATGTACTAGCTCGATCTCTAGTGTAATCACCTACAAAATCACCAGCGAACGTGCGAGCATAATATGCTATATAATTACCAGTAAAAATACTTTCTCTTGTTCTAGTAAACGATCGAGCAAAGTCACCAATAAAGTCTCGAGTATAGTTACCAACGAACGATGATGCTCTTGTGCGGCTATAAATTCCAGCGTAATTACCTAAGAAGTTTCTTGAGTAATTACCAGCAAAGTTGCCAGCATAATCTCTAGCGTAGTTACCACCAAAGTTTACATTAGATGTTCTTGTAGAAGTTCTTGCGTATTCACCGACATAGTTACCTGCAAAATCACCAGCAAAAGCGCGAGTATAATTACCAGCAAAGTCACCTGTATAATTTCTAGAGTAGTTGCCAGCAAAGTTTACATTAGATGTTATTGTAGAAGTGCGTGAGTATTCACCAACGAAGTTACCAGCAAAGTCACCAGCAAAAGCACGAGTATAGTTGCCTACATAATCACCAGTAAACGTAGTAACATAATTGCCAGCAAAGTTACCAGCAAAGCCTTGTGTATTGTTTCTAGTATAAATCCCACTGTAATTACCAGTAAAGTTTGAGACGTACTCACCTTGGTATGCACGAGTATAGTTGCCTATATAACCACGAGTATAGTTACCAACAAAGTTGCCGGCGTAACTTGTGATTCTAGTTCTAGCAAATGAAGATGGACGTGCACGAGTATATTCTCCTACGAAATTTCTTAAGTAGTTTCCGCCATATATTGTGATGTAATTACCACCAAAGGTTCTACTATAGTTACCAGTAAAATCACCAACGTATGTTGAATTTCTGTCTAGTATACTATCACGCGAATAAGTAGATGTGCGATTTCTTACGTAAGAAGATATTCTATTTCGTGTATAAGGTTCATCTGCTAATTCCTTTCTAGAATCAGTTGCAGTACCTACTGCTTTCCATGTGCCACCAGTCGGGACACCTTGTGCAGACGAACGTAATTGATATGAGCCAATGCCATTGACTATTGCTCTACGAGTCTTTGCTCTTTGAGACAACGACAATGCTAATTGAGCATCTGACATTTCTTGAACACCTTTATATACACCTAATTCACGGCGTATCGCTAACAATGTAGATGGTGCAAGATTTTCGTCAAGTATAGCAGTTGGAACTGTCGAAGTAGTTTTTTGGTATATGTTATATGTAACAGCTATACCTGCTGCGTCAGTATCGTCAAAGCAACCAGCAATAAACACTGACCAGTTGGCAGAAGGTGCAGCAGTACCTAAGAAGAATGATCCACTATATGCTTGTAATGCTAATTTGCTGTTGATCCGATCGATTAATATATTTAAATCAGAATCGGCCATTTCCTTAATGCCTTCAGATCCAATCGGAGTTTCACGATATGCGACTGGTTTAAGGCAATCAGCGCTTGACTCAGACGCAATACCTGCCACTTGGCTAAGTGTAGTAGTGGTTTCAGTGGATGTTATAGCAGTCGCCGGATGAGTTCCGACTGGTTGGTTATAATAAAAGTCTACAAAAGAACCTATTGCAGTATTACCTGCAGAGGTTAATGTGAGATTACCAATTTCGTTATCAGCAGCTGCAGCAAATTCCTCACCTACAATATAAGCAAGGTATTCTTCTTCAGCTGTAGTTAAGCGCTTTAAGTCACCATCAGCGGTGAGTCTCTTTAGTGCCTGATCCAATGACATTCGACTATCCTAATAATTAATTAATTAACACGCCGGATTCGTCATATATTCTAATGAAACGACCAGCTAAATGATTTAAAGCACCAACGATATTTGTTGTTGCACCAGCGCTATCATAGAATGCTGCTAAATCTTCTCTATGACCAACGATGTTGTCCTTTATATTTATAAGATCGTTTGACGCGGAATCCAGCTGAGAATGGTTTTCATTGATTGCATCAACGATAGTTGAACCAACAGTATTCAGTGTGGCCCAAGCTGTTGGATTAGCACCAGTTACACCAATCTTTTGAAGCGTAGCTAACAACGTAGGTTCAGCAGAATCTAGTCGTGCATCTAATGTGTTAACTTCGGCGTGTAATTCGTTAATGGCTGTTACTACTACATTAGCAGTAGTACTCAATGTAGTTACTTGACCTAGTTCATCAACTATTTCTTCGATAGCGCCTTTAAAATGCTTTGAAGTTAGTCCATCAAAAGTACCTGTAGTACTAGTGTACAAATCATCTTCGTGTTCGTTTAGTGCTGGTATTAATTGTTGAGCAGTAGTATCTAATGTATGCCATGATGCGCTAGCTGAGTCAGAACCAATCTTGTGATTAGTTGTTACTAAACGAACTTTAGTTATTTCTAATTCGCCAGAAGCAGAATCTAATTCATCATGAACTTCGTTGACAGCCGGAACTACTGTAGTTAATACAGTGTTTAAGGAAAGGTGATATCCCAACTCACTGCGCAACTCTTCGATAGCACCTTTAAAATGCTTTGAAGTTAAACCAGTAAATGATCCAGTAGTACTTGTATACAGATCATCTTCATGTTCGTTGATTGCATCGGTTAGATCTATACTAGTTGTATCCAAGGACATTGAACCAATATCTGCTTCATGTTCATTAATCGCTTCAGTCAAATCGACAGAAGTTGTTAATAAACCCATGTCACCAATATCAGTCTCATGCTCATTAATAGCAGCAACAATATTAGTTGCAGTAGTTGACAGTGAGTAATTAGATAAGCTACCACGAATTGCTGTTTCTAATTCGTTGATAGCATTAACTGCATCAGTTTTAACATCAGTTGCTAGCGTTGTATGGTTACCCAATTCAACACGTAACTCTTCAATTGCTGCAGTGAAATGTGAACCAGCCAACCCAGTAAATGTAGCACCTGAATCGTAAAGCTCTGCATGAATTTCGTTGATCGCTGATATAACTGCTTGCGATGAAGTATGCAACGTGTAATCTAAGTTGGCTCCACGAATTGCTGTTTCTAATTCGCTAACCGCTGTAACAAGCACCGATTTATTGTCAGTGTTTAATAGAGCTGGATCTCCAAGATTGGTAGAGATCTCGTTTACTTTATCTTTAAATATTTTAAACGAATCGGTAATATCTACAATGGGTTGTGCCATTATGCTAGTCTCTCTGCTATTTTAGAAAGTAAATCTTTCATCTCTGCCATGTCGCTTTGCAGTGATTTGACTGTATCTTTCAGTTTAGATTCTTCAGCTTTTTTAGCGGCCGACCTCTTTTTCTTAAGTCGAGCTGCCTTTATTTCGCTAGTGTCTATATTTATAATAACGCCCGAAGCGTCTCTACGAAGCCCCGGGTGTCCTTCTACTTCTTTCATCATACAGCCAACGCTATACAACGTAAGTCTCTAATCAAAGGTACTTGCGTTGAGTTAGTTGAAGCAAATACTATTTTCACTTGGAACGTAGTAAATTGATCAACGCCAACACCACCATTTGGTCCACCAACTAAGTAACGATACTCACGGAATATACCCTTGTTTGTATCAGTAGGAAGTTTATCTTCCGGAGTAACATAGTGCCAACCTTGTTTTCTTATATCAGTTGCACCACTTGAAACTCTCCAGAATACATGGAACTCAGACTGTGGAGGTCTGTTAGCATTCAATAGTATCTTAAGACCATCAGACTCTTCTAGCAAGTTAATAGGAATCGTAACATGTTTTGCAGCAGATGTACCTAATGTTGGGTGAGTCTCAGGGACAAACCTTACTGGTACATTGTCAGATCCAAGTTCACCGCCAAATTGGTTATCTACAAGGTTACTGATTGCTGCAATGTTTGCTAACTGCATATCGATAGCAGGTGATACACGCGAATCAACAGTTGACATATCTACTTTAATTGTAGCAGAAGTTTCACCTGAAATAAGGTTAGCAACTTCATCTACTGGGTTAGCTAACATCATCGGTTTATTGAATGAGCTATAGTTAACATCGTTCTTAAGTAATCTGTACGATATATCTTTAGTGAATCGTGAAGCAGCTTCGCTTGCAGGAGACGCTAATGATGATGTAGACAAGAACTTACCGAACATAGTATGGTTAGTTCCACCTGGTTTTTCAATTGCAAAGATCGGACGAATCGTTTCAAAGATTACGTTTTGGCGACTTCTTATTAATGGTCCGCCAGTACGACCTGATTTAGTAGCAGATTGACCTGCGTTGAATGTATATGAATGAGCATCTACTTTAGTGACTATACGTGCACCAGATAAATTTGCCCATGTGATACCATTCGTTTCAACAAAGGTTTCACCAATTATAAGTGAAGTAGTATCGCCAACTCTGAAACCGTGACCTGAACATATAATAGTAACTTCAGTTGAAGCTTTGTTTGTTACAATCGGGTTAGTAACAAGATCTGTATAAGGAACCTTACGGCTATTAAGAACAGCTTGTCCACTACTTACAAACTCAGCTCTATGAAGTACAAAAGCAATATCTTGAGTTTGATCAGACTCCCATGCGTAAGAGTTCTGAGACTTATAGTAAGAACCTAAAGTTGGTTGTTTAGTAATACGTTCTTGATTTGAACCAAGTATATATTCTTCTACTTGAGAAATATATAACTTGTATTCCATAGAACGAGACTTAACTATAAATGCATACTCAGTACCACCTTCAAGATGTATCGGTTCATCAAACACAAATGTAGTTGCGTTACTACGCATCGATGCTATAGTTTGTGTAGGGTTAACGTTAACTTGGTTTGGATGTAAGCTAACTAATGATTCAGCGATCATCTTAGTTGAACTAGGAGTTCCATTTTCCATTGGACGAAGTTCAACACTAACTGTGTCATTTGAATCTAATGGTTTAGAAGCAAAGTATAAACTTAAACGTGTAACAAATATACCATTTGGATCTAATACTTGGAACGATTGAGCAGATGGATCCATGTACTTAAACGGAACGTTATTAGATTTACGAATACTGTTACGTTTCCAAGGTGCGTACTTATCAACATTGTTAGAGTCTATTGGATCAAACTCTGGTAAAATACTAGGCGATGATTGTGGAGCAGTATAGTAATCATCTGGAATAACAAAGTCATTCTGACCAGTATATGGATTGTTCGCAACAGGTCCAAGGATAGCAGGACCCTGTGTGTAATCTGGAACACTATCTAGTATAACAACATTAGTAGGTTGCGTTGCTGGAATAGTTGTTTCTGATGGAATGTCATCAGTTTCTTCAGTAATAGTAACTTCCGAAACGCCAGTTATATCACTTACTGTAGTAGTTGACAACGTTGATTCAGTAGAAACGCTAGACTCTGTTGAGGTAGTTTGTGAACCAACAACTTCTAAAAGTCTCATTGAAGATATAACTTCAGTTTCAGCAGTACCAACAACATTGTATATTGCACGTGCTGCTGAGAATGATTCACTATTAGAATATGTATTTAATTCTAGAAGCTCAAATGATACAGCACCAGATCTAAATTTATATTGGTTGTTGCATGGGATCTCAAATTCGCCTTCAAGAACACCAGCGACGTTTGTAATCAATGCACCAGAACCTTCGCTATGTTCTAGAGCAGGAGCATTACTATAATCGTAATCGATATCGCGATCTGAGCTAAATACAAATGGCTTAGCTTTACAGAACTTAGCAACATCAGTTGTATCAAAGTAAGGGAAGTATTTGGTATTCGCTAATAAGCCAGTCGCTCTAAAAGAAACTGTGCGTGAACGTAACCATGGAATGAAACATATATCCAATACTTTGTTACCAATAACTTCTCGGATAGTAGACTCACCAGCAATTCTGTTAACAGTAACAGTTGTTGAAGTGTTAGTCGTAGTTTCCGTAGTTGTCTCAGTCTCAGTAGTAGTAGTTGTAGCTTCTACTTCAATGATATCAATCGTATTCTCATCCCAATCGACTCCAGTAACATCTACGCCACCTGATATAGTTAAACCGCCAAATCTTGGAGATCCAATTTTAACTTGGTAACCAGTTACATTATCATCAACTACAATTGTTAGGTTTGTTCCACCAGTTATAACTGCAGTACAACCAACAGTATTACCAACTCTTGGATCAAACTCGCTGTTAGATGCAAATTGATTTAATGCACCGGTGATTGTATCGCCTGGTCCAGCGTCTTGGTTAATTGAATCACCAAGCGAACTAGTATCTAATACGATAGTTTTAGGAGTATATGCTGCAGTAGATGGAGAGAATACTGGTGGCATGCCATGTGGATTTGCTACACCAAGAGCTGACCAGTTAATATTGTCAAAGTCAATACCTGCTAAATTAGGGAAACTTCCTATACCATCAGCAATAGTTAAACCAATATTTCCGTAGTAAGTCCAGTTAGCAGTAGTAGGCTGAACGTTATGTCCAACAACAACAGGTTCTAATTGGTTTTCAGTTTGAGAAGTACTGATTGAGCTATGAGATTGTTCATCTCCAATAGATAAATCGTTAACATTAACGCCACTCCAGTTCCATTCCCAGTTGTTCCATAATAGAGCTTGAGTAGTATCTAGACGTGTGCCACCATCAACAATTGATGGAGCAGTAACTTCGGTGTTAAACCAGTTATCACCAGCAGGAGATAACTTTAAGTTACCGTCACTAGTCTGAATAAAGAAAGGGTTAACGTTGACAATACGAGATGCAGTAGTCTGACTGATTTGTGGCAACTCGCTATAATCTAAAAGAAGTTTATCACCAACTTTCTTGGTGTTAACAGAACCAGTATCAGCAGCATCATATTGAAAACCAAGGGTTTCACGTGATATAAACGATGGACGAATATATTTGTGTTGTGGATCCATTGCTGATCTATGTTCAATGCTCTTAGTATCAGTGTATGTTTGGTCTTTAAAGTTATCAACAAAGAACCCAGACTTGATACGTTCGTTACCATCAGAGTCAACCAGACGTGTTTGTGCCGTAGATAACTCAAGCAATGACATAGTTGTCACTTCTTCAAGTCTTTCTAATTTCTTATCTATTCGACCAATGTCAGCCATAGTGTATGCTTTTAAAGGCATTAACTTAGAACGTAAATCTTTTGTATGCAGGGTGTTAGGGTTCATTTGGAACTTAAACAGCTCAATAGTTCCATTTGGAGTAGTTGGATATTTAGGATCTAATGAAGAAGAACCAGCAACATAACGTAGCTCACCAGTTTCTGATAAACAAAGTTTATCGTTACGTGGCAAGTAGTATTCTGTGTCAGCAGTAATCAATGAAGTCGGACGTGGTAATTCACTTACTGTATTAAAGTTACCGGCACCATCAGTAGATGGACGGAAATCAATAACGTCACGTAGTGATACTAAAGATCCAGACTGAAGTCTATGTGAAGGAATACTTCCATAATCAACACCTAGGCTACCTAGCTGACCGACATAAGAGTTAACAGCAAAGAAGTCACCATTACCATGACTAAAGTGTTTAAACGTAACGTGTACTTGAGCACCGTCAGAATCTAAACCGTAACCTTTGTACATTAATCGACCATCGCCATAGTGAGTATCACGTTGGCCGTTGTCAATAAAGAATGCAGGTGATAAGTCATCACCAGTTGCGTCATGATGCTTAATAGTATCAACACTGTAAATGTCAGACTTACCTAGTGCAATGAATTTTTGTCCATTAGCATCAGTAGATAATGTGCCTGAAGCAGTTACTTCGGTTAAAGTCTTTTGTCTAACTGTTCCATTTTGTTTAGACACATACGCGATAACCGAAGCATTTTGACCTACAGGCAAGTTGCTTATTGTAGCAGACTTGCTGTTTGTTAGTGTAACAACTGCTGTGATATTTGAAGAAGTATCTTCATCTGATACAATCCAATCGTTAGTACTTGTAAAGTCTTCATCATCACCTAGTGTGATTGTATAAAGACCTGAAGCAGGAATAACACCTGGGCTAGCAAATCTACGAGCAACAGTTAACGAGATATCTGTTAAAGCTTTAGGACGTTGAATTGGAGTATCGAATATCAATAAACCTTTGTTCGGCTCTTTAAGAGGAGCGTATCCGTTAGAATCTAACTTTAATGTAACCCATGGGTTAGCATCGCTATTAGCACCAGTTACAGTTGATACAGTTTTAACATCTTGGAAACTAACTGTAGCATCTGTTTGTTGTATATTGAATAAGTGAAGGTTAAACAGATTGCCTTTACCTTCTTGAACTGCTCGTACGTTAGCAGTACCGAATGCAGCATTCGCTGAATTCTTTAAGTATACCAATTGGTTGGTGTTTGTGTTGAACATTCCACCAGACGTCGCAGAGTCAGCAGCATATTCATAGAAGCTACCATAGTTAATACTAATGCCTTCGTTGTTTTGAACGAAAGTATCTTGTGCTTTAGGTACAACTAGAGCAGCACCCGTAAGTTTCTCTACACGGTAACCATTGATGTATGCAATACCACGGCCAACTTTTAATCTAAAGTCAGTAGAACTGTTAGGTTCAAAATGAGCAGTAAAGTTTTTCTTTATGTAATCGCCAGACTCTTCTTTAGTACGTAGTGCCATCTCTTTTTTAATTGAGTTGAAACCAGATGAAGCAGTAACTACTGATTGTAGTTGACCACCGATAACTGCAGCAAGATGAACGAATACGTCAGTAGTATCAACTAACGTACGAGTAGTAAGTTCTAAACGAATGCGGTATCGATCAGCACCAGGAGAAGCAAGGTTAGGAGTTACACCTGTGTTATCATATAATGCATCGTCGTCTTCAACGGTAACAATATCTTGTATAACTTTAAAGCCAACATCAGCAGCTGTACCAGTAGCATATTTGTCTAAGATGATAGTTTGTGCAGGACAAAATACCATGTGACCTTGAATGAAGAAACTACCTTCAGCAATTTGGCACAGTGAACCTTTGCCTACAGCAGGATTTGTAGCAGTGTTAGTTGTTTGTACAACAACATTGACAGTATTACCATTCACTATACCAGTAAGAGTAGAACCAGCTGTGATAGATGTGAAAGTGTCAGTAGCATCTGCCGGAGCAGGACCACTGATATAGCTAACATATAAAGTTTCAGGATCAGTTCCGATTGCAGAGACTGCTTCGTTAACCCGTACTTTGATACCAGAAGTAGATTCAACAAATACTGAATTTGGCATGAACGAGATATCTGGAAGTGTGCTAGGTCCGACTAGTTTGATGAAGTGATAGTTCTCTTCGATCTTCAAGCCGCCAGGCTTTATCGCTGCGCCTTCAACGAATAGGTTACTTCCTAAACGTGAAATCTCTTTTTGAATTATTGTTTGTAGCTGAGTAAGTTCTCTTGCTTGCAACGCCTTACCGCTGTTAAATAACACGCGGTGGTAGTTGTCTTCTTCCAAGAAGTCGTCTCGGTAAGTAGTTCTAAAGACTTGTTCAGTATATTTTTTTGTCATGTTCCTAAAACCTTAAAGTTGGATAACGATCTTAATATCTTCCGTTTGATCGGCAGAACGTAATACCGCTGCCCTATTATCAATGTATAAAAGCTCACCAGATAATGGATCTACTTTACCTTGAAGTGTAGCACCTACGATACCCGTAGTAGCTCCAGCACTGCTTTCGATAGTCTCACCGGGTGAAAATGATTTAAAACCAGTAGCTTCGGTTTGGTGATACCATATAGTTGCACTGTCTGTATCATCTATATATGCCTTTGCCAACGAGCTCTGACCTTCGATAATAACGTCGTTAACAAATGGACCTGAGTTGATTGAACTAACACCAAGTTTATGTAATGTACTACCAACTGATTCAGTAAACAACCCGTCAGAGTCAGCACCAAATAATGGATTTCTAAGAAGAAGTACTTGTCTAAAGTCTTGATTGATTAAGAATTCGTCGTTCTCACCTTCAATGATTTTAGTGTTGAACATCAACTGAGCAGACTTCATATCATCTCGTGCATCAGCACCAAAGCCACCCTTAGTAGCAAAGATAGGTCTTACAACTGCACCCTCACCAGTACCACCACCAGAAAACACAACACTTGCATAATCATAGCCTTTACCGTAATATGAGTTGTTGACATAGTCAGCTAAGATATTACCAGCAGAATCAGTTTTAACATCTAGTCTAGTTAATTGACCACCTACAATTACAGGAGTAGCAAAAGCACCAACGCCATTACCAGAAACTGTTGCTACAGGAGTTGAACTATAGTTTAGTCCAGGATTAACAACAGCATAACCAACAATCTGACCAACGATTGCATTGTCTTGTACTAACTTCTGTTCAACAACTTCTGATAAAGAATCAGAGTCAGTTGAAGCAACGAATTCAACCGGCATAAACGCTGATGATAAAAACTTAGATGCTTTAAGAGCACCGATAGAGTACATGAACTTCCATACATATCCATCCGAAGTACGGAATGGTCTACCGTTAACATTACCAACTGGTTGTTCACTAGAACCATTATTGCTGTTTGAACTGCCTTGACGCAAACATAGGTATACTTGTTGACTAGTGTTCATTACATAATAAGAATTTGCAGGGTAACCAGCAAAGTCATCATCATATGCAGAGTATGTTGCACCAAGAGACCAGTTAGAACGTGTAACACAGAACGTCATGTCAGTAATATTCTTTACCGCTTGCATTCCTAATCGTGCGTTACGTACATCACGTGGTGAAGTAACCGGAACAGCCGCAACATCCTCAGCATCCCAATCCTCTGAACGGCCTAAGCCGGCGTAGTATCGAGTATTCGGTTCAGCAAAATCTGCTAAGACGTCTTGTAGTAATTGCTTTTTAATAGCATCTGTTAATATAGCTGACATTTTTAATTATTTCCTTTATGCGAGAACCGCGCCTTCGTTATTAGTTACCATCCACTGAGAACCAGTCCATACGATTGTGACCGCGTCATCGTTAGATAGTGTAATAGTTGAATAAGCTTTTAGACTAGTCGGCGTTACTTGTACTTCACCGCTATTGATATTCATTAGTTTCTTTTCTTCACCAATCTCTGTTCCATTTGCCATACTTGCTAGTACAGCAGATGTAGTATTAAAGATTGTAATTGGATCTTGTAAATCAACAACTGTGCCCGATGTCATAGTCTGCGTCGAGTAAGCTACTCTATTTGTTATCATGACAGCGCCGTTGCCTTTAGCACGAATGTTGATATCTATATCAGCCTCGGCACCATCAACAGAAAGTACAGGAGCATTACCGCTAGCAGCATTAGTTACAGACAAATAGTTAATTGCGCTAGATGCTGGTGAGAAGTCTAGTAACGTCGATCCTGCGTTATCTAATATACCATCGTTAATACGTGGAGAAGAAACTATCGGAGCAGTTAACGTTTTGTTAGTTAGTGTTTGCGTATGATTGTTAAAGACCAACACATCATCAGTTAACAATAAAGGTATAGTAACATTGCGATTAGCACTTAACTCAGAAGCAGCAAAGACATACGAATGATTAAGACTTGTGTCTAATACAGTAAAACCACCGCCAATAGCTGGAGCGGTTAATGTTTTAGCTGTTAATGTTTGAGTTGCATCTGATAGAACAATCTCACCACCAGTACTTGGCAATGATAAAACGATGTCAGCAGCTTGAGCACTAGCACCCTTTATCTTAGTAGTGTGCACGTGAGTTAACGACGAGAACAAAATACCATCACTATCAAAAGCTACTTGAGGCATTACGGTAGAACCTTCGCCACCTAGCTTTGTATACAACTCATCAAAGTTCTGGTTAATTTTAGTGGCAGCCAAACGGAGAGTATCTCCGCTGCCGTCGTTAGCTATTGTTCCGGTGTTAATTATTGATTTGCTCATGTTTATAATTACCTAAAAATTCTTATTACTATTTATAACAATTCAGCGAGCGTCTTTTCGCCATCTGAATCATTTTGCTCAATCCAAGTAAATTTCTCTTGGTCCATAGTTTCTTCGCTGTTCATCTTCATACCGTTGATTGAGTTGATATCATCATCATCATCGAACGTTGGAGAATCAGGAGTTAAGTATTCGCCTAGAGATGAATAGTTCAAGTCTAGTTCTTGTATAGACAGATCTTGTACGTCGTTCAAGTCATTACCACCTGGATTAGGATATGTAGCTTCTGAACCAAGGTTCGTTCTGAATAATGTAACTACTTCACCCTCTGCAGCCATATTGAATAAACCAGTATGTTGTGCAAAACCAGCAGGATTAAACGCAGCAGATCCTTCGATCTCTCTTGGTGGTAGATCGAGAATACCTGGATTAGGTTGTGACTCAACGTTCATATCAACGAAGCCGACGATTTGTATCTCTGCACCTAAGTACATTCCCGCAGGATGCACAAACGTCTTATAAACAGATCTCCATGTTTCAGACGGAAGTTCTGATTTAATCTGTATTGCAAATGTTTGATACAACTTATCATTAGTCAAGTAACGTTCAGAGTTAGGACCTATCTGGCTTGCTAAATTATCAAGCTCTTCTGTTATAACAGCAGTAACAACCAAGAACGATGATGGGGTTAACCCAGTGACCACTGCTTGCTTAGAGTTGCTAAACAACGCAACAACATAGGTTGCTGGATCTATAACCGGATTTGCAGTAGTATTATATTTGATATTCCATCTACTATTATATCCAACAACAATGAAACTCTCTACATCATTTATGATATCTAAGTTAGCATTACCAGAAGCATCAGCCTGAGTAAGGTATACTCTAGTGCTAACTTTTTGAGTAGGAGCTCCAACTGTGAACACATTATTTTTAGTGTATGCAATATCCGGATCTATTCCAAAGAACGTTCTAAAGAACTGTTGAATAGAATACTTAGTACCTTTTGATCTATACAATATACTAGAGAACTTAGCAGCTGCACGCTTATCTAAGAAACCATTAAAGTATGATTGTCCTAATAACAGCTCATCTTCAATGTATGATAATAGATCAAGATCTGTTTGGCTGATATCCTTTGTAATAAACAAGTTGTCAATCAAACGAGATGGTGAGAAAGTCTCATTCTCGGTCTTATAGTACTCACTAAGTATCGAAACAAGCTTAGGATACGTCTCTATGACATATGAAGAAAGTACTTGTTCAACTTTGTACTGACGTAGATTAAGGTTTCGACGACCTATATCTACGAGAGTTTTGTCAAATGTATGAATACTCATTAATTGGTCGCCGTTACCGATACTGCACGTGCGGTTGACGTAGCAGAATCATATCGTAATACATCATTGCGTGTAGGTGCTAACACACTTTGGTTAGCTGGTACAACTGAGATTTTAACCTCGCTAAGACCTTGACTTAAAGAGTCAACAGTTAATCCAACGAGATTAATAATTCCTTTAGTTGCATCATACGAACCAACGTTATCAATGATAAGAGTGTTGTCGTTAATGTTAACTACTTGTAGAATGTTACTTGTAAGCTTGTTACGTACCTGACATGTTAATCCACTATAGACGAAAGAAGAACTTCGTATAATGAAGTTAACATCATCAGGTGTTGCAATAGCGGTAGGGAATAATAAGTCGTGGTTCTGTTCAACTGTAATGATTGGAGTAAACCGTTGTTGCATCTTAACATCTGCTCTAGATGATAATATTGCAGGACTCAATTGATCTATATCACTTAGAAGATTAGAACGTCTAAACGCCTGATCGAAACTTCCGACTGCTCCATTAAAGTAATTTAATATCTCAGCACGAACATTTGATTGTATAGTATTCTGTGTAAGGGTAGTGAGTCGTGGATTAAACTGGAAGAAGACTTCGGTCTCTATAAAAGTCTCAACTGGATCTGCAAACTTAAGTCCAAATGAAGCAACTGCTAACTGAGCAGATAAGTCTTTGACACCAGCTTTAGTTGCTATCTTGACTGAATCTGAGATGTTATCCTCAAACAATATAGACATGAAGACTGTACCATACTCTGGTATAAGTGCATCTTCACCACCCCAACTCTTAATATCTTTAATACGCGAAGAATAATTTTTTAGTACTAACGCAGAGTAATCAACTGCTGTTACCATTCTATTCTGTGATGCATATTGGTAGGGCGCATTTTTTCTGATAGACTCTATAGATTCTTTTGCTGCACCAGCCGACGATTTTGATACCGTAGATACTGTGGGCATTCTACTTATCGTAGAGGTAACAACAATAGGAGTAGTAGGTTCAAACCGTGATATGTTATCTGATGCATTGCCTGCAACACTGAGGTAATCTAGTGTTATCTTAGCTCCGGGTGTTGGAGCAGCACCTAGAGTAGTACCATTGCCAAATGATAGTTCAAACTGTCCATTCGGAAGTTCTTTAAGGATATACAGTGTAGCATTTTCATCTATACTGATAGCTTTAACGATGTCAGTGTATGTGGTATAACTACTTGATGTCGCTGATTCATATACACGTACAACAGCACCACTAGTATACATTGATTCATCTGGTATGATATACGCAGTGTTCTCATTAGAAGAACCAGCAACGAAAGTCTTACGCCGAGCAGTACCTTCTACAATAGGAATGATAGGTTGATCGTCATACGTTAAGAATTGGTAGTAACCGTTACCATCATCTGTAGCTTTAATAGACTCTAGAGTTTGAAATGTGAATGAACCGTCATCACCTTGTGCAGTGAATGAATAACCTGCAGGTACATCTAATATGTTAGATCGATTAGCAACAGAGTTTAAGTTAACTGACATGCGTATATCAGCAGACGATGGACTCTTACTATCAGGTACGTAACCTATACCTTCAGATAAAGATATTAGTGAGCTACGTAATTGAGCAGTACTAAGGAAGCTTTCATTTAAAGCGAAGTTAGCGGTCAGTGCATTAATGTGTGTGTTATATGCTAACACATCTAATATAGATGATAGACCAGAAGCTTCAAAGTTATAGTCTTTGAATTCAGCTGTTTGTTCTAAGTAATCTTTTAGATTGTTTTTAATGTTTTGAAAATCTAGCGCAGTAGATTTTATAGTAGTTGCATGTGTTGCCATATTAGCGTAGCCTGTTCAATCTAGTAGTGAATACGATCTCTAGAGAGGTATTAATGATTTTAAAAATAACAGTGATGTCAATTGAATTTGCATCCGGATCAACAAGAGCTATAACGTTTAAGCTCTCAGGATCAACCCTAGGTTCAAACGCTTTAATAGAAGAGGTGATACTGAATTCAATATCACGAGCTGTCTGTGTATCAGCTAACTCAAACAAGTACTTAGTAACGTTTCCACCAAAGTATGGAGAAAACGGCTTCTCACCTCTATTAGTCATAATAAGATTCTTGATAGCTTGCTTAACAGCAGAAGCTCCATTCATCTTATATACGTCACCAATAGTAGGTTTAAGGTCGAAGGACATGTCAATATCAACATAGTCTATGTTACGGCTGGTAGCAATAGATGCTTTACCTAAGTTGCCGTCTTCGATTGATAGTGCTCTTGTAGTAGCCATGGGGTCTCTTCTTAAGTGTCTTACATAGTATTTATACTAATCTACAAGTGCTTCTATCAACTCATTCTTACTTTGTACTGTATCATTGTACGTAGTTAATATCTGTTGTTTAAAGTTAGGTCTAAACTTATCAGTAACTACTGGCATCTTCACAATGATCTGACTGGTTAAAGAACCATCCGGATTCAATGTATCATAGTCTAACTGTATTGACTCATAGAACATGTGGTCCTTCCAGTACTCTGCTATTTCGTATGTTGATGCATGGTCTATCTTACCATCCTTATTGAACACTTGATACACTGTGGTTATACCCATTGATTTATCTAGAGTACCGCCTGATAGTGTCTCATCAGGTCCTGCTCTATACAAACCTTCTGAGATAACTAATCGTACATCATTGAATAACACTGTATTACCATTAATACTTCTATACAACTCTGCATGGAGATATAACTGGCGTGCTATTTGTTGTCGTGCTGCAGCTGAGTTAACATGATTGAACGAAGTGCGATTACCATAAGCACCAAGGAACTTAGCAATAGAAACCCCAGGAGCTAACTTAGTCCCTGAGTTAATAGCACTTGGGTTTAAGAAGTTAGGGTTGTATATTGGATCAACTAATATTTGTCTTATCATTATGGTGTAAACCTCTTTCCTCTATTAGCAACTGAGTTACCAATAGGATTATAACCGAATTTAGATGATGGTTTATTACTAGAGATTCTACCAATCTTAGGCATTTGTACATCTGAGTATGAAGAACTAATACGTCCTTCACCTACCATCTTACTTGCTAAACTGCTTCTATTACCAGGATCACGAAAGCATGATCGTAGTTCTTGTGTAGTAGGAACCTTTTCGAATATACCATCGTAGTCATCTTTAAGCAACAAGGAGTCTTTCATCTTATCACCATCATCAACTGTGATAGTACGTACAGCATATGAACCAATAGCTAAGTGGGCTGTAGCTATAGCTCCATTGGGTGGTGGACCGTTTGGAGTCTGTGATGTCTGCTTATTAACTGGTGGTTTTGGTGTAGTAGGTTTACTAGGGCCGGTAGCTGCAGTACCTGCAGTAACTGACCACTGAGACCATGTAGCTGTTTGTGAAGTACCTGAGTGCAACGCTTCAGTTGCTTGACCAAAGAATGAACCATAGAAAGCTGCACCAGATGTATATGGTGTTGGACCTAATGGACCTTGGTATACCTTACCGCTGAAGTCAACAGCATCACCGCCAATCGTACCTTTGACACCAATCACTGAGATATTAGTAGCTGATAAGTTAGCAGTCTCTGAGACTGCAACCCATTCACTAGTTGCTGATTGTAGTAACTGTCCACCTGATATTAACTCCATATTAGATGCTGTCTTTATGGAGACTGCTCCTTTAGATGTTGTATCAAAGTTAGCAAAGTTCTGCATAGTACGTGACTCAATAGTCTTCTCTACTCTATGACCTTTAGTTAACTGTGTATTGTTCTTACCAATATCTTGGTTACTATTCTGACTAATAGTCTCATTCTTAGAACCACCAACATTCACATTATAATTACCAGCAACATCAACATTATAATCACCTGCAACTGTAAGATCAAGGTTACCATGGTAATGCATTTTACCATTACCTTCAATGATTATAATCTGATCACCGCCGGTAACTTCTATTTTATTATTAACTGCTGATACAACAAGTGATCCATCAGCTCTACATTCAATGCCAGCACCACTCTTATGTTTAATGAGTATACGTTCACCACCTGGAGTATCATCATATTCAACAACATGACCGGATGCAGTTTCTTTAACTTGATTGAATGGATACTGTGATGGTTGTTGATCTTCTATATTAAGAGATACGCCCGGAACACCGCCACCAACGTATAAGTTATTAACCTTTGTACCACGTGCTGCTTTGTTAATAGAGCTATCATAGTGATACTCTTGTTTTGGATATTCGCCTGTCGGATCCTGGAATCCATCTAATGGTACACCTAACGTAGCTTCTTCATTGTTAGGAAGTCCTGTAGTAGATTTGTCACGTGATATAGTCATACGAGTCTCTTAGTAATAATCTCTGCAGAAGAATACGCTTCTTCTGTGAGTAAGTTTTGGTATACTGATTTCTTTCTAAATACTTTATTTGCATATTCTATTACATCAAAGTAAGGATCTGATGCAGTTTCTTCTAAATCATTGTGACCGAACACTTGTCCACCATGGTACACAGTGTAGAACGCACGTAGGAGTGCCTGCAGTGTCCTGGTTTGTGATTGAGTGTACGACTGTGAAGATCTATATGTACTAGGATTTTCTGTGTCCGTAGAGCAATTCAGGCCACCGACTAAAACTACGTCAATACAATTATATTTGTGGCCACGAACATCTGATGCTATAGAAATGTTATTAACAGGCATACCTCTTTGTAGTCTGCCATCTCTTCGTATTATATAGTGGTACTGTATACCCATAAGACCACGGTTATTATGGTCAATATGAATCTCTTCTGCACCAATGTTCTGGTTAGTGTATGTTTCTGTTGCATGAATGATAAGTTCATTAACATCACGATCGATAGCTCGAATCTCAGCACCAAGTTCTTCTATAGAATCAACATATGTGAATGCATCAAACTGTGTGTCCGTACCTTTATAACGTTCAGCGTTTGAGCTAAGTGTAGAGTCAACAACACTGAAGTCTAAAGCACTCTTTAACGTAGTACCTGATATAGTGGTACCAATGTTAGCAAATGATTCACTTACAGCAATGATCCGTGATTTAACTGTTGCTATCTCAGTATTAGTAATACCTGCAGAGACTGCTTTAGTAGTAAACTTATTAATAAGGTCTGTAGTATTCTTTGGTGTTATAGAATTTAATAATGTAGAAACTTCAGGTGAAGTAGATGATGCACCACTAGTAACTAATTTTATACCAGATGCAATACCGGCCTCATCATTAGTCTGAGCTGCTTTAATAATACGACTTAACTCAGCGTTGCTTAACTTAAGGTTAGGAACTAATTTATTAATGAAGTTACTTGCTTGAGTGGTAATACCTTCTGAGATATCTTGTAATAAACCTTGTCCAGTAGATATAGCATTATTGACTAACGTTCCAACAAACTCATCTGCAGCAGCAATAAAATCATTACCAATATTAGCAACGTTATCCATTGCACCAGTAACATCATTAACCGAAGATGTAATAGTGTTTGTAACGTTCTTAGCTTCTGCAAACAATGTACTGTTACCAGTAAAGTCACTAACAGTATCATTCAATATAGCAGCTGGGTTATGTGAGTTAATTGCTGATAGACCAGCTACAATCTGATCTGAACTAGGTGCAGCTAAGGTTGTCAATTGACTAGTTAACGCTGACATGTCAGGCAAACCACTACCGACACCGTTTAGAGCACCACCCACATCAGCTACTGCAGTGTTTGCAGCTGCTACCAAGTTATCAATCTTAGCATTAGCTTCACTAACAAGTGTATCAACAGAACCTTTAATCTGATCTAAGGCTGATCCACCTTCAGCTATATCACTCAACCCACCATCAATTGATCCAAGCAACCCAGTCAACAAACCTATTATAGTACTAATCTGACTGTCTAGTGTACCACCTGCAGCACTAACGCTGCTAAAATCAAATGCACCAGACTCATCAACCAACCCAGTCAAAGCTGTATCAAATGATATATTCATCGATACATCACCATCACTATCAGCATCAAATGATGTAGTAATACCAGAGGTATAGTCAACACCAGTACTACTCTGTACAGGTAGAGTCATAGTGTTAATATTATTAATACCAGTAATACCAATAGAAGCATCGATACCACAATAACCCACCTGTTCATTACTTGTCTTAGCATCATAAGATATAGTACCAGCAGTGATTCCGTCATTACCATACCCAGCTAAGCTAGACCTAACACCACTCTTAAGATCCATTAGCTTAGATGCTTCGAAGGATACGTTAGATGCTGCTTTCTTATTTAATAGATTAGCTTTAAGCTCACCGTTCAATCTATATTTACTAATTGCCATGTTATACTATCTCATCATAGAATGTAGCTGTACCGGTATTAATGTTATTCAACAGGGTAGTCTCATAACTCTTAATGTCTAAGTAATACTTAGCGAATACCATTTGGCTGTTATTTACCACGTTAATATCTACTGAATCTGTTTGTAGTAGTCTTATGTTAGCGTTAGTCCTCACAGTGTTCAATTCATATAGCACAAATGCGAGCTGCATAGTATACCGCTTATAATCATTAGCGAATGCTTTAAGCTCACGGAGTCTATCGCCTTTAAACCTAGCTATACCTAGAGAACCATCAGAGTTTATTACTCCGGACTCTAAATTAGAAGACTGTTCGAGGCTCACGATAATCGCAGTTGCTTGCTTTAACGTATAACCCCCAGACATAAAGAACTTTACCCCTTGTCCTGCTCTATTACTCTTTACTATAGCTGGAATGACTCCATAGTTGTCATCTTCTATTAAAGGAAGGTTAAGCTGTACCCTATCAGAAGCTTCTTTATAGAACTCTTCTGCTATAGATGAACGTTGTTCTATTGTTTCGAACTCTAATTGCTTTTGAATTCTAGATGGGAATTCAGTACGTGGTAGTGATCCTATTACTATTGGTACTTGTGAAGCTGCACCATCCATGAACAGTCCAAACACTAGAGCAGATGTTTCTAATCTAGGAGTGGAGCCTAAGCCTGATACACCACCTTCTGTTGTTGGTATTACTACTTGTGCCCATGGAAGATCTGATTGACGTATATCGATAGTTGATGGTGAATGTACACCATGTATTCTAATACGTACTCTACCTTCTAATCCATAAGGAGGAGTATTATCAATCACATCACCAATGAACCATCTTGTTGCATCACCATAATATTCTGATTGAACTGCTTTTAGAGTCATGTCTTGTCCTTAGCTAGCTTACATACTGTCATTACAACATCATGTCTTGTGCCTTTGAATGTGTGTCTTGTATTGTATATTAGGAAGGAGCCGGATTTGAATGAGTCAAGTTGTCTTCCGCCTTCAGCAGCAAGTGCGTTATCCGCAACCGTCGCAATGCTTACTATGTCACCAACTGATGCGCCTGACATGATAAACCCAGCGCCCGGTACAGCTACTTCGAACATATTCTTATATAGCATATTACGTATTGCAAGGTTGTCTACTTTCTTCTTGAACATCTCATTAGTATCTTCATCATGATAGCTTTTGAATGATCCATACGTACCATGTGATGTTATAGTATGGAAGATACGTGCGTTTGAGTCTACTACTGGTACATTGTTTATATGGAATAGCTCATCATATACAGTTTGTTGTGTATTAGATTTGATAACATCAGATGCTTTTAGTTTATCAATAAGAGTGGTGACGTCGAAGTGGACTGATGTTGTTTGGCCAGTAGATATGTTTGTATTGTTATACAGCGAACCTATGCCACCAGCTTTAAGTTGTGCATGAGTATTTTGTACCTTAGTGACTGACATAGAAGATACTTGGAAAGTCTTTGCAAGGAACCCTTGGTTCTCAGTCTTTGATGCATTAGCAGGTAGATTGAGATACGGTCGACCTTTATTGAACGCAGGTTGATCTAGCATTACATCTAGATTACCAAACCTAATGTTTAGGTCATGTATTGATGCATACAAGAAAAAAGGTGATCCGTTGTTTGTTGTTGCTCTATCACGTAACCATTCACATGCGTCAAGTGGATGAAGATAAGGTATAATACCTTTAAAGTGTCCTTGTACCGAAGGTGACGAGTATGATAGGTCAACGTCTTTCTTTAGGTCAAGACCACATATCTTAACAATCTCATCATTAAGGTTGTTCTCTATTCTTCGGCTAATCTTCATTGAATCAGATAGTAACGCATGAGTCTCTTTAAGAGTAATCAAGTACGTAGATGATGTACCGTTTTCATTGACTGACTTGATAGCCTTCTCTATACTAGTCATAGTAAACGATCTACCTTCAGGTAAACCACCACTAAACGATGCGGTTCGTTCTAAACCTTGTAAAGCAGAGCCGTCATTAGTTTCTGATGCTATGTCCACACTAAATATCTCGGTGCCACTAAACTCGATGCTATCCATTATACCAGTATCATCATATATGACAACTTGTCCAGTAAGATAAGCCTTTTCTAATGACTCATACAGCACCAACTCGACAACACTATTTTGCACAAGGATAGCGTTGCCTGCCATCTTATCACCAGTGATACGTGCATTGAATAATGCATACTGTTGTTGTACATCTGACATAGTTTATGTACCCATCTCTAAGTGGAATTCTTTTGATATAGATGCTACTACATCTTTCTTGAACACTTTGATTTGTTTAAGTGAATCGTTAGCTTGTTGCAACCGTTGTTGGTAGGTAATAGTAGTAATACCTGCAGCTAGTGGCAACGTCTGAGTGAATGGATCTACATCTATCCAATTACCATCAACATCTTCGTAATGATGAGGTGCTAAGTGCTGGCTGCGTTCGTGTAATATGTTACGTGACACATTATGTCCAGTAGTTGGATCAAAGTATGAGAACTGTTCGCCATCATTGAATGAACCGTCAGTAACGTTAGATACCTTTACTTTAGCTTCAACAGACCATACAGCAGTTTCACTATATGCTAAGCCAGAGATAGTAGCTTCTGTGCTATATGAATTGAACACTAACGAATATGCTGTACCTTCTACCTTTATACCATCTTTAAGCAAAGCCCATAATGACAAGTCAGTAAACTTCTCATTAGGTTGTGTTAGTGTTAACACAGTGATACCATTTTCATTAACGTCAGCATCGTAATCACGCGATACAGTATAACTTGCTGAAACAGTGTCTACTACTAACTGACCCATGCTTAAATTACGTTTGATAATAGTACCGATAGTACCAGACTCAGCACCTTGTATCAAAGCACCTACTTTAAAGTCGTATGGTTCAGTTGCTAAGTCATCTGATGATGTAATCATTCTATGAGGATACGATCGTGCTGCATTTAATGCAACATCTTCATTTGCAATTGGCCAGCCTGATTCACGTATATCGTCATTCAACAAGAAGAATGTCCAATAGTATTCAGTTGTACCATATAACTTAAACGATAACGTGTCTGGTCGTTCGCCACTAGGAATAGTAAAGTCTTGATAAAATGCGGTATTAGCTTTTAGGTGATCAACTATATCGACATATTGTGTGATATCTGTTGTGATAGAACCTGATACTTCATCACCGAAGTTGTATCGTACCTTGCCGAATGATTTAAAATATTGAGTGGACACTTAGAACCCCTTCTTGACGTCTTTCTTAGACAGTGTTTCAGTTTCTTGGAATGTTAATGTTAAATCAGCTTCCATGAACTCAGCGCCATCGACGCCATTATGAAATGCCATCTGACTTGCATTATATGTTGTTGATACATCTCGTAAGAAGCATGGTTTAATTTTGTGACCTATAGCTTTGCCTTCGTACTCTAATTCTATCATGAATTTGTTTGGGAATTTATAACCTACCGATACATTATGACCAGCTATATCAAAAGGTATATCGTCCGGATATAGCTCTTCCCTAAACAGGTTGATAATGCTTTTGATTTGTGCTGCTTCTTCAGCTGATCGTGGTACTAATTTGAATGTGAAACTAAATTCACGTAGATTAACTTGTTTAAATAGAGCTCGTGTATTTGGATTGGTCACAACTCCAGTAGCAGCTGTGATGCCAGCAGCAACCCCAGCGCCTGCTCCACCTAGGCCTTCAGCAATACCCTTGAGAAGTGCTTGTCTACCTACTAACGATGCCACATTCGCATCCATTGCAGAATTAGTCATACCATCAACAAATGAACTTAATCCACCGCCAAAAGCTGCAGTCGCAGATGCACCAGCACCAATAGCCGAACCAGTCATACCTAAGTCTACATTATCATATGTTACAGCATCTCTAAATTGAATACCTGCTGGCATATACAACACCACTTCGTCAGTGGTTATATTCAGACGATCACTAGTTACTGATTTGTTAATTCCTTCGAGTGCTCGCGTCTCAGTGCTAATATCAATCATGTTATCAGCAGCGCTGGCTTGTAATGCAGTCCCAGACCTACTAATAACTGTGCCATTTGAGCTTATGAACCTACCATTAACTGTATTGTTTGAACTTGCCGCTTGTTTGTTTATATCACTAAGAGTCTTCTTAGCACCTCCTACTAGATTTTCAATCTGGGCTTGCGACACCTTTAGATACACTTCATTTAGCACAGTAAATCGAAGCTTACCTTTGTAATCATCTGCGTTGTGTAGTGGATATTCAAATCTTGTAGCCTGAGGTGAGTTGCTCTTTGCTACTTGATCAGATTCGCTTCGTTGTGTATCTTCTGCATCTGCCATGTTAAAAACCTAATAAATAGTAGTTAATCTTAAAAAACTTATTACTATTTATACAAAACTTATGAAGACTTACAAAGGAAGATACAAACCAATTAATCCGGCTAAGTACGCTGGTGATCCAGACAAGTGTGTATACAGAAGTATGTGGGAGCGTCACGTTATGAAGTGGTGTGATAACAATACAAATGTTGCTCAATGGGTTAGCGAAGAATGTGTGATACCGTACATTTGTGATACTGATAAGAGACCACATAGGTACTTCACTGATTTCCTTATCAAATATAAGGATGGTCGAGTTGTTATAGTTGAAGTCAAACCCTTTAAGGAGACACAAAAACCTGTAGGCGGACGTGGTAAGACAAGGCAACGTGTGTTGACCGAAGGCTTAACGTATATAAAGAATCAATCTAAATGGATTGCTGCTAAGAAATATGCTGCAGATCGTGGTTGGCACTTTGAGATATGGACTGAGAAAGAACTTACTAAGTGGGGTATTATGCCTAAGCCACTTAAGAAGCTAACAACAAAGAAACCTATCAAGGCTATGCCATCGTTTAAAGCAAAAGCTAAGAAGAAGAGATGAGACCTAAGATATTCTTTATTGGACAAAATCGTACCGCAACTAAGGCACTCACCGAGCTAATTAGACGTAGTGGTTACCTAGGTTTCCATTATACTGCTGGCAGTATTGTACTTGCTAAGCAGATAAAGATTAACCTAATCAATAAGGTAGAGCCATTACGATATATTGATATAGCAGATTCTTTTGCTGATATGGTATATCATGATACCGATGAATACATTGAAGCTAATGTGTATTTTAAAGAATTACATCGTGCATATCCGGATGCATACTTTATACTCAATGATAGACCTGAGGCAGATTGGTTAAAGTCACGGCTAGCTCACAAGAATGGTGATTACTTAAGGCGATGTGCCGAGAGCATAAGGCATGGATCAGTGCTTACCCAACACGAAGTTGAATGTGAATGGTTACATCATCGACGTAGTCAGCAAGGATTGTTAGCACAATACTTCAACAAAGAAGATGATAGGTTTATGGTATTTGACATTTGTCATGATGATATCTCTAAGCTGATTGATTTTGTGAAAGATGATTATGACTTAGATAGAAACTATTGGGAACATGTCGATACTTAATGTATAAATACTACTATATAATTTAGAAGAGACTTGCTGTGTCAAATATATTTAATAAGTTAGAGCTACAGGCTTTTAAAGCTGGTATCACTCCACGTACGACCGAGTCGCGTAAGTGGTTTCAGAATAAGATAAAGAACATGCGTAACATCAATCGTGATCAGTTGATGAGTGAAGAACCTATTAAGAAAAAAAGCGATGGCGTTGTTGGTAACATGTATATGTTTACATATGATCCTAAACACAAAGAGACATTGCCGTATTATGATACGTTCCCATTAGTCATTGTTATTGGTCCAGCAAAAGGTGGTTTCCTTGGTTTAAACCTGCACTACCTTCCGCCTATACTACGAGCTAAATTGCTAGATGGTCTAATGGGCATAACAACAAACAAATCATTCAATGCAACTACTAAATTTAAGTTGTCATATGAAATGCTGCAAGGTGCTTCTTCATTGAAGTACTACGAGCCTTGTTTAAAACATTACTTGAATAGTCAAGTAACATCTAAGTTTGCATTGGTACCATCAACTGAATGGGAAATAGCCACATTTTTGCCAACAGCTAACTTCCGTGGTGCAAATAGCTTTAAAGTATATGCTGATTCTAAGAAAGCATTAAGAGGATAATATGGGATTTTCAATAGAAGAGTTTAAAGGATTAGTGTCAAACGGTGGCGGGATGGCACGTGCTAATTTGTTTAACATATACCTTCCAGCTCTTGACGGCAATACTCGTTCGTTGAGTATGCTATGTAAAGCTGCAGCTCTTCCTGGCAAGCAAATGATGTCTCAAGATGTACAAATGGGAATGAACACACGTAAGATTGCAAATGGGTTTGCAACAACAGATGTTTCTTTAACCTTTTACGTTCTTAATGATTATGCTATCAGAGATTACTTTGAGAATTGGCAGAAGCTTGTTGTTAGTGACTCATACGAAGTCGGTTACTATAATGATTACACTAAGAGTGTGACTATTGAGAACGTGCAGAAACGTATGTCAACATCATTATACAAGAAGAAGCTATTTAATAACAGCGAAATATCACAAGCGTTGCTTGGCGAATTAGATAATACATCTATTGGTCCATTTAACTTGTTGACTGGCGAGCTCGATCTACAAGTAGGTGGTAAGAATCATACCACATACAAAGTAGAATTGCTAGAAGCTTATCCAACAACGATCGGTGAGCTAACACTATCAAGCGAAGCTGACGGTCTTATGGAATTGACTGTTGAATTGTCATATAGAGATTACACTACGTTGACCAACAAACCTAAAGGCCAATTTGATGCTCTTATCTCAGGTTTGATCGACAGAGTTACCTAATACATACATTATATTAATTATATTATCGGAGAATAGAAGACAATGGCATTACCAAAGATTAACGCGAATCCTAACTATGAAGTAACTATCCCATCTACTGGGAAGAACGTGACATATAGACCATATTTGGTAAAGGAAGAGAAAGTATTGATGATCGCATTCGAATCAGGCGACGTCAAACATGCAATGCGAGAGATAGCAAACACTCTTAACATATGTATTAATGAACATATCGATGTTAACAAGCTAACTACATTTGACGTTGAGTACTTGTTCACACAAATACGTTCACGTTCAGTTGGTGAAGTTGCTGATGTATTGATACCATGTAAATCATGTGACCATAAGAATGAATATAGATTGGATTTGGCTGAAGTAGTTGTCACAGACACAGCAGTCGATGGCAACAACACATCGATCAGTGACGATATTGTTCTTGACCTTGTGTATCCAACGTATGGTGAAATGTCAGCCCTTAAGAGCTTAGGAGATACTGGCAAGAGTCAAATGGAAGATGGCTTTGCAATGTCAGTTGCTGCTATTAAAACAATCAAAACTGAAGACGAAAGACATGAAGCTGTTGATGTCTCTAAGAAAGAGATGAACGAGTTTGTTGAGTCAATGACGTCAAAGCAGTTTACTATAATCACTGAATTTTTACAAACCATACCAGTAGTAACATACAATGGCCAGTTTGAATGTTCGTCTTGTACTGAACATAATGATGTACAGCTTAGAGGCTTGAAAGATTTTTTATAATATGCCTCTCTCACGATAATTTAGTTAATCACTTTAAAACTAATTTCGCGATGATGCAACATCACAACTATAGCCTCTCTGAATTAGAGACCATGATGCCCTGGGAACGAGATGTATATGTTTCCATGTTAATTGATTATGTTAAAACTGAGAATGAAAAAAACAAAACCATTAATGGTTAATCAATAGAGAACCGTATGAAATCTAGCACACTACAAAACGTTATCGAAACTATGAGAGCCGAAGGGCAATTGAATCGTAATAATGGTACTAACTCAATTAAGTCTATGAAGGACTTGTTGCGAGAAAGTATAGAGAAAGATGCTACAACATCTGTAGGCATAGTTGATGCTATATCAGGCATTACTATAAATGCACCGGTTCCATTGATTAAGCCTAAATCCGATGATGATGTACCATCTAAAGGTGACGAAAAAGAGAATAAGAAAGACGACGAGAAACAACAATCAGCAGTCCTTGCTGCTCTTATTAATATTGGTTCTACATTAGGTATCATATCAAAAGACCAAAATGGTAGTGGTAAGATTAGTGGTGGCTTAGGCAAACTGCTTCTTGGTGGTGCAGTATTTGTCGCTATTAAGTTTCTTACTGACAACTGGGAAGAGATTGCTGCTAAGTTTGAAGAGATCAAGCCTAGACTTATTGAACTTAAAGACTGGTTAATACCTAAGATTAAAGATACACTCGGGTTTATATTTGATAACTTTCAAACGATTGCTACTAGCTTAGGTGCTATATGGTTAGGTCTTAAAGTATGGAAAGGTATATCACTTATGATTACTGCTGTAACAGCAATTAAGACTGCTGTAACAGCTTTCACTGCGTCGCAGCTAGTTGCTTCTACTTCTCTTACGTTGAGTGCAGCTAAATTGCGTGTAACTGGACTATTAGGTAGAGCTGCATCTTTATTTGGTGCAGGAGTAATGGCAGCTGCAGCAGGCATGAGTGGTGCTCTTGTTGCGTTAGGTCCTGCTCTTGTTGTGTTGGCACCGTTTATTGCTATAGCAGCAGGTATTGGGTTAGCAATATATGGAGTATATAAAGGCATAGAAGAAGCAATGGCCGTCTTTGAAGATACTGGTTCAGTCACCATGGCACTTACTGAAGGTCTTGGCATGTTGGTTGGAGCTATTGTTGGGTTTCCACTTAACTTGGTCAAAGATATAATTTCATGGGTTGCTGGTGCGTTTGGTTTTACTGATTTTGAGAAACAATTAGATGATTTTGATTTTATAACCACAATCAGTGATGCTGTATCTAACATATTTGACATAATCGGAGTTAGCTTAAAGAAGATGGCCAACTCAGTTGTGACCATGATTAATGACGCTCTAGATTGGGTAGGTGTTGATCCTATAGCACTACCGTTTGATATACAAGATTCATACGATGCTATAGCAAATAAGAATGAAACACGTGATGCACGACGTGCACTAGAGAAAAAAGAAACACGTGAAGCAAAACAGTTAGCACTTCATAAAGAAAACGCCAGCAAAGTTAATGGCATCGATCCTTTAGCAGGTGGGCCAAACGCTATGATATTAGCTAATCTTTCTGTAAAGAATCAGCAACTAGCACCTGAGCAAGCAACAGCACAATTAATTGCTCAGCAATCAGCAACTGCTAATTCACAAGCTAATGTAGTCAATTCTGTTGATGCTTCAACTAGGAATAACACAAGTAATACTACTAACAACAACGCTATTATGAGTTCTCATCCACCTAGTGTTGATATATTTGATAGAAGTTATTCTTTCTAAATAGCAAGCAATAAAAAAGGTCCCCGAAGGGACCTTTCATCTTATGACTTTAAGCTGTTATTGTTCAGCAGCCATCTTAGCGAAGTAAGATAAAGTCTCATCTTCATCTGTAGCAACAGTAGCACCAACCGCAGGAGCTTCTTGTTGTACAAACGTAGGTTCGTTAGCCTGATGCATTGGAGCAGCTGTAGCAGTTTGTGTCAAGGCATCATTCTTAATAGCAGAACCCATACCTGTTGACATACCTAGTACCATTTCCAACTTCTGTTTAAGCTCATCATAAGACTTATACTTAGTAGGATCTGCGTATTCAAACGTATCATGCATTGCATTGTATACTGTTTCTAACTTAACTTCATCAGCTTCAAGCAATGGACCTGGAGCTTTAAAGTCAGACTTGTCATAGTTACGATATCCAGCAACATTACGAATCTTAAGTTGGAAGTCAGCACCATTCCAGAAATCAAACGGATTAACCGGAGTTTCACCTGGAAATTCTGGTTGCATCAAATCCATGACCTTGTCAAAGATTTTCTTACCGTAAACGTACATGAACACCTTGCCATTATTAGCAGGATTAGCAGGATCACTAATCACCATAATGTTAGACACATAATGTAAACGACGCTTCTGACGACGTGCTGTTTCTTTGTCATCTTCGATACCACTATTCCATAGACGAGAGTTTAACTCACCTACTGGATCAGTTTGGCCAATAGTAGTTAACGACTTCTCGATATACCATTTACCAGTTGGACCTTTGAAACCATGATCCCAGTAACGTACCCATGGTAAATCTTGGCCTTCGTTAGCAGGTAAGAAACGGACTACCGCATAACCATTACCTGATTCATCAACTGTTGGTTTCCATACTCGGTCATCATCCCAGCTAGCTTTTTTAGCACCAGCGGAACCAGCAGCTTCGGTAGCTGCACTTACTAGCTTAGAGATATCAGCCGATTTTGATTTTAAATTTGCAAATGACATATTAATTTTCCTGTTTGTTAGATCGTATTGACAATGTATTTTAGTATTGTGTGCATATTATAACACGCTATATATGTTTTGTACACCTTTATATTAGTGTACATACCCTATATATCTAAGGTATTCATCCTAGGCAAGAAGTTTAATGCTCTTGCTTCAGCTTCTACATGTTCAACAATGTTATTATTCAAATACTTCTTAACCTCTTCAGGTTCAACATTGTTCTTATCACATACATGTAGTATACTATCCATGTAATTTAATTCAGTCGTCATGACTGTGGTTTCTATCAGTCTACTAAACGCTTTTTTGTTTAGGAACTGATTTTCGTCTTTTACTACTTCCTGCGTGAGTATCGATCGTGATGCCTCTGTCGCTATTTTGTTCAATGTCCATCTCCTTAGTCCAGGCTTGTCCGCCAAGATCTGGGTATATAAAGCCAACTGTTCGTTTCGGATAACCATCTGCGTGATATGCCATGGTACGTGATATAGTCAACATGCGACCTTCTCTCATACGTCCATATCGTGCATCAGAATATACACCACTAGCTAAGTATTTCTTAAGATTGTCTTGATATACTTTTAAAGTAATAAACTCTTGACGTTCTTTAGATTCCTTAGAATCTTTCATTGATTTCTTAGCGTTAAGCTCCACTTGGATTTCTTTAATCCACTGCTTAACTTTCTTCCAATGTAACGGGCTTTCCTCATCAACACCATGCAAATCCTTATGTACAGAACCAGAACCATCGTGACCACGAGCCAAACGTGATGCTGCTAATCTCTCACTAGCAGCTGCACGTTGTGCATCACTCATTGGTGTACGTTGCTTAGCTGTAGATTGAGCGCGGATTTTACCCGCTTTCTTAGCCAAGTTACTTAGTCCAACTCAATGTAGACGAATGGAAGGTGACAACATTATCCAATCGAAACGAACGCCATCCCTCAGCGTTAATATCATAACAACGTATAACAACAGGAGCATCTTCTGCTTGAGCTTTCACCTTAGACTGAGATTCAGTAACAAGAGGTGCACCAATGATAATTTCATCAAGAGTACACGTCATGTCGCGAATGTCACCATTGATTTTGGTGAACTTTACATTAGTTAAACCACTCATTAATGCGTTTACTACATCTGTCTTATTCATAATATAATTCCTTAATAAAAGTTTAGTTTAAAATCTATCGAATTCGCCATCTTCTTCAGTACTATTACCATCAGCTTCAGAAGTAATAAACTTAAGAAATTCGTCATCACCATCAAGTAAAATGATAGTTTGTTCAAGTGACTTTAAGATTTCTTCAATTGACGTAATGACTTCTTCGTCTTTGCCGTCTTCTTTTTGAACTTCTTTAGCATAATCAGTACACGCTTCAATGTATACCATACGAAGGAATTCACGAGCAATTAACTCAACATCTTCTTGTCCAAATTTACGTAAATCAATTAAATTTTCCATACTCATTAGTTCCATTCCTCATTAACAGTTGCATTATAAACATCACCATAATTGGCAGCAGCGTAGCTACTTGAATCATTGTATGATATCCGTTGGTTGTGATCTTGACGATCGATTTGTACTGCTTCTTTAATTAACTTAAAAGATGCACGTTGCATTAATTTACGTTTGTTGCTTTTCATAGCAGCCCGTCTGATCATTGCATATCTCTCTTCTTTAGTATTAGCTATTGTACCCATAATATGAATTGTACCTCAGTTAACCGTACATACTCATTTGCATAATATAATTGGAACACACATCAGTTATTAGATATTTACGTAATTCCTCATTATGTAGCTATTATATCACATCAAACAAACATTGTACATCTTTATTTTAAATTGTTTTCTTTGTCACGAATGTCTCTATTAACTTCGTAACTGCTCTTTGCCCAATATGTATCATATAACCACATAACAGAAAACGCACACACTATTCCAACCGATGACGCCGCTAATAATATCTCAGACGTCGCTGCGCAAATTATTGTTATCACGCATGGTGTAATATATCTTTTTTTCATTATACTCACTTACTATTGTATTTTAATACTGAACCATAATAGTTCACCGCTCTTTCTTAGTAACCGCCGCTTTTAAACCATCCTTTACCTTTTAATTGAAATCCACCAGTAGTACTAGCAACAAACACTTTCTTAAGTTCGTCTTTGTCACACTCGGGACAACTAACTAGCGCATCAGCACTAATACGTTGAATGATAGCAAAGGCATGATCACACCCTTTGCATTTATAATTATATGTAGGCATTAGTTCTCAATTCTGTCATGTAATGGAACTGCACCATGAAAAGGAGCTCCAGTTATTTCTGCACACCTTGCGTTAAACCTAGAATCAGATGCTGCTATATAAGTACCACCGAACATACATCCACTTGGTATAATATTCTTACCGCCTGATTGGCTAACAGGAACAGCTTTGACTGTGTTTGGTAAGTTACCTGGAACTAACATAACGCCAGGAGCACCATCAAAGTCTACTTCGTTGGTCTCATAAAAACCTTCAACATTTGTCACACATACAAATGACGTCATAGAAGAAATGCCGCCGTTGCTACAGTCTTGACCATCAGCTTTAAATATTGAAACGTTCATACCCATAATATATCTCACTTGTTCTTAATTAACTTTATGTAGCTATTATACTAAGCTTGACGCTTAATGTACATCTTTATTTTCGTTTATTTGCAAATAATTGCTAACTAAAAAGATGAAGTAATTGTTACAATATTCAGTAAACGTATATGGAGCAGCTTCACCAACAACTTCGTACTCATCACGATTGAGCATGTACATCTCGCGTAAATAAATGTTCCATCCGTCAAAATCAAGGTTGCCAGTTTCAGGCAACACAACTTCATTATTATCTTTCATATTGAAACACACCTCTAAGTTTTAATAAGTTTTGGGCCATCAGGAGTCATTATTAATTTCATGCTGTCATCACCTTCAGAAGCGCCGTTGCCAGTTCTCATATCAGCCCACGGGTCTTCAACTACTTTGTTCTTCATATCTGCCCACTTATCAATATACGCAGGTTTAGCATCAACA